>Ga0315268_10001514_pt1 | contig 26772 bp, 33 predicted proteins | sample C1_top_MG_FD_204535 | JGI IMG/M metagenome (GOLD analysis project Ga0315268, IMG submission 204535) | Sediment microbial communities from Yellowstone Lake, YNP, Wyoming, USA - C1_top | ecosystem: Environmental > Aquatic > Freshwater > Lake > Sediment | place: USA: Wyoming | collected 2017-08-01
GATCATGTCGTTCAAGGCTTCATTATTTACACGAATACCACGGTATTTGACAACTTTTTCTTTAGGCATAAGACTGAGTAATTTTTCCATCCTTTTAGCCAACGCTAGTCTCTCTTGTTGATTATTATTAAGTGGCCCACCCTTCATAGCAGTGTGTTGAGTATCCCTTATGTCATCATAAGAAGAACTAGTAAATAGTTTGATGCCCTTAATAGCAGCCTCAAATGCTTTCTCACCACCCATCTTCTGGGCAATTGCGTTTCTAGCAATGGCGCCTTCGCTCTTGCTATCGGGCGAGTTATATTTATCCAGAATCCGTTTGGCTCTCATGTGGAAATCAAGGGCTTTGTCGTCATTATCGTAATCGGTGCTCTTTGCAATCTTTTTGAACTCTGCATCCGTGGTCATTTTAGGTAGTGCGGGCGCCTTACCTTTAGCCACAACGACGTCCTTGACGGGTACTTTCGCATCCCAAGGTATGTCAGCGGTTTTATTCACTTTACCTAAAGTTTTGCCCAGTTTGTTATAGAGTTTTTGAAGCCTGGCGTCCTCTTTGTCAAAAGCGGCCTTATCATTTTTGTTGACTGCTTGGTTGAGCTTATCTAGGATTGCCTTCTCTCGATTGTCATAAGCCTTGCTTAGCTGATCCAACCTATTCCCGGACGGCGGCACCTTCATCTGATAGGGGACACCCTCATTCTTTAACTTTTGGTTGAAAGCTATGACGTTCTCCCTAGCTAGACGGTAAATACCACCTTTCCAATTCTGATACTTGATGTTAGCGTCAATCTCCTCCTTAAGTTGTTTCTCTGTTTTCTTTATTACATCCCACTCAACTGCCGATAGCCTTGCTGGTTTTGTGCCAGGCTTTGTACTGGCCTCAGGCTTGACGCTAGGTTTAACTGAAGGTTTAACTGAAGGCTTGGTCGAAGGTACAACAACTACTTTCTTACCTCCCCCATCCCACTTAAATATTTTAAGAGGGCCAACATCAAGCCCCTTGGCAGTTAACTTACTGTGTATGTCTGAGATTGTTTTCTTATATGATTCATAAGATTGTTTGTCACCTTTGTTGTTAGCAGCTACCATTCCTTTCCAAGCTTCAGCCCATTTCTTATTATATGCGTCTTTGACAAGGGCTGCAGTAGACGGGCTTATGCTAGCAGGCTTATCTCCTTTATTGCTCGGAGCTTTTGTTGCGGTAGAAACTTTCTTAATCTGACTCACTACTTTGGGAATCCCTTTAGCAGCGGCCCAAGGAATGTCAACCATGCAGATTTTATTAGCAGCAATACAAGTCGCTGAGCAGGATTTCCCTTTGACACAGCGCTTCCGCTTTCCCCCAACGGCCATGCGCTTAGCACGTTCTATCTGGGCAGCAGTTCTACCTGCTACCACATCCTTGTTGGGGTTGTAAGCCATAGCTTCTTTTTATCTTAGTTGACTTTTACCCAGGGGGTTGACAAACAGGCTCTCCCCATGATAGGGTAGTATTACGGTATAAGACATAGAATCATGGCCCTTATCAAAGTAAAAACCCCCGTAGCTGCCTCGCCTATCACCTTAGTGTGGGACGATGGTAGGGTACACGCCAAAGGCGACAAGCTTGCAAAGGCACTCTGGCAAGATATGCAAAACGAAGGTCTCTTCGGTCGTTACGGTCACGCAATAAACCTTGATGACGTCAGCATGGTTGATCTCTATACAGCCCTCACCAATCAGGTTCCTAGGGCAAATGTCTCCCCTGACTCTACAGCGAGAAACCTCCTTAAGCAGGGTCTAAAGGACAAGGCGCCCTCTGACGAACTTACCTGAGCTACTCTGGGATTCAAGACCCTGCCAAGCCTACTCCCATCTCAAACAGCTCAGGGTGTTGCCGATAGAGTGTAACCATGCGTTCAGTGGATGAAAACTGTTGGAGGGTCATAGACCACACCTCTGAGGAACTCTTTGCATACTGACCGCTATAGACCTTGCCCATGTAGGGATTCATATAGGTGTCCACGTATGCGACTTCATCTGGTCTGTACCCCCCACCCGCTATTTTAAGGAGTTGGTATAGTGGTTTTCCATTCTCCATTTGAGCTACTGGGACATCCATTTTTTTGTCCCCCCAGTGTACTCCCTTTGCTTTTGCTTCGCTCTCGCTGAAAGCCTTACCCCTCATCCAATTAGTGGCATAGTCAAACATCCATTGGCGCTGACCTTCCATAAGGTGGGTGATTTCGTGGAACGTTGTCACCTTTTCCCCAGAAGTTGTCACCCTGCCAAGTACGTTTGCTCCGGCACGTTTTTTAGTCATTTTGACCGTTTGGAGGGGCTTTTGGGCCACATTCTCGACGTCGGCAATTCCCCTCCCGTTAAACATCTTTATAAACTCGGCAACATCTTTTCGTACCGCCGCAATACCTGGACCTTTGACAAACTCTACTCTGGCCAAAGCTTGATTGACTTGAGCCGTCGTCAAAGGTGTCTTAAGCATGTCTGCTCTCAAACTTTCCATAGCCTGTGCGAGTTTGCTGTTGGCAGTATTCTTGAGGGTGGTAATTCTATAGAGCTGCTCTGCCAACTTACCTTTTTGCTCATTGGTTAGGTTTGGGTCTTTGAGTCGTTCTGTTATAGTTTCTTGGAGTTTTTCATACTTGCGCAAGATGCTGGCTGCTGATTTTATCTTCGGATACTTGTCAACCATTGCCTGCCCCACCTTGGCAACTTCTGAGGGGGATTCGACTCTTTTGCCAAAGTTAAGTGGCTTCTGTTCTCCAAACGCCTTATCCAGAAGCGCCAGCATTGACGCTTTCTTGGCACCTGTGAACCCTTCGGCAATGTTACGAGCCTGGGTCCGCAAATCGCTCATTTTTTCCGGGTCATTATTGGCCATCTTAGCATATAGATACTTAGACAAAATGCTCTTTACTTCCTTCTCACGCTCCCTGGAAGTCATGACGGGGCTCTTGGCCGCAACTTCTTTGCCTTTGATTAGGTCAAATGCCTTACCCTTCAAGCTAGATGATAGCCAGTTAGCTTCCGATACGGCCTTATCTCTGGCAACTTTTGCCATAGACTCAGCTTCCTCCATTCGCCACTTTAGCTCCCCAGAAGGTAAATTCTGTTTCTTGAGGTCCGCTATCTTAGCGTAATGACCTTCCATCTCCTTGACGTATTTGTCAACAGCCTTCTGAATCTCTTCGGGTGGCCTTTCCTTAAGTTTTTTGTTCTCTGCTTCGCCAGCACTATGCCTCTGCTTGGCTTCTTTGACTTGGTCGTCTAGCTTTTTCAGGGCAGCAACTCTTTCGCCTTCAGGTAACTTATTGATGGCAGCTTTAGCATTTTTCTCACCGGCAGCACCCTTATCGGGTTTACCCATAGCGTACCAAAAGGCTGCGTCATTGATGTGACCATTGGCCTCTTTTCTATCATTCTCCACATTGGCTCTCTTAAGGCGAGCATCTACAAAGTTTCTTACTTTGTCCTTGCCTTCGCCATTTGGCAGCTTATTGAGATACTCGTCTGCCTTGGTCCCGTGGTACTTGAGTTTTTCCAGAACCTCTGGTGTCTGCTTCTTCTTATTGGCAAATTCCTCGTACGCCTTGGCGTGATACTTCGCCATCATTGTATTATTGATGATGTCCTGTTCACTGACCTTAGTAGGAGGCTTGGTTGTGGGCTTTACCGTAGGAACTACTGGCTTAGCTGTAGGCTGCACAGGGGGCTTCGTAGCCTCTTGTATCATCTTACGGACCTTAGGAATCTCTATGGCACTTGACAAAGGGATATCAACTAGGCATATCTTGTTGGCAGCTATACACGTAGCTGAGCAGGATTTACCCCTGGTACACTTTTTCCGCTTACCCCCGACTGCCTTGCTTTTGGCACGGGCAATTTGAGTCAGGGTTCTGTTAGATACAGTACCTTTCTCTGGGTTGTACTCAGGGTAAGCCATTCACTGTAAAACGTATCTACAGTTTTACCCTCAATAGAGGTAGACAACCCCGTCATCACCCTCGATCAGTTCAATCTCAGGTAGCTTGTGGGCCAGGGCAGTCAGTTCATCACCCAAGGCGATCCAATCCCCGTCCCAAAATCCACAACCATCGTGGTTGCGAGTTAAAATATAGTCATGAGCTAGTTGGGAGCTGTCTTCTTTGCCACTGAAAAGATCCATCAGGTTGTGCTCTTCCGGGTTGAACCAACCCGGTAAAGTGCCTGCGGCAATGGCACCATCTAGCAAGGCGTCTGCCTCTTCAGAAAACTCCCAATACTCGTTCTCAAGCCGCTTTAAATCTTCTGGGTGAATACGTGGGAAATCGCCATCGCCAAAATTTGACCATAGCAAGGTCTCAACGAGTTGAGCGAGGGCGGGACTGTTGGTTGTGGTCACGGTCGGTTAAGGGGGAGGGTGGAACCAAGTTTTGATAAAAAGGGTGAAAACGTAAATGGAAAAAGTCCTCCACCTACGTCCCATTGAAATCTAAAAAATTTTTTGTTCAGTCTCCTACTGAAGTGGGAAAGTTTCTTATTGTGCCGTTTTCAGGCAAAATTATCAAAACTTGGTTCCACTCAGTAATACTGACCAACTTGGATGGCTTCGTCGGAAACCTTGCCAGCTCGGCGCAATGCAATTGCCTTGTCAAAGATGGCATTAGCCTCCTTCATTTTGCTGTTATCACGGCGCAACTCCTTGTACTCGGCCATGAGTTGTTCGTACTGGTCGCTAGCTTCTTTAGTCATTGTTCTAAGGGGGTGAATGTTTGTTATGTTTATATCATAGCATGGTGAGTGCCGTAGGGGGTTCGGAGATCCGAACCTTGGCCTTAGACTCCATCATACAGTATACCAAGGTATTTGTCAATGTTTTTGTCGGTTAGGGCAGCATTCCCCCAGGCTGTACCGGAAGGAGTTACCCTAAACCCTGTGTTTGCAATCCGTCCGATTTCATTGTCTGATAGTCCGTCTTGCTTCATTTCGGCCTTAACCCTGGACCAATTGTTTTCAATCTTCCTGAAAGCAGGGGCGGCTGAGCTACCACCGTAACCCGTCCCCAGCTGACTCCACCGGGTAACCTGCCAATCTGACCCAGATGCAGCGCCGATAGCTTCCGCCAAAGCCGCCTTTTTATTGTCCATTGCCAACCCAAAGTCAACAAATCTGACCTTACCTTTATTATCAAGCATTATGTTGCCGGGGTGCATGTCATTGTGGGCAATTCCCATCATGTGCAAGTCTTTTCTAGCCTTCCAGAAAGCGTCTCCGATCTCAATGCCGTTAACTTTCGAGTTGATGCCGCCAGTCTGACTAAACATGTCTTTACCTGGAACCACGCTCATAGCAATAAGTCCGGCACGGACATTCTTCTCTGTCGCCAGTTTATCTCCCAACTGAGCAGCAATAAGCTTAGGACCTAAACCTGCTGCACCCACTTTCTTGATGATTTGCGCTTCATTCTCTCCGATTTTGCCACCTTTGACTCCGACACCATCGGGGAATGATCCCTTGATACCAAACTTAAACAGCTTGTCTTCGGGAACCACTACGAAAGCTCCGTAGGCACCCCGCTGACCTAGACGTTTTGCCCCCGACCCGGCAGCAGCCACCCAGTCAACATTGCCTGCAAACTCTGTGCCCTTGACCTTGATTGGAACGGCAGCCTTATTGACCTCCCTAAGGATTCTATCCATCTCGATACGAGCCTGTTTGGTGTATATCGAGGGGTTGCTGATGGCCTGAGGGGTTGCAGGGGGTTTAGCAGTTGGTTCAGCGCTCGGTTTGACTCTTGGTTTAACACTAGGCTTAACTTTTGGTTTAGCTGCACTAGCCTTCTGTACAGATATCAGTCTATCGTCTTTATCTATGAAATCTTTCACGTAAGCCTTTCTCAATGCCTGTGCATTTTTGCGCCTCTCCAAGATCTTCAGGTACTCAGGCGAATCTTTTTTCGAAGAACCCAGCTTTACCAACTTTTTATCGTGAATCTTAATAAGTTCCTTTTGAACGGTGATTAGTCGGAAAAGGTTATCAATTTCTTTATTTTGTTTTTTGTACTGAGGTTGTTTAGCATCGCGGTCGTTACGTTCTTTTCTTAACTTTGAGTTATCTTCTGCCGCAATCGCTCTAGCGTGAGCTGTAACCAGTTCCTTGAGGGCCTCTTTGCCATCTGAATTAAGGTTTCCTGCTTTAATTTGAGTTCGGACGGCTCTTTTAAGGTCAGCAAGATTCATCTTCGCATTTGCCAGCGATGGCCTATCGTACATGCCGACTCCACCCTCCTGCCTTGCCCCCATTGCTTTGTTTACGTTGGTATTCAAGTCCGGGAAGGCTTTAGGCAATGTTTTACCTAGTACGCTATCAGTTTGGTTAGGTTTCTCAGTCGCTTTCCTAATCTGACTGACTACTTGAGGTATTCCCTTAGCCGCCGCCCAAGGAATATCAACCATGCAGACTTTGTTAGCAGCAATACAAGTCGCTGAGCAGGACTTACCTTTCACACAACGTTTCTTCTTGCCGCCGACAGCCATGCGCTTAGCACGTTCGATCTGTGCAGCGGTTCTGTCTGCTACTATGTCTCGGTTGGGGTTATAGGCCATTGAGTTTATTTGCGTTAGTGAAGTTTTACCCTTTCTTCACGGAACGATTAGCCCCAGTTGCTTGATAATTTCAGAGTTAACTCCCTTGCCCCACCCTTTGGAGTTAGCATCAACAGAGGACGACTGCTTGAAAGCCTTCTCCATAGCTGTATCTACCTGTTTCCAGGAAATGGCCCCACTATTTGCCAGCTCAGATATGGTCTTTCCGTTGAACTGCTGGTTAGTAATGACCTGGTTTGCCATCGCATAGGCAGCAACCCTTTGAGAGAACGCCCTTTTGACATCCTGAGGCAACTGCGAAGAGTTTATCGCCCTCCCTAACTTCCCTGACGATGCAACCACATCCTTTGTCTGCTTTGTCCACAAATCTTTATAATCAGAGTCCTTTGCATTGGCCCAATAATCCTTACCTTGCCCATTACGCAGGGTCCAAGTTTCCATAGGCAAGGAGCCAAACTTCTTATCCCCACCCATCGCCCTGTACTGAAATGTTCCTCCAGAATCAATACGCACCAGCTTCCCCCCTTTATCAACCATCATGTTATCCTTGACCAACCCCAGGTAGTCCCAGTTTGCCACCAAAGCGTCTGCAATGTGAGACTTACGGATCCGGTCTGCAATGTTGAACTTGGCTGCATCTGTTGAGCTAAGTGAGTCCAAAGTCCTACCATTTTCCACAAATCTATTCACCAGCTTACCGTCAATCATCCGGGTATCCACCCCACCTGACCCTAGCTTTGGCGCCAAAATGTTATAAACGTCGTTAGCAGCCTTCTCAGCCACATTCTGACCGGGCGCCCCACCCTCCTTAACGACCCACTTACCTTTACCGTCTTTGTCCACGTACAAAGTAGGTTGTGTAGAGCCGGGGAGTTTTTTGCCGGGGGTAAACGCCTGACCTTCAATCTTCAGAACATCGCCCTCAAATTTTCCAGCCTGGCCAACGGACTTTGCCGGGACTGATGGGGCTTTAACAGATCCGCCACGATTCTTAATTTCAGACACAGCTTTGGACATCTGAGACGCAGCTACCCACGGCAAGTCAACCATGCAGACTTTATTAGCAGCGATGCAAGTCGCTGAGCATGATTTACCTTTCACGCACCGCTTCTTACGACCCCCAACGGCTACACTTTTGGCACGACCTATTTGAGCAGCGGTGCGCCCAGCTACCACATCTCGTTTAGAGTCGTAAGCCATAATGTTTGCCTATGATACTGAGTTTTACCCGATACCTTCGTATAGCGTGGCAATAAGTTTTTTCGCCAGAGGGGCACTAATTTTTGACATTACCCCTGTCTTATAATCAGACTCGGGGTGCTGGATCCCGTATGCAGCTATCTCCCTGAGGTTATTAGGTGAGAAGCCATTACTCCTAAGCTCTTCCTTTACTTTGTCGTAGTTCCTGTCCATAATGGCCGTCATTTTTGCTGTAGGGTAAAGCGTGAGTTGGAAGTCTGACCCAGTGTGACCCCCAATGGCCTCAGCCAACGCAGCTCTCCAGTTTCTTTGCGCCAGCCCCAGGTCCACAAACCTTACAGTTCCACGATCATCAATGACCGCATTGCCAGTATGTGCATCGTTATGGGCAATCCCTAGCTTGTGGAGTTTGGAACGAGCTTCCATGTAGGCGTCCCGTATATTGACCCCATTAACCACATCCTTGGACTTGTAGAGCGGGGTTCCAGGGGCAGTCTCCATCGCAATAGCCCCCTTATGCACTGTGCCGCTATCGGTGCTACTGTGAGCTTTGCTCAGCATCTTCGCTGCAATTAGTTTAGGCCCAATGCCCGCCTCGCCCAGTTTCTTCAGGATTAAAGCTTCATTTCTACCGATATTTCCCACTTTGACACCAAGTTCGGAAGGCACACCGTCTGAGTACCCTAGTAGTGTCTTAGCGGGAACTGTAACAAATGTTCCAAACTTCCCGGAACCTTGCACATTGGCGCTGGTTTTTTCTACAGCGTTCCACTTCACCTTATCTGCAGCACTAGAACCATTAACTTTTATCTGACCTTCACTGCCTGCCTTATCGAGTTTAGCCAGAACGGACTCTTCAGGCGGTTTGACCTTTTGATTTGCGACCGGCTTAGGTTGAACCTTAGCCACTACTCTCTTAACAAGATTCTTGAACCTGTTCAAACCTTCATTAAAGACACCTTCAACAGGCTTTTCAGCCTTGGGTACAGACACCAAGTCCTTAGCTGCATTAGCTAAGCTATCTGATACAACCGGTGACAGCTCAACTAAGCAGACATTATTTGGGGCAATACAAGTTGCCGAACAAGATTTCCCCTTTGAGCAGCGCTTTTTCTTCCCCCCAACCGCTTCACTTTGGGCACCTTTTATTTGGGCGTTATCCAAGGTATTGCCATGCGGTTACAACTCCAGGTGACACCTTTCCTTTAGCATCCATCTCCTGAGCAGAATTCAAGTACTTAACCGCTCCCTTTGCCTTGGCAGGGTTCCGACGCAACATCTTATACTTCTGCATCAGTTTTTGATAAGCCTCGTCGTTAGACAGTTCGGTGGCCATTTTCTTAAAGTCTCTAAGTGTTTTTACCCTCTGATTCCATTATGAAGTCTTTTAACTCAATGACATACTCTCTGAGAGATTGAGCCTTGTGCAAATGCCAAGGGTCACCCGTCTTAAAGTACACCTTGTTGTGATTATCTATGGCCCGTAAAAGTTGGTGAATTACCGGATTCCACGGCTCCCTCTCTACCGTATCCCACTCTCTTTTTGACATTGTGACCCATTGAATTCTATCACTTCGTCAAGAATCTGTGAACCCACATGCCCTGTCTGGCTGAGTTGAATTCACCCCTGTTGTAAATGCTTCTGGCGTTCTGTGCGGAACTGCCAGCTACGCAAGAAGCGTAGATACACTGGCTAGAGTAGTAACCGTCGTAGAACCTGATGCTCTTGTTGCTGTAGCTCCAGGACTTAGCAGAAAACTCACTCCACGGGTCTTTGACACTGATTTTGTGGCTCAAGGTTTTAGTGTCAAGCTCCAAGCCATCTAGGCAAATAACGTGACCAGAGTTGGTGAACCACCCGTGAGTGATGAGGAATTCCCCAGCTTCGAGCCAATCATAAACCTGATTTAAGCTAGCATTACCTTCAAACTTGTACTTTGATGTATATGTCTTGATGACTCTAGCCATTGCTGAAGGGTCTCCTGCTATTAAGCCAGTTGCTTCTAGTTTACGGCGAATACCATAAATGTTAGCGTCATTGACTGCCATAGCAATACAGGCGCTTTGACAAGTATGTCCGTCAGGTTGCGAGAAGTTGCTAACTTTAAGGATGGTGCTATACTTCTCAATAACTTTGTTTCGGTCAACAGGAATTAAAGGGGACCTATATGTTTTAACCCAGTTGGCCTCATCGGACATCAACTCAGGTTGCTTCTCTGACACCTTTTGAGCAAACTCCAGCATCGCTGCCTTTTGCTTGGTGTTCTCGGAGTCAAAATTCTCTACGAAGTCTAAAAACTTCTCGGGGGGGAACTGAGCCATGACTACTTAAGGAAAGGGAGTTTATTGATGATTTTTACCAGGGGTTGCAAGCTAACTAACAATGTCTCTATTCGTTGGAGGGTCAGCAGAAGGAGATCAAGTTTCTTATCAAGGGCTGATATCCTCTTTGTCACAGGGACTAATGCTTGCTCAAGTTCTTCAGCTACAATCCCACCGGGATCTACGCCTTTGGTGATAAAATCTTTCAGAAAATCAGCCATGAGTTCCATTATCTCTGCCAGAGTTTTACCCAGTTGCCCTTAGGTTAAACCTGCCATTGGCGGCGCACTTGTTGCCGGTTGACCGGCACCGTTGAGGGGAGCGGGCGTACACTTCTTCCTCTTTTTCTCAACTTTCTGGGTCTCTGGCTGCTGAGCTTTTGGCAACTCAGGTTGCTTAGTCTCTTGGGCCATCGTTTGAGGCTTAGGTTGCGGAGGCTTTCTGGGCTTTTTTGGTGGGCACACCTTGCCCGTAGTAAGTCCCGTAGCAGGCTCTTGAAAAGACCGCATACCCTTCAATTGCAGCGAGCGGGGACCAGGCTGCGGGTTGCCTTTTGGCAGCGCTGCGGGCCCCAGCAGTTCCCCAGGGTCGGCCTTTGACTTGCCTTGGTTGCCAGGCTGTTTACCTGGCCTGTTATCAATGTCCATATCCTGCAGACCAACTGCCTTTGTGGTCTTGTCTTCCTTTTGGGTCTTCATGCCGGTTGACCCTGTCTCAAACTGTTTGTCCCAGTCAGCGTCACTAATCATTCGGGCCACGGCCTGTGAAGCTTTCTGAGAGAAGCCAATGGATTGCAATGACTCCTCATAGTTGCTTTTCTTACACGCACTAAGTGCAATGGCAATTGCCTGCTTGCGGTCCTGCACGATAGGGCCTTTTTTGCCCTTCTTTCCTGTGCCAGAGTGGAGTTCACCAGCTTTGAACCGGTGCATTTCCTCGCCAACACACTTTTTGCTACCGGGATTAACAGGCATCTTAGTCTTCTTGTACTTCACTTAATTTACCCTCTAGCTCATTAATGTAACTCAGGAGGGAGTGTGTCTGAGCCGACAAGGTGATGAGAAGGGAAGCACTCTCGACAAAACAAGCCTCAAGCTCTCCCCTAGTCAGAAGGTGGATTTTATCTCTAATTTGGTAAGCAAGAAGCTCTTTCTCTAGGGGGATGCTTATGTGAGGTCTCTGGAAATCCATGGGCTATCGACTGAAGTTCGTTAAATACGGTGGAGGCCCAACTCTTGTCTTCCTCTAGCATTGGGTCTTCATTGATAAAGGTTAGCATGATTTCCATTTCTGGGTCTGATAAACTCTTTATTGCCGCGATTAGCTCAGTAGAAAGGAGTGTGGATTTTACTTCGTCGGAGTTATAGATAAAGTCTGAGGTTGCCCAATCCTCAGGCTGCAGGTCATAGGAGACATGGTAGTTGTTTTCTGATAACTGACAGTCCAGCACCCGGTTCTCATCAATGTTGAGTTCCTTTGCAATCTCCGCATAAGTTTTGTGGTTTTTCAACATTTCAAGCACTTGTTCTTTATACTTGGATACCCAGCGTGGTGTCTTCACCAACCTTGAATAATCTCTCAACGCATGTTGAATGTAACCTCTTGCGGTCTTCCAAGCATAGGTACTGTACTTGACGTTCATCTCAGGGTCGAACTTAGTGGCCGCTACGCAAAGGGCAAACCTGGCGATAGACTCTAAATCTTCCCTAGTAAGGGAGCCAGTATGGCCCCCAGTCATGCATTTAGCACTGTAAGCCAGTCTCCCAGCTATCCACATATGCTCCTCTACTAACTTTCTCTGGTCTTTGGATAGCCCAGGATACCACCGGTGGCGTCTCTTTACCATGTGTCAAGCCTCACAACCTGCGCAATCTGCGTAGCTGTCTTCGTAGATTGTTGAGGATGTTTTGGGAATACCTGCCATGTAATCGGTATAACCTCCGATCCACTTGTTGTTCAGATACAGTTGCGGGACAGTCTTCCAATCCCCCGACCACATCCCTATCTCTGCGGCCTTATCTTTTGGTACTTCCACATACGGAATACCGTCTAAGGAAAGTTGATCCTTTAAGGCTGTACAGAATGGGCAATCGGGCTTGGTGATGATGATTGCTTCCTCCTCAGCATCGTTATCCATTTCATCTTGGTTGGCAATGAGTGCCGACTTTGACTTGAGGTAGTACAAAGATTTGACCTTAAGCGTCCACGCATAAATATGCAACTTAAGCAAATATTCAGCCTCAGCGTGAGGGTCAACCCAAAGGTTTAGAGACTGAGCTTGACAAATGTGAGGTTGACGGTCCCCAGCTTGTTTAATCAGTTCAAACTGGTCAGTTTCTCGGGCTGTTTTGAAAATCTCCTTTTCTTCCTGAGTCAAGCAATCAAGATTCTGTACACTTCCTTGATTTTTATCGATCTCATCCCAAACACTTGGTGGAATGTTTCTTTCACAGAAAATCTTCTCAAGGTGAGGATTTTTCCTGACGAAAGTTCCCTTGTCTTGCTTAGCAACGTAGTAGTTGTAATCCATGGGGCTAATGCCCTCGGAGTACGCCCCACTAATAACGGAGTTTGTCTTGGTGGGAGCAATCGCCAGCAAGTGGGTATGCCGCCTGCCACTGCCTACGCACCACTCAGGTTCACCGAACTTATCTGCAAGCTCTCTGGATGCCTTCTCAGCTTGCTCACGGATAAACTTGTGGGTCTCAATGTTAAGGGCTCGGGCCCCTTCGGACTTGAAGGGGAAACTTTGACTTTGGTACAAAGAGTGCAAACCCATTGTACCTAGACCTAGAGCCCTGCTTTTCTTGGCAAAGCGAGCGGCTCTACCGAAACCTACCATTTTCTCAGCCTTGCGGATAAACTCAGTGACCACAGCTTCCAACAAATGAATTGCAATCTCTGGGGCAGATCTGCCTGTACGTGGTGAGCGCCAATCTTTCCACTCAAACCACCTTGACAAGTTCATCGAAGAAAGGACACAAACGAAAGAGTGATTTTCATCGGTGTACAGGGTAATCTCGCTGCAAAGGTTTGAAACTGATACGTTCAGATTTCTCTCCTTATAGCAATCGGGGTTCTGATAATTTACATTATCAATGAACAGCATGTAGGGGCTTCCGGACATCAGGCGAGTGCGGATAGATTCCCCGAACAACCATTGCTTATGCCCCCCGTTTTCAATCATGTCTTCCATGAAAGCGTCGGAGATTACAGCACCAATGTTGCTATCAATCCACTGCCTCGGGTCACCCTTGGTGTGGTCCTTGGCCCTGAGCATTTCCGCATAATCCGGGTCATCAATGTTATTATACAGGGCAAAAGAACCTTTCCTAAGGTCTCCCCCCTGACTAACAACTTGCGCAGTAAGGTCATACTCACGCAACCATCCTCCCTTCCCTGTAGAAACGCCACCACCTGTGATAGGGGAGCCTGCGGGTCTAATGTCCCCGAAGTAAACTCCAACTCCTCCCCCATTCTTGCTAAGCATCGCCACTTCTTTTTTGTGGGAGTAGATGCTAGGGGTGTTGTCGCTCAGGTGTACCGAATAACAACTGATTGGTAGGGCACGGGAGGTTCCAAAATTTGCAGCCACTGGACTAGCTAGTCCTACCCAACCTGACCATAGACAGTCAAATAAGTCCTGATACAGGGACTCATCTTCGTTAAGTTTAGAGGCAGCCAATGCTACCCTTTCCATCATTGTCCTTGGCGTTTCCCCAGGGAGTAAGTACCCTGATGATAACGTTTGCGTTCCCTCTTGAGACAGCCACTCGGGGGCAACTAAGGTGTGGTCTGTCATGCTAGGTCAAAGTTCAGGGTTTTCAAGTTAACAGCCATAAAGTCTTGGCCAGGTTTAGAAATATAATTTCCACCGTCTTTGCTTTGGGAGAAGAAATCTGTGCTAGTGTTCCCCTTAATTAGAGGATGGAACCACACTTTTATACGATTAGCAGCTTCGTAATCGAAGGGATACCTGAAACCTGGAATTCCAATCTTGCCCAATCTGTTGTTTGCCCTAAAGTATGAGTAGTGCTTCAGGTCATAGGGCGTGAGCTTATTACCCCTTAGCTCCCTGCCTTCAAAGGTCTTATCAATAAATGCAAACTCATTGATAAGGACTTGGTTGAAGCCTTCAATGATGGTGGAGATTTCAGAGTCAGTGAGAGGTTGTTCTTTGGTAAGTTCCCTGAGTAGGGCAATACCTGTGTTAGAGTGTTGCTGCTCATCTAGAGCTGACCATGAGATAATCTGAGCAAGTCCTTTATACCTGCCAGTTAGGTTTAAAGATAGCAATGCAGCAAAAGAGCTGAATAGGCTTACTCCCTCAGCAGCCCCACTGAAAATAGCAAGAGATTCCTTGATAGACTTCTCTTCGAGGAAATAACCAATCTTTTGGCGAGCTACAGGGTCCCCAAGGAAAGCTTCAAACTCATCAAGCCCCAAGTTTTCAGACAAAAAGTTATATGCCCAAGCGTGAACAGCTTCCGATGCTGAATACTCGCGAGCCACAGCATTGACTTCATGCTTAGGGAACCAGATGGGGATATTGGCCCAATAATCACCTACGTGGCACTCAAGTTGAGTAAACCCTCGGAGTATGTCCCCGATTATCTCTCTTTCATCCTCAGTACTATTCTGCCAATCTCGAATATCTCCGTCAAATATAACTTCATCCGGACTCCATCCGGATAGTCTAGCTTTCTTAAAGCGTTCAAAAAATTCTGGATACTCGAACGATCCGTTAACTTTGTAGGGTTCTCTGTACTGAGTGATACTGGGCATTTACTTTTTGGGCTGATTTGAAGTCGGATATTAGAAGATTCCCATTGTTTCTTGGGTAGCTATTGTAGCGTTGGGGGGGGGGGCGTAAAGTAAATTAAGAGTCTTCTCCAGGGTATCCCTCTAGCTTGGCGTAATTCACCATTCTGGCATTCTCTCTAATCTGAGCATCCCGGATTGCTTGATCCCTTGCAGCGATAAACTGTTGCTGCAGATTTTGAATGTCTTTAAGTTTCTTATTTTCAACGTGTTGAGTAATAAGTCCAAATACCCAGATTAGAGCAAAGTTACCGGTAAAGCTACCTAGAGCTACCGCAAGAGCCATTGTTAAGATAGTCATTTCGTCCTAGAGAAAAGTTTGATACCATGCGAATCTGGCCATTAGGAAAACTCCAACATTCGCCAGTTTCATTCAAAAACACCACCCACAAGATATCATGCTCCTGAGAGTAGTCAATTAAAAAGTGAGCCCACCCCCGACCTTTCGGGGTTTCCATAGGCAGGGGTGGGTTGAGCTGTTTAATCACTCAGTCATCGCCCCTGACCCCTGTAACGCTTCTTGGGCTTGTTGGGCCAGGAAGAGGAAGTAGCCGACAGCTTGGTGCGCTTGGAGCTTCCGTCAGAGGTCTTCTTTTCAACCGGAACGACTTCACGTTGGTCGGTGGGAGACTTTGATTTTGCCATTTTGAATTAGGTGATGTAAGTAGTTTTGTGTTAAAGTAGTCAACCAAAGATTGAGCGGATCTGAGCCAGGATGCCCTGACCAGTAATAACTTCAGTGGCGACTCCGACGACAAAGCCAAGCATAGCTAGGCGTCCATTTAGTTGCTCACCGCGAACATCCCAAGCAATCAGGGGGCGGTAGTTGTGATCGACAGGTTCCATAATGGGTTCTTTTGCAAATTGATTAATGAGACCGAACTCGTCTTTGGTTACAGTCATGGCAGTGGGTTTAGGGTGGGATAACCTTCGTCAGTATAGCACAAAGTAGCAGAAAGTAAAGGTTCAATCCAGGTAATCACTTCTCTCGCTGTCTTCCTTGGCTTTTTTGAGTTCTTTAGCTTTTTGCTTAGCTTTCTTGTGCTCATCGAGCCACCTGGTAAAAAATGCTAGCTCAGCAAATGTGAACAGATTGGGCTTCTTTAATGCTTTTTTAGCAATCTCAGTACTTTTTGTCATCGGTCGATCTCTTTTAGGGAAACTTCAGTTGGTTGAAAAAATTTGATTAAAACTTCCATGCCAACTTTGGGGTCCATTGCACCGCATGTATAGCAATCAAGTGCTACTGACCCATTCTCAGGGAATGTATGGCAGGAAATGTGGCTTTCCGACAGGGCGTACACTATGGTAACCCCTTGAGGTTCAAACTGGTGTGAAAACTTGTGAAGGACTGTTGCCCCTACGGCCTCTACGGCTCGGTCAAATGCTAGTTTGATAGCATTCAAGTCATTTAGTTTTCCAAACGGTATCCCATACAGGGAACAAATAACGTGTTTTCCCAATGGTCATAAACCTCTTTTATTCATGGGGGTTGTCGGTTTTTTGGTTGCACTCTTCGAACCATTCACGGATTTCCTTAATAGTTTTAGCACCTTGGAAATGCTCTTTGTACTTACCTTGTTTGTCCATCAGTAGGTAAACAGGCAAGTCAATCTCGTAGGTCGGAGACAAACAGTATCGCTCCAAAAGTTGGTAGATTCGGAGCTTCGTAAGGTTGCCGCCGTGATTGATAACATCGTCAAGGTTGACTTCTTGGTATGCAACATCTGGGAATCCCTCAAACGTAGAGCGGTCGTGACGGCTCATGTGTTTACAGATTTCACAGTTATTGTCAAATACCTTAGTAGCTATAAGGGTTCCCATTGGTTTCTATAGTAGTTGAAACAACTTTTACCCCCATCATTTTCTGACTAGCTCAGCGAACTCTGGGTGACGCTCCCTAATGATTCGTGAGAACCGGGAAATGTATCCGGTGACAGATTGCTTAGACAACCCAAACTTTTTGGCTACTTCACTATTGCGTAGAGGCTTCTGTCCCAGGAGACCGAACCTAGAGCACACGATTTTTGCCCCCTTTGAGTCAAGGGAGCCACACCCTTCAATAATGATATTCTTGATGGGCGGTAGTCCATTAACCTCACAATAGCTAAACACACCGAGATAGTCTGAGCTACTGTCACGCACAAAAGGTTGGAAGGTCGCCACTTCAGACCGCACCTCACCTGAAGAGTCAATTTGAAGGTGATACTTAGGGTGCTTGCTTTCTTTGCGGGCAGCCGATTGAACGGCATCCCGAACTTTCCAGAAAACCCAAGTCATCCAAGACTCAGCAGAAAGCTCAATGTTGCGGTCGTATGTCTTGAGAGCCTTATGGATACCGAGACACCCCTCTTGAACCAAATCCTCCCTAGAGTGGCCGCGAGTCATAAACTCGTACTTATTCACCATTCTGTAGACTAGTGGGGCATACTGTTCAATAATGGCTGCTGCTGCTTTTTGGTCCCCATTCAGGGCTTTTTTCAAAATTTCGACGGAAAATTCCATGATGCTCAGTGATGTTTGCTATTCTTTCTTGGGGGGAGGTGGAACCAAGTTTTGATAATTTTGCTCAAAGACAGGACGAAAAAAGTTTTCGTACCCGCTCTTGCAACTTTCTTGAAAAAATTTTTCCCAGGGACTTGGACACAGCGTAAACTTTTTTGTTGTATCGTTTTCGGGCAAAATTATCAAAACTTGGTTCCACCTTGCCAGTAATGTGGCATACTGGTTGGGGGGAGGTGGACTCTCTAACTCAACCGGGTTCCTCCCGGTGGTCTAAGGTAGCAATCTGGGGGAAATGTTTTAGGTCTTGCCTCATCACCCAATCAATGACAGCTTTTTGGGCCATCCAAGTAGATACGAGTTGCTTCGATAGACTACGTAAGGCTTCAACGTCCGAAGTAGAGTCAATAACTCTGTTCATCCTTTCAATTTCAAATTTTTGACCCATTGATAGTTCGATAGGGTCAATGATTGGTTCTTGTTCAGAGTTCATAGTACAGTACTGGAATGTCGGCCTCAAATAAGACATCGCTGGATATAGCAAAGTCTTCTTTCCACCTTCCGGAATGAAGTAGGGGGCTAGGGCAGACAATCTTTTCTACCCCAACCTCTATCAATAGACTAGCACACCCGCAGCAGGGGTGGAAAGTGACGTAAGCCGTACACCCGTCGGTGGATACCCCTTCTTTAGCAGCCCAGGCGATAGCATTGCGCTCAGCATGGACGATAATTTTGTTCTTAAATTGTCGGTCGTTAAGGCGTATCTCTGAATCTAAAATTCGGGAGGGAAATCCGTTATAACCAGAAGATACTAATCTGTTATTACGAACAAGGACACACCCAACTTTAGTAGAGGGGTCTTTGCTCCAGGACTTGACTTCTTCAGCTTGCCTTATCCACCTTAAGTCCCACTTTGATAGGTGGGGGTTCTTCGATGTCATGTAAATCCTTTAGCGCAATTCCAAATTCTAGGCAGATAGCTTTCTTAGTCTTGAAGGTCTCATCCGAATCGTTTGAGACTTCGGTGTAGATGGACCATAAGTCACTTAGGTGCTTTAGGCCGAATTCAACTTGAATGAAAGATGTGGTATACCTTAGTTCAGGAATAGAACCGGACACCTTCCGCATGTATTCGAACGAGCAATCAGATGCCTTCAACGGTTGTCTCCGCTTCCGGTGATAACTCCACGCTCTTTGCGAGAAGCGAGTTTATCCAGGTTCCCTTGAGCAAGATCATTAAGATCATAACCCATCTCGGTTGCTAGTTGGGCAATGTACCAAAGGCAATCTCCAATCTCTGCTCCAACTGACTCTTTGACTGACTGAGTAAGTACCCCGCCGTTGTCGCGAATGACTTTCTTGAGCTTGTTGGCAATCTCCCCGGCTTCACCCACTAACCCCAAGGCTGGATAGGTAAATTCGTTACCCATGTTAGGGTAGATAGCGGTTTCTCGCGCTTTTTGTTGGTAGTAGTTAAGTTCCATGTTTAGTAAGTTTTGTGTGCTTGGTGCGATGGTTCCCTAATCATAGCATGTTTGCCAGGGGGGTGTCAACTCAAAAACCAACATCAATCTCTTGGGCTTCCCCCGAATCTACTAATTCCCCCCAAGACATTGTAGCGGTTCCAATGGAAAATCGGATTTGAGTCGGAGTCTTACCTGCAAACTTGGCTACTTTCTTGAAGAAAGTTTGGTAATAGACAACTTTGTATGCAAAGTCTTCGAGGGTGACAGTGGGGATAGTGACACTCATTGTTAGGTCGTGGTCTTCGCTTATAAACTGAATGAAATCTTTTACATTCACATAGCTTGAAACGACAATACCCGACTCTCTGCGGAGCTGCACTAAGGTCTCATTCAGTTTTTCTGAGGAACGAGTATATGCGTAGTCAGCATCCCATTCAGGGGATGTGGGCATCTCATATCCGTAATCCCCCTCAACTTCTGCCATAACCGTGCAATGTGCATAGTATACACCATCGGAAGAGGATTTACCCCTGCCAGATACCAAACCCCTTAGGTACGATACTGGGTCATTAACTTTTTTTGTCATTGTCGGCGTTTTCGTAGGTTACACTTCCACCATTGTGGATGATTTTAATTGGGTCGTGGGGGAGAACTTCTCCGGTGTTGTTCTCTATTCTGTTGAGGCGAACTTTTCCCGTCTTGTCGAACTTGGGGTGTTTATCTAAAAGGTCCCAAACGTGGCGTTTAGACTCGATGCTAAATGAACCAAAGTAACGGTCAACAGCGTTATTTTCGGATCCAGATGTTGTGGTCAAGGGATTAGCCTCGTTAAACAACTCCCTTTTAGGCTGGTCCAAATCCTCGCGAGACTTCACTTTTCTGGTCAGGGAGCGTTCAAAGGGAAAGCCCCCTGCTGCATTTTTGTACCCGCCCTGTGAGTTCAAGGGGGTTGCAGTGTCCGGCAAATTTGAGAAAAGTTCTTTCATCGTTAGTTGAGGGGCAATCTCAAGGATGGGACAAAGGAGTTGTCACCAACCCTTCTTACCCCGACAATATACTTGGCTGAGAAGTATTCCCCCGGATGGGGGACGATGTAGTTGTATTTTACGATTTGCCAGAGCGGCACTAACCAAAAGGCATGTTCGACATCCTCCACCCCTTTCCCAAACAATTTAACTAAAAGTCTAGGGGTGTAAAGCTCGCAATAAGTTTCAATTTCTTGCACAGTGCCAACCAAACCGTAAAGACCGGCGGGGTCATCAATGCAAGAGAAACCATCTGCCTCAAGCTGTTCCTTTAAGCGTAACTGCTTCTGGCATTCGTATGTAAATGAGTCCACGAGAGTTTCCTGATCATTAGTTTGAATGTTCATACTTTTACCCCCTCTTTAGGATTCATCTTTTCATGAGCTTTTACTCGTAGACGCTCTGCTTTGTCTGGTGAATAGGCATCATTTTTGAGCCAATCATCTTCACACCTCAAGGTCGTAGCGTTGATTCGGGCTCGGTCTCTGGCCCCTACCTTCTCAATCAATTCCCTGCCCTCCAAGACTAGCTCAGCTTGGGCATGGCGGCAGTTCTCCCAGTTCTCAATGACATAGTTAGCGTCACCACCTAGCTTGAAACCGTCCCTCATTACGAGAGTCTCCATCACAGTTTTGATAATCTTAGATGAAGTTTCTTCATTGTTTTCCTTTCGGAGGGTGTCACATTCTTCTGAGAATAGTTTGGCCCTGGCCACAGAAATTGCCGCCTTTACAGACCCCCACGTTAACTCCCTGAAACCCTGGTAGTAATGAGTAGTAGGTCTACCGACCTTTTCCCATCTCTCTTTCATCATGCTTGTAAGAGGTTGGCAAGAAGGATCTACACCAACAAAATACAGAGATTTCAAGTACTCGTACAGCATGTAAGGGGATAGCTCAGGCATAAACTCTACTTCCGAGTTTGTTCGGATAGAGTGAGCAAAGGCCATCGCATTTACAAGTGCCTGGGTAACATCTGCTTTGAAACGGATGCGTTGACGGGTTGTCCAATACCGGACTTGTACCTGCAAGTTGTTAATTGTGGGGTCTTCGTTGTTGTTGATAATGCTCCAAAAGTGGTCAGTAGCAAGCCGCAGACACCACAGGTAGATAGCATCTTGACTTACTCCCAGTTTCTCTGCGAGGAAGGGAATATGGGCGTATGGCCTCAGGTCAGGGGAACCTTCGGACATGGTGCCCTTTAAGTTTTCCCCCATCTTCCGAACTTCATACTCTCGGTAGGTGCTGATGATTTTGATTCTGTCAATACCAAGTGTTCAAGTGATTTCGTTATGATCACTCCGGGACGAACCCAGCTGAATGTTACCATTCAGAGCAGACTATATCTTCTCCCTACTTATGTAGGGGGCATTCGTTTCGGGTCACTTGACCCTACTCCCTTTCGGGATAGTCGTTAGGCTTTTAGGAATTTTTCAAGTTGATAAATTCCACTTAGCACGGGATTGTCCTTGCTTCAAGGAGTTCCCCCGTTTAGAATGCGTTTTTTACTAAGCGTTACCGCTTAGGGGGACTAGTGCGTCAATCCCCGGATCCAAATCATAGGCAAACTTTGCGTTCCAGTCGTTAGAGTTAACGATGATAACTGTTTTAGGCTGAATTTGCTCAGCCTTTTCAAATTTGTCTTCTGTTTGGAATACCTTGTGTTCAGATAACATAGCTACTGTTATCTCGGGACGAACCCAGCTGAATGTTACCATTCAGAGCAGACTATATCTTGCTCCTGTATAGGAGCCTTCCCGTTTCGAGCCGCTTGGCTCTACTCTCTTTCGAGATAGTCGTTAGGCTTTCAAACCTTTCGGTTTGTTTAGCACGGCAGGTTGCCCGTGTGTTAGCACGGGTGTCCCCCGTTTAGAGAAGTTTGCGCTTAAGAGTTACCTCTTAAGGGGGCCATTATATCAACCCATTTGTAATCAAGATCTTAGTTTCTTCCGAACCCAAGAACTTCTTCAAAGACGACAAGCTAGTATCATCTTTGTACGCAATGTCACTCATTGCTGCTGTTTTCAAACCGAAACGGTCTTCCGTAGACTTGAAAGTATGGGTAACAAATCCGCACTTTGAGAATGCAGCAGTCATCCCATTGAAGAGGGTAGATTTTCCTAACCATTTGTTCCCATCGCTTCGTTAAGACGATGGCGGGACTAACCCAGCTCATACTTTCGTATGAGAGCAGACTATATCTTCACTTTTCTATTTAGAAAAGGCACCACGTTTTGAGCTACTTAGCTCTACTTCCTCTCGGAATAGTCGTTGAGCCTTTCTCGATGAGAAAGGTCGCTGATTGCCCATTGTATCATCCCCTCAGATTGTCAGTTAACCTTGGGAGTTAACTACTGGGGGCTATTAGGGTGTTCCAGCTTTTAATGGTGTTTTACGCGAGCCGTTGAAAATCAACCCGCATCCTTACCAACAATGACGGCTGCCATACGAGCAGTATGGCTAACCGGCTTATCCATCCCTGGGGGCAAATGGTTAGAGCAACCTACGCCCACTCTACCGATGATAAGCTTAAGCATCTCCTGCTCAGCTGGGGGGAAGATGGTGAAAACGTCCGAAAACTTTAGCTTCCTGATTTCAGGGTCAAACCAAGCCTCATCCGGGACCCAGATTTTGGGTGTGCATACTAACCTACCCCCTAAGCGCCCCATCGGGTCAAAAGTGTGGCTATAGTCAAAGACTTCGTGAACCTCCTTTGACTTCTGGATCTTCTTCATCTTAAGATGACGGTCGGTGAAGCTAGATAGGGGGCTATCCGCCGATTGCGGGGTAAATAGAGGTTTCCAAAACTCTCTTACGTCTTTGCCACAAACACTTCCTGTGAAATGTTTCTCTATTGTATTAAGGTCGTCAACCTCGTGAATGTCCTGAAGTGGTTGAAAGCCAGGGGGATAAGTAATTCCCTTAATCTCTTTCAATCGTCCAGACTTCATGATTCGGTGATTAACGTGAGCACCGCCCGCCTCCATTTCAACGAGATACTTAGCGTTTCTCAGAATTTCTAGTCCAGCTTTGTACAGCGTAGCAACATTTGGGGGCTCAGCTTTATTTTTCTCTTTCTCTTCTTTCTCTCTCTTTGCATTTTCTCCTTTGGGGGAATAGGTTTGGGCTTTGCCATTCCTTTGCCCCTCTTTTTGGAGGATGTTAAGTTCTTGTTTTGTGCTTCCGGTCCCGCCGGAAAAGGGATCAGGCATAATTGGTTGAGGTGTTGTTTAGGTAAATTCAGACAAAAGCCCCAGCGTGAGCCGGGGCCAATGTTAGCTAAGGTAGCCCCGGTAGATCAGAACTCCAGAGAGAAGCTCTCAGGGTCTTCTACAAAAGTTTGGCACTTCAGGATGCATTTCACAGTCGGGAAGCCATTATATTCACCATGCTCAATCACTTTAAGGATAGCAGGAACTTCCTTGGTGATGATGGGTTCAGCGGCCAGAGTCTTTTTGAGAGCATTGTTGGGTTCAACAATAGCCCAATCAGAGACTTCGCTGTCAACGGAAACCCACTCACCGTCCACTTGAGTGCGGACAGGTGCAGAGAAAGGCTCAAGAACTTGCACTTGCATGAAGTACTTGGTTCCGTAGTTGCCACCCTCTTTGGCACGGTAGGTAGTTACATTGTACTCTCCGATCGGCAAATGCGCAACCTTCAGGAAAGGTCCAAACATACGCTCGCCACCCGTAGATTCGCCCCGCTTGCTCAAGTCGCTAGCTGTTTGAATTTTCTCAGCGATTGCTTCGGGATTTTCGTCAAGCAGAAGGTCAAGAAGATCGACCGAAATCTTATCTTCGTAGTCTGCTGACCGGATGGGGATGGGAAGCGTGTAAAGAGTGCCGTCGCTGGCTGCAGATACAGACAGAGCGGGCTCCTTGTATTTGCCAATTTGCTCTTCCTTAAAGGAGAACTTTGTTCCCTTTACAGCCGTAGCGGCAGAAATTTTACCGGGGGCTACTTGAAGGGCGATATCACGATCCCCCCAACGAATTACCAAACCTTTTTCCTCAGTAGAGAAAACGGTAGGAGAATAGAGACGCTTGAATACACCGTTGGCATCTGCACGGACAGTAAAGGTAGCGGCTTCGGGGTCGAAGTCTTCACCAGTTAGAGCCTTGAATACAGTAGCAAGTCCGTCACGGTAGCTCTGTGGGAGAACTTTGTTAGGGATGTCGGTGTACACACGTGTGTAGGTCTTGGACTCAAGCCTTGCACGGTTCTTGTCGTCAAGTTGAGGTTGGATTTTAAAAGTAGTTACAGCCATTTTAATCTAGGTATAGAACACGATTGACCCAAGCTCTGTTGCTTGGCGTGTTCGTCCCTAGTATAGGATAGGTTCGTAGGGGGTAAACGCCCCCCCCCTCGCAGTTAGAACAAAGTCCTACCCCTGAGTGGTATGACCTCAAGTGGCACGGGTGCAGGAGCGGGTGCGGGGGCAGGAGCGGGTGCGGCGGCAGGAGCGGGTGCGGCGGCAGCGGCTTCGGGGACGGCCCAAGCATAGCTAATCCAGCCTTCAATGGAGCCTCCGGACCCTATCAAGGCTGGGCTGCCTTCAGATGCTACCTTTAACCACAGTTGCCCAGACCTTTCATTCATGAGGTTGCCCATACCAAACTGCCTAGCGGCTTGAATGTTTAAGTTCACACCCCCATTTGTCTGCTCATACTCAACAGATGTAACAATCCAATCCTCAATATATGTACCCAAGTAGCTAGGGATGTAAATTATGTCGCAAGGCTTTATCCCAGTTAGGGCAGGACACATAAACAAGTTTGCTGATAATTTTGCCGTCCTTTCTTCCTGAATGAGCAGCTTTTTCTTCTCCCCTTCTTCATTGTCCTCCAACCGCATACCCGGCCTAGACCTGGAGCCGTGGCTTCCCGAAGCTCCCCCAGTTTTAGCCGCCCCTGTCAGCGTAGTTTGGGCGCCAACCTGCTGAAGGGTTGGCTTTGGCTGACCGTTTTGAGGAACTTGCTTGGGTTGGATTTTGGCTTGGGAGTTTACGGTATAGGTTTGAGTTCGTTGAGGGGGAGTCCATTCAGAGGTTTTTGTAATTGTGTTTATCATGGATGGCCCAAGCAAGTACCCGTATCTAACAGTCGGGTCTGGACCTTGAGACGTTAGCGATAAGGCTTCAACTAAAATTGGAGCTTGAGGGTTAGGCTTTATTTCCCCATTTGAGTAGGTTGACCCTTCCCAAATAAAGGGGGGGTACAGGACCAATCCAGCCCCGGTAGAGGAATCTCCAGGTTGCTTGATATTGTGCATAAACACCAGGTTTCCATTTTGCTCAGCAATGTTTTCCAATGCCGCTCCAAATGTGGTCCCTTCCGAGTAGTTGGACTTGATTTTTGCTTTATCTAAATCTTTCTCTACGCCTTCGCGATATTTGATTAGCTTATAATCAGCAACTGCGTGAAACTTTTCAAGTTCAGCAATGGCACTCTTCATTGGAATGCCTTTTTCATCGTTCTGGGTGACACTCTTGATGTTAGTCATTGTCAAACCGTCAAGCTCAGAAGATAGCTTGATTTCCATTGACATGTCATTGCCATAGTTTTCCGTCTGACCGGCCCACACAAATGCAAATGATATGGAGCGTCCCGTCAAGTAGAAGAACCGGACCACTATGGTTTTGTCATAGTTTGCATTCAATATCTTTTCATATGCGGAAAAAGCCAACCCCGTAGGGTTCCATTTCATGGAGCCACTGGGGGTTTGCCCAGACTCTTGTAAGCTGACTCTGACATCATAGACCAAAGGTTGTGGTCCGTCAACCCCCGGCCATGATTTTGACTCTTCGAAAGAAGTTAGGTTTATGTCGCCCCAGAAAACTTCGCACCTGGGAATGATTAGGTCGCCTGCCATGTTGATTATACGTAGTTGGATAGTGATTCGACAGCCATACTGAGTCTTGCTACGACAATGGCTGCAAGTTCCTCAGGGTCTTGGCCCGGTTGTTGGTAGATGGAGATTGGAGCGTTGATAGTGGCACCGCCACCAAATGCCATTTCCCTTGAGTTTGTAGTGAATGTTTTTACCGTGGCACTGCCCACTTTTGACTTCTCCCACCGATTGGCTGCATCTGCGCTATTGAAACTAAGCCCGTTACCTGGACCGTAGGCATAAGCCACGTGAACATGGTCTTGGTGGTCAGCACGGTTGCCGGCGTGGAGGAACTCCACGGGTTTTACCCCCATTTTCCTATTGAACGCCATAATACGGCTGATTACCCCGGCTTGCTCATTAGCGTAGGCACCAATGTCAATTGCGCGACCTGAATAGTGATAGGAGCCAGGTGAGTGACCACCACGTACACCACCGAACCAAGGGTGTTCGCGAATGGAGCCTGGAGCCCCCCCTGTCATCTTGATGAAGTTACCAAGCATACCGGCGATTCTAACTCCCCCCGACCCGTACCCGCCACCCATCATCATACTGGCGCTATTCATTTCCCCAACTTTTTGTGTCAGTGAGGCAATACTTTGTGCCATCTTTGACATATTGGTCTGTGTTTGCGTTTTGTTTTCAGAGACTTTTTTGTCAACTTTGTCAAAGCTCCCTTTGGTCTTGGTGTCTAAGTTATTAAGACCTTTGCCAAGGGCCTTGAAGTGATTGGTAAGGGTGTAGAAGCCTGTATGCAAGGTATTCATGAAGTCGGACATACCGAGTCCGCCAGCAGCCGGGATGACGGTTTCGCTACTGTTTGCTATCACCAGACTGGAGCCGGACGGTTTGTTCCTCATTTCAGAGTGGATTGCGTCCCCTAGGCTCCCATTGTATCTTGATTTCGCTTTCTTTGTGGGGGGCTTCATGCTAAAACCGCCAAAGAGATTATCTAACGGAT
>Ga0315268_10001515_pt1 | contig 26768 bp, 26 predicted proteins | sample C1_top_MG_FD_204535 | JGI IMG/M metagenome (GOLD analysis project Ga0315268, IMG submission 204535) | Sediment microbial communities from Yellowstone Lake, YNP, Wyoming, USA - C1_top | ecosystem: Environmental > Aquatic > Freshwater > Lake > Sediment | place: USA: Wyoming | collected 2017-08-01
TCAGCCGCATCTCCGGCTGGACCGCGCACGTCCTCGAGCAGTACGCCGCCAACAAGCTCATCCGGCCGCTCGCCGAGTACACCGGCCCCACCAGCCGCAAGGTCGTGCCGCTCGAGCAGCGCTGAGCAGGCTAATCGCTCGGCCCGTTCCTCGTCGCCGCGCGCGCCACCCTCTCAAGTCCCTTGAGGTTCCAGCCGATATAACCTATGATCCCCATGATGCGTGGCACCCTGACCGCTGCGAAACCACTTACCCACGTCATTCACCGCGGGGACTCACGTCAACTTGACTGGATGGCGGACGAATCGATCCATCTAGTTGTCACCTCGCCTCCGTACTGGACCCTCAAGGAATACCCAAGCAACCCTGACCAGTTGGGTCTGATCGAAGACTATGACCGCTTCCATGACGAGCTCGACAAGGTCTGGCGGCACTGCTTCCGTGTACTTGTTCCTGGTGGCCGATTAGTCTGTGTTGTCGGAGACGTCTGCCTCTCCAGGCGACGCCACGGCCGGCACATGGTAATGCCCATGCATGCGGATATTGTTGTTCGTGCCCGCAAAATTGGGTTCGACAACCTCAGCCCCATTTTCTGGTACAAAATCGCCAACGCCAACTACGAGGTGGAAAACGGATCGAGCTTTCTCGGGAAGCCTTACGAACCCAACGCCATCATCAAGAACGATGTCGAGTTCATCCTCATGTTGCGAAAACCCGGCGGCTACCGCCAGCCCAGCGAGGAGCAGAGAAAGGCGTCACGTCTCGCCAAGGAAGAGCACCAACAGTGGTTTCAGCAGGTCTGGAACTTGCACGGGGAAAGTACCAGATATCATCCGGCGCCTTATCCGCAAGAATTGGCGTATCGGTTGGTTAGGATGTTTTCCTTTACGGGGGACACGGTTCTTGACCCCTTTATGGGCACAGGAACAAGCTTGCTGGCGGCTGCCCGGTGTGGCCGCAACAGCATTGGTGTCGAGATCGAGCCCGCCTACGTAAAGATGGCGAAAGAAAGGTTGGAAAGGGAACTCGCCAGCCTGTTCGGTGAAAGCCAGCACTCCGTTATCGTCCGCTGAATCGCTCACCGTATAGATCGCATATTCGGCGAAGAAAGCTGGCGTAGTGTACCGGCTCACCCCTTCTGGGCGCCGGAGGGCCTCCTACCAAACGGGCGGGATGCACGCCGTCGTAATTCACCACGATGATCGCCAAGGCCTCGGGCTGATCGTTAGGGTCGCCAGACCCGTTCCTCAGGGGAATTGCTGAGAATATCCCAATCGTATCTGCGACAACCTTTTCCATGTTGAAGCGCGGGCGCTTCAATCCTTTCGCAAATGCATCGGGATTCTCGTATTCCGGCGAGGTGTTGAGCACCACGATTGCCGCGGCGATACAGTCTTTCCTGTGGTTGTGCATGTGGTTGCAGTAGGCAATCAGGTCTCCATAGCGGTTCTTCCGCGCCTTAACGTGGGCTGTCATGATTGTCTTGTGCTCCACCGAGACACGGACTGCGAGCCTGGGCAGCTTTTCCTTCTCATGGAAGACGAGGTCGATAGACCGCTCGGCGACCTTCGTCCGCACGTTGGGATTCTTCGCTGCGACGAGAAGGCCTGACTCGAGTGCCGCGCGGAACCTGGGGCATTTCATTTGCAGGTCGGCGACGACGAAGTCGGAGAGGGCGTCAGAGTTTGCCTGAGACCTGGGATTAAACCCCAAGTGCTCGTTAATCCAACGAATGTAGGATTCTGGTCCCTTCAAGGCGAGCGCATCGTACCACGATGCCCGCCGAAGGACAAAGGCCCGGCAGCGACGCCGCGACCCCCTTCGCGGTCAGCCGCATCTCCGGCTGGACCGCGCACGTCCTCGAGCAGTACGCCGCCAACAAGCTCATCCGGCCGCTCGCCGAGTACACCGGCCCCACCAACCGCAAGGTCGTGCCGCTCGACCAGCGCTGAAAAATCCCTCGCCCGCCTTGTTTTCCCGTGGCACACTGGGGCCGCACGGACGCGGCACATCACCGCCCGGCGAGGATTCCCCATGACGAAACACTCCGGCCCCTTCCTGCTTCTCCTGCCTTTGCTGGCCCTCCCGCTCGGGGCACGAGCCGAGAAGGAGCGCACACAGTTCGGGCGCGATATCGTCGTCGAGGCCGGTGAGACCGCCGGAGACTGCATCTGTTTCTTCTGCTCCGTGCACGCGCGCGGGTCTGTAAAGGGCGATGTGATCACGATTGGGGGCAGCATCGATGCGGCGGGCACGGTTGACGGTGATGCGATCGCCGCAGGCGGTAGCCTTCGCCTCGCGCGCGGCGCCAACATCGCCGGCGACGCGGTGGTCGTGGCGGGGTCGGTGGAAAAGGAGCCCGGCGCCAGGGTCAAAGGTGAAGAGACCTCAGCGCCCTGGTTCTACGTGCCCGGCCAGCGGCAGTGGCTCTGGCGTGGGGCGCTCGTCTCTCTGCTCGCTTACCTCGCGCTCGCTCTCACCGCGGCGCTGGCGCTCCGCCGGCGCCGATTGGAAATCCTCGCGGACACGCTGCGCGAGAGGCTCGGGGCGACGCTCCTGACGGGCCTGAGCGTGGCCGCCGTGGTCATCGCGCTGCTTTCCGTGGGCGCTAACATCCGCGCCTGGGAAGGCTACCTCGCCCCCTCCGTGCTGGCAGTTCAGGGCATTGTCGTGGCCGCCGGTTGCACGGGGATCAGTTATCTGATCGGGAGCCGCCTCGCGCGGGTCAGGGGCGTGCTGCCTGCAACGCTCGCGGGCACAATCCTTCTCACGCTCCTGCAATGGATCCCCATCGCCGGCGCGGTCGTGTTCCTTGTTCTCGTCGTGCTGGGCTCGGGCAACGCCGTCTTCAGCGGCTTCGGCAGCGCCACGAACTGGCTGCCCTTACACCTTCCGCGCCGACGCTCACGCGCCGCCGCGGTCGTGCCGGGCACCTGAGGATTTCTGGCGAGCCTTACACAACCCCTCAGCTCCCGGCCCTGCTTCCGCGCCCCATCCCTACGGGAAGATAATCCCTCCCGGGTCCTTCTTAATGGGGTGATTCTGGGCGTCACAACACACGGTGACGTTGTACTTGAAGTAAAGGTATCCCCCGGCCGGAATGGTCAACTGCTTGGTTTTGAGGGTTGCCACCGACGTTCCCGGGGAGTTGAGCTTGAACACCTTTTGGTCGTTTCCATTGGCGTCTTCGAAAGGACTTCCATTCGCAAAATCCGCAATAAAGCTCTTCAACGAAGGGGGCTGCCCCGGTGCAATCTTCCAGGTCACCTTGTAATGCTGGTTGGAATCACGATCCTGACAGAGCACGAAGACGTCGGGCTGCACCGGATCCTTGTTGAGGGTGACGTCAACGTCCGCGTCTTTGCAGGCATAATCCACTTTCGGTATCGCTTTGGGTTGCGGTGGCGGGGGTGGGGGCGCAGGCGGGCGTGTCGCAAACCACACGAGCCCGCACAGCACAGCCCCGGCAATGAACGCGAGAATGAGGCTTGTCCAATGAGTCTTAGAGTTTGTTTCCATCGTTCCTCCTTACAGCCGGTCTATTTCTTCTGGAGTATCTGTTGGAACCGTGAATTGGATCGCAAGGAATCAAAATTCGGTGTGTCACGCAAGATGGATGATGAGAAACCTGCCGCGCGAGCTTTTTCGAGCCAATCGAACGTCTGCCGAGAGTCCCCGATCTGGTTATAAACAAGAGCCACGTTAAAGAGCAATTCCGAGTCCTGGGGCGCGAGCCGCAGGCCGCGCTGGACGTTCGCGAGCGCCGCGGGTTTATCGCCTATTGCCGCCTGGTACCACGCGAGGAATCCGAGCGCCCGCGCATCGCGCCGGTTCACATGGAGCTGCTCGTTGGCGAGCGCAATCGCACGGCGATAAGCCTCTCGGGCACGCTCGTGCTCGCCCGGAATCCAGGAGTAAGCATCGCCCAGGTTTCCCCAGAGCAGGTAATTGCGCTCATCAAATTTCAGCGCCTGCTGGTAGGTGCGTGCCGCCTCCGAAAACTGCTTCTGGAAGAAATACGCCGTCGCCAGGTTCGAGTAAGCCGGCGCGGTGCCACGGATTGAAATCGAGCGCTGGCACATGGCGATGGTCTCGGGGTACAAGCCCTGCATCAGGTCCGCCCAGCAGAGATTGTTGTATCCGGCAAAGCTGTCCGGGACCAGTTTCACCACCTCACCGAACATGCCCGCCGCCTCCGCGTAGCGGGCGTGCGCCAGGTAAAACGCCCCCAGCCCGTTGTAGCCGGCCCAGTACTCCGGACGCAAGGCAATGGCCCGTCGATAAGTCGCCTCGGCTTCCCCCAGTCGTCCCAGCCTTTCATACGCAGAAGCCAGGCCGCGGAAGGTGTCATCCCGGTTCGGCTCGCCCTTGAGCGCCTTCCCGAATTCTTCCACCGCCCGCTCATATTGGCCTGTCCCGTTCAACAGGGTTCCCATGCAGACATGCGGTTCGGCGAACTTCGGATTCAGTTTCATCGCCTCGTCGCACGCCTGCCGACCCTTCTCGACCAAGGCAGGGTCTTTGCTGGTCTCGTATTTCCTCCAGTAAGCCTCGCCCAGGCCGGCCTGCGCGAGGGCGTCGTGCGGATCGATCTCCAGCGCGCGGCTGAAGACGGCAATCGCCCGCTCGATGTTTTCGGGTTTCTGGTAGTCCTGGAGGTAGCCGCGACCCTGCAGGTAGTAGTCGTAGGCGGCGGGCAGGGTCGTCCCGCGCGCCGCCATCACGCGCCGTTCCTGCGGCAGGAGCGCGATTTCCAGGTTATTCAAGATGCTCTCCACCACCCGGTCCTCGACGACGAAGACATCCGCCGCCGACGCGGTGATCGTGTCGGCGCGCAGTTGCCGGCGCGACTGGGCGTCCACCAGCGCGTAGGTCACACGCACCTGGCCCCCCGAGCGCTGCAGGCTCCCTTCGAGCACCAGGTTCACGCCGAATTCGCGCCGCGCTTCTTCGAGCGTCCGAACGCGCTGCGCCCGCACCTCGCCGGCGGGCACCACCTCCAGGGCCTGTCGGGCGGCGAGTTGCGCCAGGCGTGCGGTGACGGTTTCCGCCAGCCCGCTCGAGAATGCGGCGGTCTGGGGGTCGCCCGCCAGCGCCGTGAAGGGCAGGACGGCGAGGTGCTTCTTTTGCGGCACGGCCACGAGACCCAGCCGCCCCTGGACGTACTGCCGCACCGAGGGGATGGCCGTCGCCAGCACCAGCGCCGCGATCACCACTCCCAGGAACGCCCCCAGCGCCTTCTGCCACGCCGGCCGCCGGGGCAGCCACGCCGCTCTGCCGGGCAGCGGTTTCCCGGCCTCCAGGGCGCGCAGGTCGGCCACGAGGTCCGCGGCACGCGCGTACCGCCCGGCGGGATCCTTGGCCAGCAGCCGGGCCACGATTTGCTCGAGCGCCTCCGGCAATTCGGGTTTGACCTGGCGGAGAGGCGCCGCTTCCGCGTGCAGGATGCGGTCGCTGGTGCCGATAAAGCTGTCGGCCAGAAACGGGTGCCGTCCCGCCAGGACCTCGTAAAAGACCACGCCGAGTGAAAACAGGTCGGAGCGCTCGTCGGATTCCTTCTCGAGCAGAACTTCCGGCGCCATGTAGGCGAGCGTGCCGCTGACCTCCCCGGGATCGGTGGCGGCGCTGTCCGTGGCCTGGTCGGAGCGCGGCAGGCGCCGCGCCACCCCGAAGTCCAGAATCTTGATCCCGCCTTTCAGGGTCAGCATGATGTTTTCCGGCTTGATGTCGCGGTGGATGAGGCCCTTCTCGTGCGCGGCCACCAGCGCTTCCGCGCACTCGATGGCCACGGGCAGGAATTCCTTCCAGGCGAAAGGTTCCTTCAGGCGCCGGCGCAGCGTCACGCCCTCCACGTATTCCATCACCAGGAACGTCTCGTCGCGCTCCTCCAGCACGTCGTAGATCCCGGCGATGCGGTGATCGTTGAGGCTGGAGGCGCGCTCGGCTTCCTTGATGAAGCGGTGGCGATAGCGCTCGTCGCTGCGCAGCTTCGGGGCCATGCGCTTCAGCGCCACGGAACGCTTCAGCTTGGTGTCCTCCGCCAGGTACACCTCGCCCATGCCGCCCGCGCCGAGGCGCGCGCGGATTGTGAATCGCCCCACGGTCATTCCGGTCAGGTCCGGAACGGGCTGCGGAGTCCGAGGGTGTAAAGTCGGCGGTTCGGCCATACGCGGCGGGCACGGCGAGCGTTGACCGGTGCTTTCAGACGGAAGAACGAAGAGTGAAGATTGGCGCGGCCCCTCGGGCCGTTGCCCGCTTGATTAATGGCAGGGATTCTAACCGCAATCACCAGCGGATTCAACCTGAATCCCGCCGCCAGCAGGCGTGCCCGGCGCGGCGGGCTCCGGCGGGTTGGCCGGGGAGGAACAGTCCATGACCGATGGCTGAAAGCCGAGCCCTTCCGCGTTCCCCGCTTCCTGCTTCCGCCTTGCTGTTTCCTCACGCCAGCGTTTTGCGGAATCGTCTCGCCGCGAGGAAGAGCGTGGCCGCGCCGAGCGCCGCCAGCGCCAGCATCTGCGGCCAGAGGACGCTCGGCCCCACGCCTTTAAGGAACAGCCCCCGGATGATCACCAGGAAGTGGCGCAGCGGGTTGAGCAGGGTCAGCCATTGGATGACCGCCGGCATGTTGGCGATGGGGAACATGAATCCGGAGAGCAGCAGCGCCGGCATGTAAAAGAAGAAAGTCCCCATCATTGCCTGCTGCTGCGTCTGGCTGACCGTGGAGATCAGCAGGCCGATCGCCAGCGTCGTGATGAGAAAGAGCACCACGCCGGCGAAGAGAAACACCACGTGGCCCCGGATGGGCACCTGGAACCAGAACACCCCCATCACCGTAATCAGCACTACATCGACAAAGGCCACCAGCGCGAAGGGAACGGTCTTGCCCAGGATGAACTCCAGCGGGGTGATGGGCGAAACCATGATCTGTTCCATGGTGCCGATCTCCTTTTCGCGCACCACGGCCATGCTGGTCAGCAGCAAGGTGATCAGCATGACGAGGGTGGCAATCACGCCGGGCACATAGAAGTTGCGGCTCTCGAGGTTCTCGTTGAACCAGGCGCGCGTGGCGAGCGCCACGCGCCCGGGCCGCGCCCCCGAGCCCGTCAGTCGCTCCGCCCGCTCGTTCAGGACCTGTTGCGAAAAATCTCCGGCGATCTTGGCGCTGTAATTGAGCACGATGCCCGCCGTGTTCGAGTCCGTCCCATCCACGATCACCTGCAGCCGGGCGGTGCGGCCCGCGCGCAAATCGTTCTCGAAGCCGCGGTCGAGCCGCAGCAGGGCCTGGACCTTGCCGCGGTCGAGCACGTCGCGCGCCCGCGCGTCGCTCGAGACGTATTCCTTCGCATCGAAATAGCCCGACCTCACGAACCGGCTGAGGAGTTCGCGGCTGGCGACGGTGTTATCGAGGTCGTAAATCGCCGTGGCGACGTGCTTCACGTCGGTCGTCACCACGTAGCCGAACACCAGCAGTTGGACGACGGGCATCACAAACACCACGGCTTTCATCCTCGGGTCGCGAAACGCCTGGATGAATTCCTTGATGAGCATGTGATGGATGCGCTCGAACACGTCACGCCAGCCTTTTCTTGAACTTCAGGTTCGCCAGGGCCACCATCCCCAGCGCAAACACCACGAGGAGCAGCGCCTCGCCGCCCAGAACCTCGAGGCCCACCCCTTTCAGATAAATGCCCTTCAGCAGCGCCACGAAATACCGCGCGGGGACGAGGTAGGTGAGGATCTGGATGGGCAGGGGCATGTTGTTGATGGCATAGACGAAGCCCGAAAGCAGCAGCGCCGGCAGGAACGTCAGCACCATGCCCACCTGGTTCGCCAGCAACTGGTTCTTGGTCACGATGCTGATCACCATGCCCAGCGCCAGCGCCCCCGCCAGGAAAATCGCCGCCATCGCGAAGAGCAGGGCCAGGTTGCCGCGCAGCGGCACGTGGAAGACGAATTCGCCCATGAGCACCGAGAGCACCACGTCGAGCATCCCGATCGTCCAGTACGGAACGAGTTTGCCGAGGATGAGCTCCGGTCCCTTCACGGGCGTGGAGATGAGCTGCTCCATGGTGCCGCGCTCCCATTCCCGCGCGATGGTCAGCGAGGTCAGCATGGCGGCGATGATCATCATGATGACGGCGATGAGCCCCGGGATCAGGTAGTTCTTCGATTCCAGGTCGGCGTTGTACCAGACGCGCGGACGCACTTCGAGCGGCGCGCGCAGGGCCGCGCCGCCCGCCCGCCGCACCGCGCTCAGGGCGACGTCCTGGGAGTAGGCAAGGGCCACCACCTCGGCGTAGCCCGTGGCCAGGGTGGCGGTGTTCGAATCGCTCCCATCCACGATGACCTGGACCGGCGCCACGCGCCCCGACTCGATCCGCCCGGCGAAATCCGTGGGGAGGACGAGCGCCATCAGCGCCCGCCGGGAATCAATGGCGCGTTCCACCTCGCGGTAATTCCAGACGGAACCGCGGAAGGAAAAGAATCGCGACCCCTGGAAGCGGCTGAGGAACTCGCGGCTGGCCGGCGACGGGTTCGGGTCCCAGACCACCAGCGGCACGTCATCCACGTCCAGCGTCAGCGCGTAGCCGTAAAGCATCAGCAGCAGCATGGGAATGGCGATGGCCATCCCCAGGCTCCGCGGGTCGCGGAGAATGTGCAGGAACTCCTTGCGCGCTACCGCCCGGACGCGTTGCCGGTTCATCGCCGCACCTCTCCGAGGGGCTGCTCCGCCCGGTCGCGCGCCTCGATCAGGGAAACAAACACGTCTTCGAGGGAGGGCGTAATCTTCTCGACCCTGGCCACCTGGAACCCTCGCTCCGTCAGTCGCGCGCGTACAGTTCCCTCCGCCGCCGCCGCGTCGTCGGTGACGACGTGCAAACCTTTGCCGAACAGCGCCACGTCCTTGATGCCGGCCAGGCCGCGCAACTCTCCCAGGGCGTCCTGCGGCCGCTCCGTGAGGACCTCCAGCACGTCGGCGGGCATGAGTTCGGTCTTGAGGGCCTGCGGCGCGCCCATGGCGGTCAGCTCCCCGCGGTAGATGAGCGCGATACGGTCGCAATACTCGGCCTCGGCCATGTAGTGCGTGGTGACGAACACCGTGACGCCACGCCCCGAGAGCTCATAGATCAGGTCCCAGAACTGCCGCCGGCTGATGGGGTCCACGCCCGAGGTGGGCTCGTCGAGGAAGAGGATGGGCGGCTCGTGCAGGATCGCGCAGCCCAGCGCCAGCCGCTGCTTCCAGCCGCCGGAGAGAATCGCCGTGCGCGCCCGCCGATGATCTTTCAGTCCCGCCATCTCGATCACCCACTCCTTGCGTTCGCGCTTTTTCTCCGGCGCAATGCGGTAGATGCCGCTGTAGAAGTCGATGTTCTCTTCGACCGTCAGGTCCTCGTAGAGCGAAAACTTCTGGCTCATGTAGCCGATGTGGCTTTTGATTTTTTCCGCCTGGGTGCGCACATCGAAGCCGGCCACCCTCCCCGAGCCGCCCGTGGGCGCCAGAATCCCGCAGAGCATCCGGATCGTGGTGGACTTGCCCGCGCCGTTCGGCCCGAGAAACCCGAAGACCTCCCCCCGCGCCACCTCGAAGCTGACGCGATTCACGGCGACGAAGTCCCCGAAGCGCTTCTCGAGGTCCTTCACCACGACCGCCTTGTCGTTCCCAATTATCTCCATGGCGTTTTGGTGGTGCGGGCGGGTCGAAGACCCGCCCCTACCGTTCTCCCAAGACCGACACGAACACATCCTCGAGCGCCGGCTCGATGGGGCGCACGCTCGTGACGCTCAGGCCGGCGGCGGCGAGGACTTTCGCCGCTTCGCCGGAAGCCTTCTCCGGCTCCCGGGTGAGGATGTGGATGCGGTCTCCAAACAGGCTCACGGAGCCGCCCGGGAGTTGCTCGCGCAGAAGCGCCGTCGCCCGGCGCGGCTCCGACGCGCGCACCTCCAGGATGGTGCCGCGCATCAGGCGCTTCACCTCCTCCGGCGTCCCCACGGCGAGGAGTTTGCCCTTGTGCATGAGCGCCACGCGGTGACAGCGCTCGGCCTCGTCCAGATAAGAGGTCGAAACGAAAATCGTGACGCGCTCGCGCAGCAACTCGTAGAGAATCCGCCAGAAATCCCGGCGCGAGGAGGGATCCACGCCGTTGGTCGGCTCGTCCAGAAACAGCACCTGGGGCGTGTGCACCAGCGCGCAGGCCAGCCCCAGCTTCTGCTTCATCCCGCCCGAGAGGTTCCCGGCCAGGCGCTTCTTGAAGGGCGTGAGGTTGCTGAAGGCCAGCAGGCCCTCGATCTTCTGCTCCCGGCCCGCCCGCGCCACGCCGTAAACATCCGCGTAAAACTCGATGTTCTCCATCACCGTGAGGTCGGGATAGAGGCCGAAGCGCTGGCTCATGTAACCGATCTCTTCTTTGATCGCTTCCGCTTCCTTCACGATGTGGTGTCCCGCCACCCACGCCTCGCCCGAGGTGGGCTCGAGGATGGCGGTCAGCAGGCGCATCGTGGTGGTCTTTCCCGCGCCGTCGGGACCGACCAGGCCGAAGATTTCTCCCTGTTCCACGTGGAGCGTGAGCCGGTCCACGGCCACGTTGCCGGCAAACGATTTCGTCAGCGCTTCCGCGCGAATCGCGTCCATCACAATCCTTTCCCCGCCGGGCCCAGCAGGATTTCCGCGTCCGCCGGCATCCCGGGCTTCAGTTCCATCCGGGGGTTGCGGATATTGACCTTGACGCGATACACCAGCTTGACGCGTTCCTTCTGCGTCTGGACGGTCTTGGGCGTGAATTCCGCCTCCGAGGCGATGAACGACACGCGCCCCTCGTACACCTTGCCCGGATACGTATCGGCCTTGACCCGCACCCGCTGGCCGACCTTCACGCGCCCCAGGTCGGTTTCGTTGATGTAGGCGCGCACCCAGACGTCCTCGAGATTTCCCACGGTGACGATGGGCGTGCCCGCGGCCACGAATTCGCCGGGCTCCACGTTCTTCGAGAGCACCACGCCCGCCAGCGGCGCCTCCAGCGTCGCGTACCCGAGGCGCGTTTGGGCCAGCGCCAGCGCTTCCCGGGATTGCTGGAGCCGCGCGCGCGCCTGCTGGATGGTTTCCACGCGCGGGCCTTTCTCGGTCAGGGTGTAACGCTCCCGCGTCTGCAGCCACGCCGCGCGCGCCTGCTCCACCTGCTCCCGCCGCGGGCCTTCCTTCACCAGCTTCAACTGCTCCTCGGCTTCCCGCTGGCGGGCCTGGGCCGTTTCGTACGCGGTGCGCGCCGCGTCGTTCTGCTGCGCCGAGACGATTTCTTTCTTGTAGAGCGCCGCGTAGCGCTCGGCATCCAGGCGGGCGCGCTCGGTCTCCGCCTGGGCGCGGCGCACCACAGCTTCCGCCGCCGCCAGCTCCTGCGGCCGCGAACCCGCCTGCATCTCGGCGTACCGGGCCTTCGCCTGCTCGGCCGCCGCCTGCGCCTGCGCGACCTCCTCGGGGCGCGAGCCGGCGACCAGTTCCGCCAGCGCCGCCTCCGCCGCCTGCACCTCGGCCTTGCGCAGGGCCACTTCCTGCGCGAGCTCGGCGCTGTCGAGCCGTGCCACCACCTGCCCCCGCGTCACCTGCTCGCCTTCGTCCACCAGACGCGCCTCCACGCGCCCCGGAAGCTTGAAGCTCAGCTCGGCGTCGGTGACTTCGATGTTTCCCGAGAGGTGAATCACTTCCGCCCCGCTCGACCGGGCGAGGAGCAGGTAAACCACTACGGCCGTTCCTGCCAAGGCCGCGGCCCCTGCGATGGTGGCCTTTCTTTTGTCTTTCATGGGTCTCTCCTTGACGCGCGCGCCTCTCAACCCGCGAAGATCAGGCCCCGGCGCACGCGGCCCCTCCCTCTCGCCCCGGTGCCGAGGGCCTCCCAGAGGATGGCCGCCGTCGTTTGCTGCCACTCGGCAAGCCCCGCGGTCGGATGGATGGCCCACAGCACCAGGGCTCCAAAACCGTTTTGCTGGATGAAGCGCGCCAGCTCCTGGGCGCTGCGGTCGCGGCGGATCTCCCCGCGCTCCTGCCCGAGCGCCAGCAGCTCCGCCAGGCGCCGCCTCGCCGCCTCCAGGTTCTTGCGCGTCAACTGGCGGACCGGCTCGCTCGAGAAGTTGGCGACGATCAGGCTGCGGAACAGCTCCGGGCTGTGCGCTGGCTCCTCGGAAAGGGAAAGGATGAGGCGCCGGAGAATCTCGCGCATCGGCGTGCGACCCTGGCGCGCGGCCGCCAGCAGCTCCTCGATGCGGCCCACCTGGCCCTCCGCAAAACCCGCCAGCACGTGCTCCTTCGAGGAGAAGTAATTGAAAAACGTTCCCTTGCCCACATCGGCGGCCTCGGTGATTTGCTCGACGGTGGTGGCGGCATAGCCCTGGCGCGCAAACAGGCCCCAGGCGGCGCGCAGGATGCGCGCGCGGGTCTCCGCCTGGCGGCGCGCCCGCCGGCCGTTCGCGCGCGGCACGGTCCGGAGGGCTTTCGGGCTCGTTCCACGCTCCATGACTGACCTCCACTCATTGTTGACTTACACTCATATATGACCAGAGGTCATTGTCCCTGTCAAGAGACAGAATGTCAGCGCCGAGGAAGGGTCGTCCCTCGGGGCGCGCAGAAGCCCCAAGGCGCAGGTCGAAGGTGAGATGCCCTTGGCTTCCCACGGCCGGCTCGGTGCCGTGGGGGCGAAGTCTGGGGACCCTCTAAGGCGAAGGTGCAGGCGGGTGAGCGCGCAGTCGCCCCAGTTCTTGCGCGATCTGCTCGAGGCGGTCGAGGAGTTCGGAATGGCGCGCCTCCTCGGGTGCGGGCTTCTTGCCGATGAAGGCGAGGGTGCCGCCGGGCTCGAGCACCGCGCGCTCGACGTTGTCGAGCGAAGCAAAGCCTTGCCGGTGCGCCGCCGTTTCGAGTTCCGGCAGGGTGATCAAGTCTTCCCTCAGCCGCGCCGGGATGAGCTTGCCCTTTTCGATCAGCACGTCCTCGGTGCCTTCCACGAGGCGCTCAATTTTCTGGTGCCCGTAGAGCATCCGCACCAGAAGATAATTGAGGACCAGCAGCGTGGTCGCTCCCAGGAGGCCGCCCGTCACCGTGTTGTCGTCGCCGATGATGGCGTTCTGCACGGTATTGGAGAGGGTGAGCAACACGACGAGGTCCAGCGGGTTCAGTTGCGCCATCTCGCGTTTGCCGGCCAGGCGCAGCGCCACCACCAGAAACAGATAGACGATCGCCGGCCGCAGAATTTTCTCGAGCACCGGCAGTCCCAGAACGAACATGTCGTGCCACAGCTTGGCCTCCATGATGGCCTCCTTCTGGAGATGGGGCGATCCACCCGGTTTGCCGCGCAGGTTAGCACGCCCGCGACGAGATGGGTAGAGACGGCCCGCCGGGCCGTCGCTACCGACGGCGGCCGGTCGAGCGCGAGGCGCGCGGGTTTGTGGTATATTCCCCCGGAATTTCGGGAGACCGTGGCCCATGAGCATTGTCGAACAGGTTGAAAAGGACCTGCCCGCCGCCCTGAAAGCGAAAGAAGAGCTGAAGCTTTCCGTGCTTCGCATGATGAAGGCGGCGCTGATGAACAAGAAGATTGAGCTGGGAAAGCCCGTGGAGGACGCCGAAGCCCTGGCCGTCCTGCGCACCCTGGTGAAGCAGCGCCGGGAATCCGTGGAGGCTTACCGCAAGGGCGGCCGGGAGGATCTGGCGGGCAAGGAAGAAGCGGAAATCAAGATTGTGGAAAGCTACCTGCCCGCGGCGGCGAGCGACGAAGAAATTGACGCCGCCATTGCCGCGGCCCTTGCCGAGACGGGCGCCGGCACCGCCAAGGATCTGGGCAAGGTCATGAAAGCCGCCATGGCGAAGCTCGCGGGCAAGAACGCGGACGGCAAGCGCGTCAACGAGAAAGTCCGCGCCAAGCTGGGCGGGTAGAACGGCCGCGGCCGTGAAGGCCGCCAGGGAGAGGCACGCCGGCGCCTGCGCCGGGAACGGGACCCGAAGCGTTTTCCCTCGCCACGCTCGGGAGGATTTCCCATGCTGCACCCTTGGAGTCTGCCACGGACCCTGCTCATCGCGAGTGTCACCCTATTCATCGCCGGCACGGCGAGCGCCGCGGGCGCCGAGGCCCCTGCCCAAGCCCGGAATTTCATCCGTGTCAGCCCTTATTCCGTCCAGGACGATGAGCGCATCCTGAAACTCTTCGAGGGCCTTCGTGTTTCCGACGTCTCCGACGGCATGGATGCGGTCGGGCTCCAGGACGTGGGGCTGATGAATCCGGAGATTCGGGCGCTGTGGCGGGACACGGAAAACTTCACTCACCGCTTCTGCGGAATCGCCGTGACCGTGCGCTACGTTCCCACCAACAAACGTTCCGGGACGATTCAAGCGGAGGAATTCGACCACTGGGCCGGCCAGTGGTACGACGAGCTTTCCGCCGAGCCCTTCGTGGATTTGCTGCGGCCCGGGTCCGTGGTGGTGATCGACGGGGCGGAAGACGGAGACACGGGCACGGTCGGGTCGAACAACACCCTGCTCTGGAAAACCAAGGGAAATCGCGGCGTCATCACCAGCGGCGGCGTGCGCGATACGGACGAGCTGATCAAGGAAAAAATCCCGCTCTACTTTCGTCACTTGGGGCGCGGCATCCGTCCCGGGCGGAACGAGGTTGAATCGGTCAACCAGCCCATCACCTGCGGCGGGGTGCTGGTGCGGCCGGGCGATGTGACCGTCGCCGACGGCGATGGCGTCATTGTCGTGCCGCGCGAGCGTGCCGAAGCCGTCGCCCGCGCCGCGCGAAAAATCCTGGAAGAGGACAAGGCCGGGCGGCGGGAACTTTACAAGAAACTGGGCATCCCGATGGACCGGACCGTCGCACCCGATTGAAGCCCTCGCGCACCCTGCGCCAACCTTGGAGGCGGCATCATGGCGGAAGCACCCAAAGCCCCGGAGTTCCGACCCTACGTTCCCGCGGACGCGGTGGTTCCCGAGTTCACGCTGCGAGCCGTCGTGCTCGGCGCGGTCCTGGGAGTGATTTTCGGCGCGGTCTCGGTGTACCTGGCCTTGCGCGCCGGGTTGACGGTGAGCGCGTCGATTCCCGTCGCCGTGCTTTCCATCAGCATCTTCAAGTGGCTGGGCAAGTCCACGATTCTCGAGAACAACATGGTGCAGACGGTGGGCTCGGCGGGCGAATCGATTGCCGCCGGCGTGGTCTTCACGCTGCCCGCCCTGATCTTCCTGGGCTTCCAACTCGAGTACTCGCGCATCTTTCTGCTGGCGCTGGTGGGCGGGCTCCTGGGCGTTCTCTTTGTGGTGCCGCTGCGGCCGCCGCTGGTCGTCAGGGAGCACGGCAGCCTGCTGTTCCCGGAAGGCAAGGCCTGCGCCGACGTTCTGATCAGCGGCGAAGAGGGTGGCATCCAGGCGGGCAAAGTCTTCGCGGGCGCGGGCCTGGGACTGCTCTACAAGTTTCTGATGGGCGAGCGTGGCGGCCTGGCCTTCTGGAAGGCGCAGCCCGAGTGGCATCCCCGCTGGTATCCCGGCTCGACGCTGGCGGGCGAAATCACCCCCGAGTACCTCGGCGTAGGTTACATCATCGGCCCGAAGGTGGCGGGGACGATGTTTGCCGGCGGCGTGATCTCCTGGCTGGTTCTCATTCCGGTCATCAAGTTCTTTGGCGGCAGCCTGCCCGAGGTCGTTTACCCGGCCACGATGCGCATTGCGGAGATGTCGCCGGCGCAGGTCTGGGGAAGCTACATCCGCTACATCGGCGCGGGCGCCGTGACCATGGCGGGGCTCATCACCCTGGCCCGGACGCTTCCCACCATCGTGAAGTCCTTCCGCGCCGCGTTCAAGCAACTGACCGAGAGCCGCGGGGGCGAGGCGCCCAGCGCGGAGCGTACGGCGCGCGACCTGCCGCTCAGCGCGGTGCTCGTGGGCACGGTGCTGATGGTGGCGGTGGTCTGGGCGCTGCTGGCGTTCCGCGTGAATCCCGGCGCGCACGGCAACTTCATCTCCTCGCTCCTCGTGGTCCTCTTCGGGTTCTTTTTCTCCACGGTTTCGGCGCGCATCGTGGGACTGATCGGCAGCTCTTCGAATCCCATCTCCGGCATGACCATCGCCACGCTGATGGGGACCTGCCTGATTTTTGTTGTCATCGGCTGGACCGGCAACGTGTATTCCTCAATCGCCTTGAGTGTCGGGGCAGTAGTTTGCATTGCCGGCGCCTGCGCGGGCGCCACCACGCAATCGCTCAAGACGGGCTACATTGTGGGCGGCACGCCCAGCCGGCAGGAACTGGGGTTCGTGGTCGGTGTCCTGACTTCGGTGCTGGTAGTCGGCTTCACGCTGAAGCTCCTCAACAGCAGCGCCACGCGGGTGAACGCCCAGCACATCGCGAACGTCGAGATCACCTCGGAGATGAAGGCGCAGGGTTCGGTCAGCTACCAGGGAAAGCCCTACGAGGTGCTGACGGTGCTGGGGTCGCGCACCCTTCCCGACGGGCGCTACTACTACGACGCCGCGGCGCGCGCCATCGATTTCCAGGAAGTGCCGGGGATCGGTTCGTCGGACTACCCGGCGCCGCAGGCGACCTTGATGAGCGTGGTGATCAACGGCATCCTCAACCGGCGGCTGCCCTGGACGCTGGTGCTCTTCGGCGCGTTCATTGTCGTCACCCTGGAATTGTGCGGGGTGCGCTCCCTGGCGTTCGCCGTGGGCTCTTACCTTCCCATCTCCACCACCGCTCCCATCTTTGCCGGAGGGCTGGTGAAGTGGCTCGTGCAGCGGCTGACGCGCACGACCGAGGAAGAGTCGGAAGCCGGCAGCGGGGCGCTGTTCAGCTCCGGGCTGATCGCCGGAGGGTCGCTGGGCGGTCTGGCCCTCGCCACCGTCGTCGGCCTCAAGAAGGAAGACGTGGTGGCGGTGGGCGCGCGCTGGTTCCCCGCCTTTGCCCAGAGCGATGTGGCCGCCCTCATCATTTTCGCAGGCCTTGCCACGCTCCTTTTCTTCATGGCCAAGTCGAAGAAGCCCGGGGCCGAGAAAGCCGGCGAAGCGTGAAAAAAGCGGCCGGCAGGCTGGCCGGCGTCTTCGCCCCCGGTCTTGAACGGTCCGCCGACCGCTTTCCTGGGGGCGCATTGCCTTGACACTCTGGAAAGCCGCATGCTAAATTTGCCCACTCTTTTCGTATTCCGGTAAAATGGTGTCTCTAAGGATCGGCTTTCCGAATGGCTCAAACCCTTAGCCAGCTTGGGCACCTTTTTGTCCAGACGATCCCCACCGTCATTTTTGTATTCTTCCTGTTCATCATCCTCGACCGGTGGTTTTTCCGTCCGGTGACGAACGTCCTGAAGCGGCGGGAGGAAGAGACGACGGGGGCTCTGGCGCGGGCGCGCGAGCAGGCGGCCGCGGCCGAAGCCAAGGCGAAAGAATACGAGGCGGCGCTCGCGGCGGCCCGGCAGGAGGTCTATCGCCAGCGGGAAGCGGCGCGGCGGGCGACGCTCCAGGAGCGCGAGGAGATGCTCAAGAAGGCGCGCGAGCATTCGGACGCTTTGCTGCGGGAGGCGCAGGCCGCGCTGGCGGCAGAAGTCGAGTCGGCCAAGCGGGAGCTGGAGAAAGTCTCCCACACCCTGGCGCAGGAGATCGCGGAAGTGGTCCTGGAGGGCGGCGCGCCGGCGCCGGGGCCGGGAGGGGTGAGGCCGTGAAGCGCGCACCTCAGCGGATGCTGCTCGGACTGGTGCTCGGCTCGGCGCTGCTGGGCCTTGCCAGGCCCGTGGAAGCTCGCGGAGTGCTTCGGGCGACGGCCTTTGCCGCGGAAGGGGAAGGTGAACGCAAGGGCGCCGACCACGAGCTGCTGTTCAAGACCATCAACTTCCTCATTCTCGCCGGGGCGTTGGGATTTGTGCTGCGCAAGCCGCTGGCCCAGTTCTTTACCGGCCGGAGCGCGGCCATCCAGAAGGGGCTGGAGGAGGGGCGCAAGGCGCTCGAAGCGTCTCAGGCGCAACTTCGCGCTGTGGAAGAGAAACTCCAGCGGCTGGGCGAGGAGATCGAGGCGTTCAAAGCCTTCGCCGCCCGGGAGATGGAAGCCGAGCAGCAACGCCTGCGCGAGGCCGCGGCGGAAGACGCGGCGCGGCTGCTCGAGTCGTCGCGCGCACAGATGACCATCACCACGCGCGCGGCCCAGTTGGAGTTGAAGGCGTTTACGGCGCAACAGGCCGTGGCGCTCGCCAGCGAAGTGATCCGCCAACGGTTGGACGCGGCGGGGCGAGAGCGCCTGGTCAGCCAGTTCGCCGCGATGCTGGGGGAGAGCCGGAAAGAAAGCTAAAAGGCGAATTGGGCCTGTCATGCTGAGCGAAGCGAAGCATCCCGGCATTTGTAAGATCATGCAAATACCGAGATCCTTCGTCGTCCCGGCACGCCGGGACTCCTCAGGATGACAAATTCCGGGGTCTTTCAACAAACCCCTAGAGGTTCCCAACGTGCCGATCGTGGTGGCCAACCGATACGCCCGGGCCCTGGCCGATGTGATTGCCCGCACCGGGGAATACCGCAAAACCCTCCAGGAGCTGGAGGGCCTGCTGGCCGTGTACCGGGAGAGTGCGGAGTTGCGGGAGGTGTGCGCCTCGCCGACGGTGGCGCTCGGGGACAAGCAGAAGGTGCTCGAGACCCTGCTGGGGATGCTGGGTGCTTCGCCCACCACGGTGAATTTCGCGCGCGTCCTGGCGCGCAACTACCGTATGGCGCTGCTCCAGGAGATCGTGGAGGCGTTCCGGAAGATCGCCTACGACCGGCTGGGCGTCGCGCAGGTCAAGATTTCTTCCGCCGCCGAACTTACGGAGGCGGAGCGCGAGCTGTTGCGGCGGCGGTTCGGCGAACTGACGCGCCGCCAGGTGGAGCTGGATTTCCATCTCGAGCCGGGGCTTGTGGGAGGGATTGTCGCGCAGATCGGCAGCACGATTTACGACGGTTCGGTGCGGGGGCACCTGGAGAGGATTCGGGAGCAGCTTACGGCCCGGTGACGCAGGCCCGGGGCGGCCCTCGCCCCCACCCATCGGGGCAGGAGAGGCAGGCTTATGCCACAAATCAAAGCCGACGAGATCACCAAAATCATCCGCGAACAGATCGAGCACTACGACCGGGGCATCACCGTCAGCGAAGTGGGCACGGTGATGTCCGTGGGAGACGGCGTGGCGCGCATCCACGGCCTGGACAACGTGATGGCGGGCGAGCTTGTGGATCTTCCTCACGACGTGGCGGGGTTGGCACTGAACCTCGAGGAAGACCAGGTGAGCGCGGTGCTGCTGGGCGACTACACGAAGATCAAGGAAGGCGACCTCGTGAAGCGCACGCGGCGGATCATGTCGGTGCCGGTGGGCGAAGCGCTGGTGGGCCGCGTGGTGGACGCCCTGGGGAATCCGACGGACGGCAAGGGCCCCATCCTCACCGATCAGTACAATTCCATCGAACGTTTGGCGCCGGGGGTGGTGGACCGCCGGCCGGTGCGCGAGCCCCTCCAGACCGGGCTCAAGCCCATCGATGCGATGATTCCCATTGGCCGGGGCCAGCGCGAGCTGATCATCGGCGACCGGCAGACCGGCAAGACGGCCGTAGTCCTCGATACCATCATCCACCAGCGGGGCGGCGACGTCATCTGCATCTACGTGGCGATCGGCCAGAAGCGCTCCACCATCGCGCAGGTGGTCAAGACGCTGGAAGAAAATGACGCGATGAAATACAGCATTGTGGTGGAGGCGGGTTCGTCCGACCCCGCGCCCATGCAATACATCGCGCCCTACGCCGGGTGCGCCATCGGCGAATATTTCCGCGACCACGGGCGGCACGCCCTGTGCATTTACGACGACCTTTCCAAGCACGCCGTGGCCTACCGCGAGATCTCGTTGTTGCTGCGGCGGCCGCCGGGGCGCGAAGCCTATCCCGGCGACGTGTTCTACCTTCACTCGCGCCTGCTGGAGCGCGCCGCCAAGCTGAACAAAGACCTGGGCAGCGGCTCGCTGACCGCCCTCCCCATCATCGAGACCCAGGCCGGCGACGTTTCGGCCTACATTCCCACCAACGTTATTTCGATTACCGACGGGCAGATTTATCTCGAGGCCGACCTGTTCAATAGCGGCATTCGCCCGGCGGTCAACGTGGGACTCTCCGTCTCGCGCGTGGGAGGCAACGCGCAAATCAAAGCCATGAAGCAGGTGGCGGGCACGCTGCGCCTGGAGCTGGCGCAATACCGCGAGATGGCGGCGTTCGCCCAGTTCGGCAGCGACCTCGACAAGGCGACGCAGGCGCAACTCAACCGCGGGCGCCGGCTCACCGAGATCCTGAAACAGGACCAGTACAAGCCCCTGCCGGTCGAGAAGCAGGTGCTGATTATCTTTGCCGGGACCAACGGCTACCTCGACGACCTCGCCGTGGAGGAGTGCCTGCCCTTCGAGAAGAGCCTCTACGAAATGCTGGATTCCTCCTACCCAGCGCTGGGGAAGAGAATCGTCGAGAAGAAGGAACTGGACGAGCCCTTGCGCGCGGAAATCCGCAAGTTCCTGGAAGAGTGCAAGGCCAAGTTCGTCGCGGAACGGAAGGCGGGAGTAGGGAGTAGGCAGTAGTGGGAAAAAGATTTTGGATTTGTGATTTTGGATTTTGGATGGGGGACGGCCCCAGCGAGCCAGTATCACGCAAAGGGGCCGTTGTCATCCTGAGTCCGTCGGCTGACGGACGAAGGATCCCAGCATTTGATGGCTAGATGGCTGGGTTCGGAGGACGGAGCAAATACAGAGATGCTTCGCTGCGCTCGGCATTACAAGCGGCTCAAGCCGGTCCGCTGAAAGCGGCACGGGCACGACGCAACAGATATGCCCACGTTGCTGGACATTCGACGACGCATCCGCTCGGTGAAGAGCACGCAGCAGATTACCCGGGCGATGAAGATGGTGGCGGCCGCGCGGCTGCGGCGGGCGCAGGACCGCGTGTTCAACGCGCGCCCCTACGCCAACCAGATGATCACCCTGCTGGCCAGCGCGGCGGCGCGCACCGAGCAGCGGCAGCATCCCCTGCTGGCCGAGCGGCCGGTGGAGAAAACCCTGCTGGTGCTCATCACGGCCGACCGGGGACTGTGCGGGGCGTTCAACGCCAACCTGATTCGGGCGGCACAGAGCTACCTCGAGGAACACTCCGGCGAGCAGGTCTCCCTGCTGCTGGTGGGGCGCAAGGGAAGGGACTTCTTCCGCAAGCGCCAAGACCCCATCGTCTCCGAACACCTCGGGGTGTTCACGCGGCTGGATTTTTCCCACGCCCAGGAAATCGCCCGCGAGATCATCGAGCTCTACACGAACCGGACGGTGGATGCGGTGGACTTCCTCTACAACGAGTTCAAGTCGATCCTGACGCAGCGCGTGCGCGTGGAGCGCTATTTGCCCATCAAACCGATCGAGCCCGCCGCGGGCACGGCGTTGATCGATTACCTTTACGAGCAGCCGGCGGAGGAAATCTTCGGCGCCCTCCTGCCGCGCTACGTGGAGATCGAGGTCTACCGCGCCTTGCTGGAATCGAACGCGGCGGAGATGGCGGCGAAAATGACGGCCATGGACGCGGCGACGAATAATGCCGCGGAAATGATCGATTCGCTCACCATCTATATGAACCGGGTGCGCCAAGCGGCCATCACCAAGGAAATCATCGAGGTGGTGAGCGGAGCGGCGGCGCTGTAGGCGCAGTCGAAAGTCGAAGGTTGAAAGTCGAAAGTGAAAACCGAGACCGCGGAGCTTGATTCTTGACTTTCAACTTTGGACTTTGAACCCCGAAAGGGGCTGAGGGAAGGAACGTCATGGCAGAAACGCACGTCGGCAAAGTCGTGGAAGTGATTGGCCCGGTGGTGGTGGTGGCCTTTGAAGGCGACTACCTGCCGCCCATTTACAACGCGCTGCGCATCACCTCGGAGGGGTTCGATATTCCCACGCCCTTGAACGTGATCGCCGAGGTCGAGCAGCACCTGGGCGAGAGCCGGGTGAAGTGCGTGGCCATGGAGCCCACGGAGGGCATGGTGCGCGGGATGAAGGCGATCGACCTGGACGGGCCCATTACCGTGCCGGTGGGCAAGGCCACGCTGGGCCGCGTCATGAACGTGATCGGCGAGCCCGTGGACAAGCTGGGGCCCGTGAACTCCGCGGAGCGCTGGCCCATTCACCGCCACGCCCCGGAACTCCAGGAGCAGAACATCAACCTGGAGATGTTCGAGACCGGGCTGAAGGTCGTGGACCTGCTGGAGCCCTACCTGAAGGGCGGGAAGACGGGCCTGTTCGGCGGCGCGGGCGTGGGCAAGACGGTGATCATCATGGAGCTGATCAACAACGTCGCCATGCGCCACGGCGGTCTTTCCGTTTTCTCCGGCGTGGGGGAGCGCACTCGCGAGGGCAACGACCTGTGGCTGGAATTCCAGGAGGCCGGGGTGATTGTTCCCGGCAATCCCGAGAAATCCAAGGCGGCGCTGATTTACGGCCAGATGACGGAGCCGCCCGGAGCGCGCCTGCGCGTGGGCCTGACGGGCCTGACCGTGGCGGAGTACTTCCGCGACACGGAAGGCCAGGACGTGCTCCTGTTCATCGACAACATCTTCCGGTTCACGCAGGCGGGCTCGGAAGTCTCGGCGCTGCTGGGCCGCATGCCCTCCGCGGTCGGCTACCAGCCCAACCTCTCGACGGAAATGGGCGAGCTCCAGGAGCGCATCACCTCGACGAAGAAGGGCTCCATCACTTCCGTGCAGGCCATCTACGTTCCCGCCGACGACTTGACGGACCCGGCGCCCGCCACCACCTTCTCGCACCTCGATTCGACGACGGTGCTCTCGCGGCAACTGGTCGATATCGGCATCTACCCCGCGGTGGACCCGCTGGCGTCCACCTCGCGCATCCTCGACCCGCGCATCGTGGGCCAGGAACATTACACGGTGGCGCGCGCCGTCAAGGCCATCCTGCAAAAATACAAGGACCTCCAGGACATCATCGCCATCCTGGGCATCGACGAGCTTTCCGAGGAAGACAAGCTGACGGTGGCGCGCGCCCGCAAGATTCAGCGCTTCCTCTCCCAGCCCTTTTACGTGGCCACGCAGTTCACCGGCCTGGAAGGGAAATACGTCAAGATCGATGACACCATCCGCGGCTTCAAGGAGCTCGTGGAAGGCAAGCACGACGACATCCCCGAGCAGGCGTTCTACATGGTGGGGACGATCGAAGAGGCCCAGCAGAAAGCGGAGAAGCTGAAAGCGGCAGCCTGAAATTATTGAGTGATTGGGCGATTGAGTGATTGAGTGAATAAAGAACAAGACGCGAAATCGCTGAATCACCAGATCGCTAAATAGAACCATGGCTGAGACTCTACCTACAGAGATTCGGCTGGATATCGTGACGCCCGAGCGGCTGGTGGCGCACGATTCGGTAAGCGCCCTCACCCTCCCCGGGAAGAACGGGTACCTGGGGATCCTGCCCGGACACGCGCCGCTGCTGACGGAAATCGCGCCGGGAGAGCTGATCTACACGCGCGGCGGGGCCAAGCATTACCTCGCGGTAACCTGGGGCTTTGCGGAAGTCCTGCCCGACCGGGTGATCGTGCTGGCACAAACGGCGGAACGCGCGGAAGAGATCGACGTGGGACGCGCCGAACAGGCCAAGCAGCGCGCCGAAGAACGCTTGAAGCGCTTCTCCGACCCGGCGGTGGACCTCGAACGCGCGCGCGAAGCGCTGGCACGGGCCGTGGCGCGGCTGGAGGCCGCGCGGCGCACGGGGGGGTAGCCCGCCCCAGCCGCCCCGGGCGTCGGCTCACCTTACAATCCTGAGAAGCTGGGACGGGAATTGGGGCTGTCGAGGCGTCCCGCGGGGGCCGTTAGCCGGTGTTCGCGTAGATGGGTACGGGTTGAAATCAACTTGCCGGCTGGGAAAGCCGATGCTGCCCGCTCGGGCGCTTGCGTTCACCCATGGCTAGGAGCGTACCCCCACGTTCCTGTTGACCTGGGCGCTGGTTCGATACCTTCCTGAAGACTCCGGGCAGCTTCGAAGTCCTCCGGCCGCGTTCACTCCGAAATCGGCGGAGGGGTCGTAATCCCGTAATAGATCCACACACCCAGGATAACCAGGAGCAACACGACCGAGAGGGTCCCCAGCGCGCGAATGGGGACCGTGAGTTTGCGGGTTTTCATTTCGATGATGGTCTGTGCCTGGATGGCCCGCTCCTCGCGCGCGTCGTCGGTCAGGTTGATCCAGTCAGACTCTTGGTTGGTCAAGCGAGCGCGGTAAAGCAGCAGGGCGGCGAAGACGACGGTGACCAAACCCCAGACGCTGAACAGAACCACATAAAGGCTCATGGCTCCCCCCTTGGAAAGTGGGACATTCTGTCCGTGGGAGAATTCCTCACCCTCCATGAGGCGGAATGCACGCGCCATACCACTTCGGGCCACAACCCCCCAAAAACACAAACGCCCTGGAGTCCGGTGGGTTCTTCTTCCACCGGACCCCAAGGCAATAAGGGAGTTAGGCAAAGTTTACGAGCAGCCCGTCAACGCCACAGCGGTGGCCGCGGGGGTGGTCGAGCCGGCCGTTACCGTGAGCCCCGTCACGGTTCCATCGCCCGTGCATTTGTCGGTATGCCCGTTGATGCTGTAACTCACGGGGTTCGTGCTCGCTCCGAAAGTGATGGCGCCGCTCGAGAACGTGCCCACCGTCGGAACACCCGCCGGGACCTGAACCGTATAATCTGTGCAGTCCGTCCCTGCGGGGCAACTGGCGCCGGCTGCCGTGGTGAAGGTCGGAGGCTGCGGTGGCAGCGGCGATCCGAACACCGGGATCGTCACCTGAACCGAGGAGCCGCCCATGGGCGTCAACTGGAGCAAGGGTGCAACAGCGACATCCTCGGCCGCCCCGGCCGTGGTGAGCGGGCCGGTGATGGAGGCGGGAGCGGATCCCGTCACCGCCGTGCTCTCCGGCGTCAGGGGGATATTCCCAACCGCCGTTCCCACGGGGACTTTGAAAGCCACCGTAACGATGTAGGTGGTGGTCACCGGTGGCAGGGCGCTACTGGTGGTCTGTGCGTCCACGGCGATGTCGAAGGTCGCCCCTGCCGGCAGCGGGCAGAAGATGAAGCTGCCGTCGGTCCCGGTGGTCTTCGAGGTATAGACCCGGTCGATGCCGTTGGCGTCCGGTTGCTCCAGCAAGACGATCGCGCCGGGGACGGGGGCGTTGCTGTTCGAGGCATCCACCACCTTCCCGCTGAGGGCGTTGTTATTCAGCGCGACTTCGCCGGCGTGCAGGACGGGCTTCAGGCGCCACTGGCCGTTGCCCTGGGCAACCAGCGACTGGCAGGTGGAGAAATCAATGTTCAAATCGGTGGCCTGCCCGGCCGCGATGGTGAATTGACCGCCGGCGATTTGCCCGGACGGGATCTTGATGCCAGTCTGCGCTTCGCTGCTGAGCAGCAGGGTTTGCGCGCTGCCGCCCTGGGGGACGACGCAATTGAAGGGTCCCGTGGAGTTGTCCTTTCCGCAGGGATTGGCGCCGCCGCTGGCGGTGGTGGTGATGGTGACCCCGCTGGCCGCGTTATCCAGCAGGTAGAAACGGATCTGCTGATACTGGCCGGGGGGAAGGCCCTGGCTCGAGCCCAACTGGGTGAGCACGCAGGTGGTGGAGGCGAGGCTCAGCAGGTCAAGCTGTTTGGGGGACTTGGTGAGGTCCACCAGCGTCTGCCAGCCGCTATCATTGGGGCCGGCGGTGCTGGAGATATTCGCGGTCACCTTGGTGACCGTCACCCAGACGTTCGAGAACTCAGCGAGGCACGAGGGCGGGTCGCTGAGGTAGGCGTTGATGGTTCCGGTGGTGGGCTGAGTGCTGGTGGTGCTGTTGCCACCGCAGCTCATTAGTCCCGCCATCGCCAACGAGAGTCCGGCGACGAGGAAGAGCCACCATAACTTGCGCGACGAAGCTTTGAACATAAACCTATCTCCTCCGATGGGTGCCTGGAGATGTCGGGTTTCCGAGCCCGGGTGAAATTCTCTCTGGATCGCTCCAAGCACAGTCTCTGCCATCATGGGCAGGGTGATTCCGCATGGGATCGAATTGACTTCCAGACAGAGCAGAAGAAGACGTATGAGTCCGCATCATCGCCAGCCTATGGTACCGGAGAATCATATGATTTCGCGGGGCGGCGTATGCGTGGGTCAAGGCCGCCCCAAACCCCGCCGAGCCGCCCGGGGAATCCGGCGCTCGGTGATCCACTCCCTTACTTCTTGCCCTTGGCCTTCCCCTTACTGTGACCGGAAGGGCCGTGGCTGCCGCTTCCGCCGGCTTTCGGGGAAGCATTCTTTCCCGCCGTCTGGAGACCCGTCGCAGCCGCCCCTGTGGGATTCATAGTCTGAGCCTTTCCGGCTTGGTTGAGGCCCGTTGTGGCGCCACCCTGATTGGAAGGCGGCGGAGCCGAGGGCCGACCTGCTCCGTGACCCTGTGCCCATCCGGGCACCGTCAGGAGCGCAAAGAGCCCTATGGATACCCCCGTAAGATGCACTTTCTTCATCGCGACCTCCTTTAGAAATTTCCGTGGAATCTAACTTGCGAGCAATCAGTTTGCCAGCCAAATGTTAACCGCGTAACATTCTATCTAACTGGCGTCAAACGACTTACCTTCTCGCCCTGGTCGAATTCAGGAAGCTTTTGTGACAGTATCCGTCACCCCTGAGCGACAAAATGTGCCTCGGCGCGAGCCGAAGGGAGAAGTCTGACCGACGCGTTCGTGAGGAAGTGTTCTCGAC
>Ga0315268_10001516_pt1 | contig 26732 bp, 19 predicted proteins | sample C1_top_MG_FD_204535 | JGI IMG/M metagenome (GOLD analysis project Ga0315268, IMG submission 204535) | Sediment microbial communities from Yellowstone Lake, YNP, Wyoming, USA - C1_top | ecosystem: Environmental > Aquatic > Freshwater > Lake > Sediment | place: USA: Wyoming | collected 2017-08-01
TGGTGGACGATCAACAGCGACTGCATGGGATTGTCACCGCCGACGACGCGCTGGACAAGATCATCCCGACCAAGTGGAAAAAGCGCCTGCCTCGCCTGTACCATTAACCCCAAGGTTTCCGAGGTTGGGAAAACCTCGTAAGTCTACAAAGCAACGTCGAGACGAGCCCCATGACCCTCTGGCAGCGACTAAAGCCCATTCGAACCCGCTTGCTTTTGTTGCTGGCCGTTGTCGGCCCGGGCATCATCACCGCCAACGTGGATAATGACGCGGGCGGCATCACGACGTATTCTGTCGCCGGGGCGCACTATGGCAATAGCCTGCTGTGGATGATGCCGTTGGTAGCGCTGGCGTTGATCATTGTGCAGGAAATGAGTGCGCGGCTGGGAGTGATCACCGGCAAGGGATTGGCAGACTTGATCCGGGAAAGCCTGGGAGTGCGCATCACGGCGGTCGTGATTGGCATTGTGGTCATCGCCAACCTGGCCAACACCGTCAGTGAATTCGCCGGTGTAGCAGCCAGCATGGAGATCTTTGGCATCAGCAAGTACATCTCGGTGCCGGTGGCTGCTGTAGGCGTGTGGCTGCTCATCGTTAAAGGCAATTACAAGAATGTCGAGCGCATCTTTTTGGTCGCCAGCGCGTTGTACCTGGCCTATGTCGCTTCGGGTATTCTGGCAAACCCCGTGTGGCCGCAAGTGGCGCAGGCGTTCGTCACGCCGACTTTTCACTTTGAGGTGGGCTATGTGACGATCTTTGTGACCGCCATCGGCACGACGATTGCGCCGTGGATGCAGTTCTATCAGCAGGCCGCGATTGTGGATAAAGGGCTCAAGCCAGCGGACTATGCCTATGAGCGGTTGGATGTAATCGTCGGCTCGGTGTTTGCGGTCTTTGTCGCTTCGTTCATCGTGATCGCCTGTTCGGCCACTCTGTTTGTCAATGGCGTGCGCATCGAGACGGCCAAAGATGCAGCGCTGGCACTGCGTCCCCTGGCTGGCGCATATGCCTCGACGCTCTTTGCGCTCGGCTTGCTCAACGCCGGGGTTTTTTCTGCGGCGATCCTGCCGCTGTGTACAGCTTACCTGGTGTGTGAGGCGTTTGGATGGGAGATGGGTATTAACCGCGACTTGAGGGAAGCGCCGGTGTTCTTTGGTGTCTACACCGCGCTGATCATCCTGGGGGCGGGCATTATCCTGCTGCCCATCAAGTCGCTGGTGCAGGCTATGCTTGCCAGCCAAACGCTCAACGGCGTGCTGTTGCCCATCATCCTGGTGGTGATGCTCAAGCTCATCAACGACCGGCGGTTGATGGGGAACTTTGTCAACGGGCGAGTGTTTAACGTGCTGGCCTGGGCGATGGTCGTCGTGCTGATCGCGCTGACAGTCATCCTGGTCATTACGAGTGTGTTCCCGGGGCTATTGGGAAGTGGATAGCGACTCTATATGTTCGTGCTCGTGCAGCGGGATGTGGATGTGTGGGTGAGCGTGCTCCTGGGCGGTGTCTGCGTGCCGGTGGCGATGCTCGTGCATCAAGTTGCAGGCGATGAGCAAAGAGTGATCGGATAGTATCTGGGCCGGCGTTCCTTGCGCCACGAGGTGGTGCTCTTCGTCGAGAACGTACACGCGGTCGGCGATGGACTCGACGATGTTCAGGTCGTGCGTGGCGGTGACTACCGTCTTGCCGGCCTGTCCCTGCTCGATGATAAAGTCCACCAGCCACGATTGGCTGCGCGGATCAAGCCCGGCGGTCGGCTCATCCATCAGCCATACGTCCGGATTCAGGCTGAGCACCGATGCGAGCGCCACGCGCTTCTTTTCCCCGCCGGAAAGGCGATGCGGCGCGCGATCGCGCAGCTTTTCGATGCGCAACGCGCCCAGAGCCTCGTCCACGCGCACAACCACCTCGCCTCGGCTCAACCCGAGTTGGAGCGGAGCAAAAGCCACTTCGTCCCAAACCGAGGGCGAGAACAGTTGCACGTCGCTGTCCTGGAAAACCAGGCCGACCCGGCGGCGAAACGCAAAGTTAAAGGCCGCATCCTGAAAAGTCTCCTCTGTCAACAGCCTGCCGAACGCGCAAACTTTGCCGGCCGTGGCAAAATACAATCCATCCATCATTTTGAGCAGCGTGCTTTTGCCGGAGCCGTTCGAGCCTAATATCGCCACGCGCTCTCCCACCTCCACGCTCAAGCTGATGTCGTCCAGCGCCGTCAATTTGCCGTCGTACGCGAATGAAACGTCTCGCAATTCAAACGCTACATCGTTTTCCACATTTGCCTCAAACTCTGACCGTGCACTCTGCTACCTGCCCAGCCAGATCGCTATAGCGGTGATAAGAAGCATCACTGTACCCCACAGCCAGTCAAGCCGACGCATCTTGAACGTGTCCATCGTGCGCGGATAGTCTCGAAATCCGCGCGATTGCATAGCCAAGTACACTTCGCCGCTCAGGTGCAATGACTTGGAGAGCAGGGTCCCGGCGCTGGCCGCGATCAAGCGCCGCTCGTCTGCGCCATTCAACTGGCCGACAATCCGGCTCTTGCGCGACAGGAGCATATCGTTGGTGGTGTGCAGAAACAGATAAATGTATCGGAACGTCATGCCCAGGATCAGGATAAACACATCCGGCACGTGCAGAACACCTAGCGCTTTGAGCACACTGTTCCAGGGCGTCGTCAACACCAGGAGCACCGTCGCTGAGACCGAGGTGCTGACACGCAGCAGGAGGAACAGGGCCGTCATGGCGCCCGTGCGTGTGATGACCAGGCCGAGCGGCAAATGCGCCAGCGGCGGCCCTGGTGTGATGAAGAACGCGGGGATGGCGACGATACCGGTGAAGAACGGCATGAACAGCCACACGCGCTTGACGAAAAAGCCCATGGGCACGGATGACCACCATGCCCATGCCAACGTGACGGCGTACAGTCCTACAATGACCGCCAGGCTGCGTGACAGGCTCACTGCGACGAGGAACAAGATGACAGAGACGACTTTGACACGCGGGTCAAGCGACTGAAGTAACCCTCGTCGCCGCGCGATTTCTTCGGCAAAGAGCGATTGCTCCAGTGTGGCGCTGATATCAGCCAATGTATGTTCGACGACGCCGCGCCGTGGTCGCGAGTGCGAGTGCACCGGCTCCGCCCGAGACTGGGTTGCCATCATCTGCTCAACTTTGTGAGCGGGTGCTCGCTTTGCCGGATGTAAACAGCAAAGTAAACAGCCACGCCACCACCGCGACGATGACAATGCCCAGCACTGCCGAGAGCACGTAGGCCAACTGGGCGTTGCCCAACGCAGGAATATGATAATTCGGCATGGGCGCGCCCCAGATGCCGGAGAGTCGCTCCAATCCCCTGGGTACGAACCCCAAGCCCATGTTAGCCAGTTCTTGCCCGCTCCATTCGCCCCAAGCCGTCCCTGGCGCGAGCAGCCCCAGCGGTGTTGCGACCATCAGCACCGCCAACCCCACCCACAATGCGCGCACTCTCTTGAACCCACTGACCTCGGTTACGAGCGTGGGCTTTTCGACGATTTCCAGCACCGGTTGATCGGCGCGCTGGAGATACACTACGACAAGCGCTGTTACCACTGCCTCGACTATCGAGGCGACCAGCATGTGCGGAATGACCATGGCAGGGATTGACACGGATAGCGGGTAGGGTGCATACAACGGAGTGCCTTCTGCTGTGTGGAATAGCGCGGGCTGTATGCCGAACTCGACCGCGGCAAAGAACGATGCCACAGTCAGCCCAATCCATCCACCTGACGCTGCGCCGACGATACGCCATGCCGATTTCATGTCGCTCTTGCCGCTGATAGCACGGTAAATGCCATAGCTCACATAGGGCAAGACCACAGCCATGTTGAAGCAATTGGCTCCGATGGCAAGGATGCCGCCATCTCCGAACAAGAATGCCTGGATGATCAGCGCTATAGAAACGGCAATCGAGGCAATCTCTGGCCCCAGGATGATGGCAGCCAGCGCGCCGCCTACAGCATGACCGGTTGTCCCGCCGGGCAGCGGCACATTGAACATCATGATAACGAACGCAAAAGCGGCGACCAGTGCGATGAGGGGAACCGTTCGCGCGTTCATCCTCTGCCGCAGCTTGCGCACGCCGAGGTACCAGAACGGCAACATCAGCAAGAACAGAATGAGCGACGTAATGGGACTGAGGTAGCCATCAGGAATGTGCATGTACTGCGGCGCGGTGAGTGGAACCAAAGCTGGACTGGCTAACATTGATTATCCTCCTCTTTTCCTTGGCTTGGACTTTTGGCATTCGGGACACAGACCGAACAGGGCTAGATGATCCAGGTTCACCTGGAACCCGTAGCGTTCACACAGCTCTTGCTCCAATGGCTCGAGCACGTCGCAATCAAGCTCCAACGCGTACCCACACCCCTCGCAGACGAGGTGGTGATGCGGTTGATCCCCGGCCAACTCATAATATACGCACCCGTCGCCCGTATCAATCGCGGTGACCAGGTGTAGCACCTTGAGCAGCTCCAGCGTCCGGTAGATGGTGGCGAGGTTGACGGCGGAGCTTTTCGCATGGACCTTTTGATAGATTTCGTCGGCCGTCAAGTGGCCATCGTCGCCGTGGATGACCTCCAGGATCATCTCGCGTTGGGGGGTCATCCGGTAGCCCTGCTTGCGGACGATTTCGACCAGTTGCGTATGATGTGACAATGCAACTCCTTGCTATTACGAATGTTTGCAACTGGCACAAGTGTACCACGAGCGGACAAGTGTGTCAAGAGGGCGAGGAAAGCTATTTGAATGCAGTGAGGAGCTTTTCGACGGTTGCCCTGTCCGGCCCCCACAGGACAAGCGTCCGGTCGCTGGTGCGGCGAACCAGGCCGCTGCCGGCGTCCCCTGAATACCAGGTCAAGTCGGCGTCTTCGCGCTCCACGGTTCCAGCTTCGCCGGAGCGCTTACGGAGCAGATCGGAATAAGCATCAAAGAGCTCGTCTGCGTCGCGCGGCGTATCCCATGCGATCTGCCAGGCGAACGCCTGCCGCTCGCCCGACGCTTGCCAGAGCGTGTAGCTATCGCCAGACCATCCCTCGGCAGCTCGCTCGGCTCGTTGGGGGTCGTGCAGGAACTCGTCCAGGTAGACGCTCGTGATAAACTCTCCGAGCGTATCGGCTTTGATCGCAGACGACCAATCTTTTCCCAGCGCCTTGCCCAGGTCGGGCAACGGGACCGGGACGGGCCCGGAGTGATTGGTGAGATAGCGTGATGGGTGCATCACTTGCGAGGTGCTCTTGGGCGGATCGGCGTAGGCGTGGTTGACCTCAGCCCAGCTTTTGCCGTCCAGCCAGAGCGCCGTGACAAACTGCGCGCCTTGGATGTAAGGGAAATAGGTAATCTCACTCACGCGCGTGGAAACCCCGGTGGCGGTGATCACAGATTGGTCAGAGAACGCAGCCCGGTAAGCCAGATAGTCCCAATCGCTGGCTGTTGTGTTGCCATAGAGGTAGAGCGACATCACGACCGTCGCGTCGCCTTCAGGCACAGACATCATCGCTAGGTATGCGTCGGTCGTCTGGATGCGGTCCTGGTATTTGCTCAAATCGAACTGCTGATCCTGGAGTGCGTGAGTGTATTCGTGCGCCAGTGTCACTTTCTCGTCGGTTCCCAGGTTTTCCAGGTCGCTGACCACATATAGATGCTTGTCTTTCGGGTCGTAGAACCCGGCGATATTGGAGGCGACCATCTGCACCCTGGTTTCCGGGTCTACCAGAGTGCCGGGCTGGATCAGCCCCAGCGCGCGGTACAGCGCCAATTCTTGGAGCACTCGAGTGTCGGCCTGGTATTGTCGCCGGGCATTGTCCAACATTTCGGAACGTGTGAGAAACTCGACGGGCACGGCGGCGCCTGGCCTGAGGCTGCGCACGGCTACTATTTGCTGCTCGATCTTGTCAATCGTTTCTTGATTGGCCGAAACACGCGAAACGACGCGAGTGTTGACGGGCGTGGGAGTGGAAGGCGAATCCGTGGGCCAAACGGATGGTGTAGGAGTGTGCGTGACCGTGGGCGTGGGCGTGGCGACCTGGACTACCTGCTGCATGGCTGGGCCGTTGATCAAAAGTAGCCACACAGACGCGCCCAACACACCGAACAGCAGTGCCGCCTCGCCGATGATGATCGCCCATTGCCAGGGCTTCATGCGTAGCGAGAGCGGTTGGCGCTTGGCCTCGGAATGTCGGAAAGCGGACATCACAATACCGCCGTCTTTACCCTTGCGAAGGTGCCAGAACCTTCGCCAGGGTCAATTGCTGCGCCGCCAACAGTTCGCGGATGCCGCGCCCGGCCAGCACCAGCAGCGTGTCAAGTGAGGCAGGGTCAAACGGCTCGCGCTCGGCGGTGCTCTGCACTTCGACAAAGCGGCCCTGCGCTGTCATCACGACGTTGCAATCTACGTCGGCGTGCGAGTCTTCCGCATAGCACAGGTCCAACATCGGCACGCCGCCGACGATGCCGACGGACACCGCGGCCACAAAAGTGACCAGGACCTCTGGCGGGACGAGCCTGGCGGTAATCAGCTTGCGGAGCGCGAGCGCCGTCGCCACGCAGCCGCCTGTGACGGCAGCGGTGCGCGTGCCGCCATCGGCCTGAATCACGTCGCAGTCCAGCGTCAGCGTCCGCTCGCCCAGCTTGCCCAAGTCCACGCAGGCGCGCAAGCTTCGTCCGATGAGCCGGCGGATTTCTTGCGTCCGGCCCGAGGGCGTCGTTTCCCGTGAGGTGCGAGTGTGCGTGCTGCGCGGCAAAAGCGAGTACTCGGCGGTCAGCCAGCCTTGGCCTTTGCCGGTGTGCCAGGCGGGTACCTTGTCTTCGACGCTCGCGTTGCAGAGCACGCGCGTGCCGCCCATCGTCACGAGTACGCTGCCTTCGGCGTAATCGGTATAGCCAGGCGTAAAGGTGACCGGGCGAAGCTGGTCAGGTGAGCGGCCATCAGGTCGTGTGGACATTAGCTCTCCTGGAACTTGCCTTTCGTGTCCTTCAAGGATCAGATATTCTTACGAGAGCGAGCGCAGTTGATCGGCCAGCTTGGCTTGCCTTTGCTTGAGGTCGGCCAGCTTGTCGCGCTCTTTTTGCACGACCGGCGCAGGAGCCTTGCTGCCAAAGTCGCTTGCCAGCAGCCTTTCGCTCTTTCCGATCTGGGTCTCCACGTCGGCCAGCTCTTTGCTCATCCGCGCCTTTTCTGCCTCGACGTCCACCATCTGTGCAAAGGGCAGATATACTGTCACCGCGCCCAGCACGAGCGAGACCGCCTTCTTGGGCGGCGTCGGCAGTCGTTCGAGCACGACGATTCCCTTCCCGTCCAGCCGCGCCAACATCGCCAGCTCGGCGTGATGCGCTTCAAAAAGAGGCGCATCCTTACCCGCCACGACGATGGCGGCAGTTTTCTTTTCCGGCTTCACGTTAAACTCTGCCCGGGCGTTGCGCACGGCGCGGATCGTGTCCATGAGCAGGCTCATCTGCCGCTCAGCGGATGCGTCTTTCGGCCCGCCCTGCGGCCACGGCGCGATCATGAGTGATTCAGGCCAATCAGCTTGCTGCGGCTTGGTCGGCTTGTCGCCCAGCGCCGCTTTGCGCAGGTGCTGCCAGACTTCTTCGGTCACGAACGGCATGTACGGGTGCAGCAGCCGCATCGCCTGATTGAGCACGTAAATCAGTGTGCACTGCGCGCCCGCTTGAGCTTCGGCGTCGCCGCTGTTGAGTGCGAGCTTGCTCATCTCGATATACCAGTCGCAGTACTCGTTCCAGATGAACTCGTAAATCAGGCGGCCCGCTTCGCCGAACTGGTATTCTTCGATGAGGCGCGTCGCTTCGGCGATGGTATAGCTGAGCCGCGACATGATCCATCGTTGCGCCAATTGCCCGCCATCGGCGGAAGGCGACTCGGCTTCGGCTTCGATCCGCCAGCATGGGCCGCCCGCTTTCCACACGTCTTCTTTCACATTCGAGATTACGAACCGCGCCGCGTTCCAAATCTTGTTGGCAAAGTTGCGGTTGGACTCGATGCGCTTGGCGTCCAGGTTCATGTCGTTGCCGGGCGTCGAGCCAGTGAGCAGTGTAAAACGCACCGCGTCGGTGCCGTACTGGTCCATGATTTGCAGCGGGTCTATCACGTTGCCCAACGACTTGGACATCTTGCGGCCATACTCGTCGCGGATCAGACCGTGCAGGTAGACCGTCTCGAACGGGACCTTGCCGGTGAATTCCAGCCCGAACATGATCATCCGCGCCACCCAAAAGAACAGGATGTCGTAACCGGTTTCCATCAGCGTCGTCGGGTAGAATTCTTTCAGGTCGGGCGTTTCGTCCGGCCAACCGAGCGTGGAGAACGGCCACAGCCCCGAGCTGAACCAGGTGTCCAGCACGTCCGGGTCTTGGGCAATGTTATGCCGCCCGCACTTGGCGCACGAGCTTGGGTCTAGGTGCGCGGCCCACTCGTGCCCGCAATCCTTGCACGTCCAGACCGGGATGCGGTGCCCCCACCAGAGCTGGCGGCTGATGCACCAGTCGCGGATGTGCTCCGGGTCGAGCCAGTTGTAATAGACCTTGGTGAATCGTTCCGGGATGATCTTGATGCGCCCTTCCTGCACAGCGGCCATGGCGCGCTCGGCCAGCGGCTTGATCTTGATATACCACTGCGTGGACACCATCGGCTCGATGATCTCGCCGCCGCGCTGCGAGCGCGGGATTTGCGTCACATACTTTTCGGTCTTGATCACGAGCCCCGCTTTCTCCATATCGGCCCACAGCTTCTCGCGGCACTCGAAGCGGTCCATCCCGGCATACGGCCCCGCCGCCTCGCTCATCGTCCCATCCGGGTTGAGCACGTTGATGATAGGCAAGCCGTGGCGTTGGGCGATGTCATAATCGTTCGGGTCATGACCCGGCGTGATCTTGAGCGCCCCAGTGCCGAACTCGATGGAAACGTAGGTGTCGTGAATGACCGGAATGGTCCGGTTGAGTATGGGCACCAGGCACGTCTCACCGATGAGGTGGCGATAGCGTTCGTCGTCGGGATGGACGGCTACGGCGGTATCGCCCAGGATCGTCTCTGGTCGCACGGTTGCCACCGGGATGAATTGCCCCGGCTTGCCGGCGATGGGATATTTGAAATAGTACAGCCTGGCCTCTTCTTCGTTGTATTCTACTTCCAGGTCAGACACAGCCGTCTTGAGTCCCGGCGACCAGTTGACCAGGTAGGTGCCGCGATAGATCAACCCTTTTTCGTGCAGGCGCACAAAGGCTTCGCGCACCGCGCGCGAGAGCCCCTCGTCCATCGTAAACCGCTCGCGCTCCCAGTCGCAGCTTGCGCCCAGGCGGCGGTGCTGCTGGCTGATATAAGAGCCGTACTTTTCTTTCCATTCCCAGGTGCGGCGGAGGAATTCCTCCCGGCCGATGTCTTCACGGTTCGTGCCCTCGCTCTGCAGCATCTTTTCCACCTGGAGCTGTGTGGCGATTCCTGCATGGTCGGTGCCGGGTATCCACAGCGTCTTCCATCCGCGCATCCGATGGTAGCGGATCATCATGTCTTCGATGGACGCGGTGATGGCGTGGCCCATGTGCAGCCCGCCGGTCACGTTGGGCGGCGGCATCGAGATAACGAACCGCTTGGCGTGCTTGCCGCCTTTCGGCTTGAAATAACCGCGCTTTTCCCACCAGGCGTACAGGCGTTCTTCGGTTGATTTGAAGTCGTAGATTTTGGGCATTTCTTTGGTCATGGTGGTCTCCAGGGTGGTCAATCTAACAAATAGGATTAGCTTTTGCCTCGGACAAGCTCCCAGTAGAAAAAGCTGGGAAGTTGCTTGATTTTGTCTTCTTCCGTTTTATCTTGTTTGTACATCTTCAAAGCTTCTGTAACTGCGAGAATCGTAGCAGCCGTAACAAGTGAATTGCCCTGAGTGATGAAGGTGGCGACCAAAGAGCCGGCTAGTATAGTGGCGTCTATAAACAGACTGCGCTTAAGAATTTGCATCTCGCGTTCAATTTTCGCCAGCGGTGCTATGAGTAGATCGCGATATAATTCGTTGACTTGGTCTTGATATTTTTGAGATTGCGGCAAGGCGTCAATTTCACTAAATGCTTTATCCATCGCGACTCTGAATACTTCAAATGCGGCCTCATTCTGCCGAGTTTTGGCGATGGCTGAGAAGGTGACTTTGTCGAAGTATGGCAATTCGAATTGCAGTAACGCTGTAACGGGATCTATTCCTTTGCCCTCAGTTTCCAGATTTAGTTCCGCCAAGTCTCTTGATGACTGTATGCTAGTAATGAACCTGGCCCGTGCTAGAGCCGCTATATAGAGATCTTGCTGAAGTCGGGAGACTATACCGGAAATCACCTTGTACTTGGAACCTTCAACCCAATTCAGGAAAGTATTCGGGTCAACGTGTCCGTCACTTTCAAGGTCCAAATTCATATGGACAGCCATGTTCTTATCAGAAGCGCCAGGAGCTGGTTCTATATCAAACAGGAGATAAGTGTGGATCCCAGGTTCATTAGGAAACCCGATAGCAATTTTGTTGCGAGGTTCAAGGGGTTCGGATTCCTGTACTACTAATTCACCATTAACCACCTTTGCAGGCCATACTGCCAGATTCCTCTGGCAATAACTTCTTAGTTTGGGAGGCAAAGTTGCCAATGAGCCGCGTGGCCCCAATAGATCTTTCTGAGGGCCATAGAAGTCATCGGCATACATTGCTCCTGTTTTCCTCCCGGGATAGACCAATTCTGTGGGAGCTAAATGGATGATACCTGCTTCCACAAGCGGCTGAAGTTCTAAAAGTAATCTGATAGTGGCACTCAGTCTTTCTCGATATTGGGCGACCCGTTCATCGTGAGATCGGTATTTCATTAGTAGCGGCATTATCAAGTCTAGATTCTGCCAGTCAGATGCTAAATCCAGCAGAGGATCATGGATATATATTCTCTCTGCGTAGATAGATAGTTGTTTGATGATTCCGAGTGGAATGGTATCACGGCTATCTGGGTATATGTCAGTGGCACCAGCCTTTGTGCGAAACGCAATTGGGCGCTTGCGGGCAACTTCCAAGTAGGATTCCACAAAGTTTGATATCTTGGCTTCAGAAAACGTGCCTAGGTGGTTCCCAATTTTGTTTTTCCTAACAAGTCTATACGATCTCAGATGTTCGTAGATGTCTTTCAACTGGACCTCGCTTTCGGCTGATCCATATTAAAGCAAGCGCAGCGGTTATCCTTCCCTCTGTCTTGATCGCTTCTTGCTCCCATCCCCAGCCCTTTTCCCGTCCCTTCGGGACACAGGAAGGTAGCCGGCTGTTTCCTCCCCTGCGCGAAGCGGGGGGAGAGTTAGGGTGGGAGGTACTACAATCTTACCACAACCACCTTGGTATACGCCAATCGAAAGCCCGCCCGCTCCACGTTGCGTTGCGATTCTTCCCCCGGCGTGGTCACGACCAGGGCCAGGTCGCAACCGGCTTTTCTGGCGGCGACCATCCGCGCGTGGAGCAAGGCCGTCTGCACGCCTCGCTTGCGAAACGCAGGTCGGGTGCTGGCCCCGCCGAACTCGACGACGCCTTCATGGATAAACATCGCTCCGCCCCCGGCGGGCTGTCCGTCTATCCATGCGAAAAAGCAGGTCGCGTTCGCGGTATAAAAGTTGGGTGACAGGATGGCTATCTCTTCCTGCGGCGGAACTTTTTGTTCGGCGAATCCCTGCCCGGTTGTGCATATCCACAAGTCTGCGTCTTCGGGTTTGGCCTGCGTGATGTGCATGCCAGGTGGCAACGGCATCGGCTCATCGCCGCCCGTCAACTGACGAACCAGCACGCTGTAAAAGCTCTCCAGGCGATAGCCGTTCGCGTTGAGCAACTCGATCAGCGATGGATCGGCCAGCGGGCAGACGCTCACCCTGGGCGCGGCATTGCGGCTGCGATAGAATCGCTCGATGTGTTCCAAGTCGGTTTGCGTTACCGGGCCGTGCATCCCCAGCCCGGCGGCCTTGTTCAGCGGCGAGCCTTCGCCCGCATAGATGGCAACCCCGTCCGCCACCGCCTCGACTGTGCTGTGGGTTTCTGGTCGCAGCGCGAGTTGGGCGCCGGCATAGTGTACACCCCGCCACGCCTGCGCCATTTCCAATCGTTGAGCCAGATCAAGATCAACGAAAAACATGCTTGCTTTTGCCTTGCGCCTCTGCGTAATTGTAAGTCAGGACTCGGGTGCAAGTGCTACGGTTATCGCACCCTCTGTCTTAATCACTTCAAGGCCCGCGTCCAGCCGCCCGTTGATCTCGACCTGTCTTGCGCGGGTGACGCTCTTGATGTCCGCGATGCCGCCTCGCAACACCTCGGCCAACTTGTCATCTTGTGTCGCCAGTTGCAGCCGGGCCAACTCTGCGCCCAGGGCCAGGCTGTGCTCGGTCTTGTAACGGCGCACGGCAGTGATGGCTTCAATCAGGGCTTGGCCCACGCTTTCAATCCAGTCGTCTTCCAGCGCTTCGTCGGGAGCCGGCCAACTGGAAAGGTGAATTGACTTTTTCCCTTCGCTCTGCGTGAACAAATGCTGATAAATTTCCTCGGTCACGTAAGGCAGGATAGGCGCAAAGAGTTTCAACACGGTCAAAAGTATGTGGTAGAGTGTGTGGCGCGCTCCTTCGGCGGCTTCCGGCGATCCCTCGTAGAGACGCAGCTTGGCCATCTCCAAGTAATTGTCGGCTAAATCCTTCCAGAAGAAGGCTTCCGTCTCGCTTTTGGCCGTAGCGTACTCGTAATCGCGGAACAAGTCCGTCACCCGCCGGATGAGTCGCTGCGTGCGGCTGAGAATCCATCGGTCGGCAAGCGAAAGGGTAGGGTGCTGAAGAAACCCGTTTTCTCCTAGAAAACGGGTTTCTGGAGAACCCAAGAACCGCTGGCTGAACTGAGCCACGTTCCAGAGTTTGGTCACCAGCTTGGTGCCAGCTTGTATCTTTTCTTCGCTAATGACCGAGTCTTTGCCAAAGCTCGTGCTGGCGGCCCAGTAGCGCACGGCGTCCGCCGAATATCTCTCTATCATCGCCATCGGCGCAATCGGCCCGCCGCCCCGGCTTTTGCTGATCTTGCCCGTTCCCTCAGGCGCTAACCCCCAGCCGGAGATGGCGACCTCTTTCCACGGCAGCGCGCCGTAGTGGTGGCGCGATTTGGTGATAGTATAGAACGCCCACGTGCGGATGATCTCGTGCGCCTGCGGTCGCAGCGACATTGGAAAAATGCGCTCGTAAAGCTCCGGCTCGGCCAGCCAGCGCCCGACGATTTGTGGCGTGAGCGATGACGTGGCCCAGGTGTCCATAATGTCCTGCTCAGGCGTGAAGGATGTGCCGCCGCATCTACGACAGGGCGCAGCGGGGCTGTCGTCGAATGGGTCTACCGGGAGTTGATTCTCGTCGGCGGCGCTGACCTCTCCACAGGCGTTGCAGTACCAGACCGGGAAAGGCACGCCAAAGTAGCGTTGCCGAGAGATGCACCAATCCCAGCGCAGACCTTCCACCCAATCCCGGTAGCGGGCCTGCATGTGCGCCGGATGCCAGGCGATTTTATCCCCGGCTTCCAGCAGTTCGCGCTTGAATTCAAGCACACGGACGAACCACTGTTGCGTCACAATGTGCTCGATAGGCGTGTCGCAGCGCTCGTGAACCCGCACCGATTGCGAGATGAATCGCTGACCCATCAACAAGCCACGTTCTACCAATGCCTTGACAATCTGGCGGCGAGCCTCGGCGGCGGGCAACCCGGCCCAATCGCCGGCGGCCGAGGTCATGCGCCCATCCCGTCCAATCGCTTCCACAAGTGGAAGGTGATGAGTGTACCACCACTGGACGTCGGCTGCGTCGCCAAAGGTGCAACACATGACGACGCCAGTGCCCTTATCCGGATCGGCACCTCTGTCCTCTAGTATCGGGACCTTTTGCCCAAAGAGCGGCACTGTCACCTGGTGGCCAGCCAGCCGGTTAAATCGCTGGTCGTCGGGGTGGACGAACACTGCCACGCAGGCCGGTAACAGTTCGGGCCGCGTTGTGGCAATCGGCAGCGTCTCTCCGCCACCGAGTTGAAACGCCAGCGTGCAAAACTCGCTGCCTCGTTCCAGGTCGTTCAGTTCCGCTTCTGCAATCGCCGTGCGGCATTCAGGGCACCAGATGGATGGAGCCCGTTGGCGATAGATCAGCCCCTTGCGGTAAAGGTCGAGGAATGACCATTGCGAAGTGCGGCGTGCGACCTCGTCAATCGTGCGGTAGGTGTAGCGCCAATCAATCGAAAGGCCCAGCCGCTGCCAGAGCGCCTGGTAATCCTTTTCCGCTTCGACGCTCACTTCCAGGCACTTGGCGATAAACGCCCGCCGTCCCACCTCGGTCGCCCGTATGCCGAGCCGTCGCTCGACCAGCCGCTCGGTGGGCAGGCCGTTGTCGTCATAGCCCATTGGATAAAACACATTGTACCCGTTCATCCGCCAAAAGCGGGCCATAAAGTCGGGCTGGCTATAAGAGTAGGCATGTCCCAGGTGTAGGTGACCGGACACTGTCGGCGGCGGCGTGTCAATCGAATAGATTGGCCCTGCGAGTCCTGGGTCGAACTGATAGATGCCCGATTCCTGCCATTCGGCTTGAATCCGAGGCTCTACTGTGCTGGGCTGATAACGCTTCGGCATAGACATGGCTTTGCTCTATTTCCAAAAACAAAAATCCCCTTTCGCTTCAAGGGCGAAAGGGGAAGCCTTCCGTGGTACCACCTTGGTTCGCTGCTCACCATAGGCTCGTATCCCTCCGCGGGCAGCAGCGCACTCGTCAGGGCGTCAACGTGAACGCCCGCCGGCTGTAACGGGCGGACCCGGTCCCGGCTCCCAAGCGACCTTCGGCCCCACTTGCTGCGAGAGGCTTGCACCCGGTGACCTCTCTTCGCTATCAGCAGACTGCGGCCTACTCCTCTTGATCTTGGCCGTTGACTTTTGGCTAGCTGGACGAGATTCTAGCACGACCAGCCCAGACTGTCAACTGCTGCAGGTCATTGATCGGCCAGTGCAAACTCGGGTTGATATTTGACCAGCCCTCCGACGCGGCTCAAAGCAACTTGGCCGAGTTCCAGCGCCATGAATTCGTCATGGGCGCCGTATTCGTTATCCAGCCCGTAATCTTTAGCCCGCTTGAACCCAAAGCGCGAATAGTAGTGCGGATCACCGAGCACGACGACCAGATCATGCCCGCTGTCCCGGCACAGCCGCAGTCCCTCTTTGATCAACCGGGAGCCAATGCCCTGTCTCTGGAACTGGGGTGAAACTGCGACCGGCGCCAGTCCCAATGCGTCAAGTGTCGTCGGTCTCTTTTCAATCTCGACAGGCGAGAATAGAATGTGTCCGACAACCTTCCCATCCTGGTCGGCTACCAGGCTGATGATCGCCTTGCCCGCCGCGCGCAGCAACTCTACCAGTCGTGCCTCGCACGTGCCCTGGAATGCGCTCTCCAACAGTGCCCGGATCGTCATCGCGTCTTGTGGATGTTCGGGTCGGATTTCGAGCATGCTCGCCTTTTGTCCATAGAGTGGTGCTCTCACTTTGTAATGAGCCCGGCTTTGACCCGGATCATCTGCTGAATATCTTTCGTCTCTGGCTTTGCTCACGACTCTGTGATTTCGATGGTCTTGATGACGTCGCCCGGCGCACGCGCGGTGTTCGGGTCACGTGGAGTAATGGAGAGCAGCACGTCCATCCCCTTGATCACCTGGCCGAACACCGAATGCCGGCCGTCCAGGTGAGGCGTAGGGCCGAACGTGATAAAGAATTGCGAGCCGTTTGTGTTGGGGCCAGCGTTCGCCATCGAAAGGATGCCGGCCTTGTTGTGTTTCAGGTCAGGGTGGAATTCGTCAGCGAATTTGTAGCCAGGCCCGTCCATACCGGAGCCAGTCGGGTCGCCGCCCTGCGCCATAAAGCCCTTGATGACTCGGTGAAACGTCACGCCGTCGTAGAACCCCTCACGAGCCAGAAAGACGAAATTGTTGACGGTCTTGGGCGCTTTGCCGGCGAACAACTCGACGACAACGTCGCCCTTGTCCAGTTTAATGGTCGCCACGTATTTCTTCTTTAGATCAATCACTATCTCGGGCGGTTTGGAATAACTCTTGGCCATTTTGTCTCTCCTCGGAAATCCATTTTCACACAGGGAACGGGTCTCTACTGATCCCGGATCACTGGTTATTGATCACTATCTTTTGAATCAAATCACCCACTGCGATCTTTTTCACCACATCCATCCCGGACGTGACCTTGCCGAACGCCGTGTATTGCCCGTCGAGGCCCGGCTGGGCGGCTAGTGTGATGTAAAACTGACTGCCTGACGAATCGCGCTTTGGGTTCACCTCGTCAGGCGTGCGGGCCATCGCAATCGCGCCCTCTACGTGCGGTAGCTTGATCTCTGCCGGGATAGTATACCCCGGTCCGCCGCTTCCCATCCCAGTTGGGTCACCGCCCTGAATGACAAAGTCGGGCACCACGCGATGAAACTTGAGCCCATCATAGAATCCCTGGTTGGCAAGGAACACAAAGTTGTTTACGGTCTGCGGCGCAGCGTTCGCGTCTAGCGAGACGACGATGTTGCCTTTGCTCGTCGAGATAGTGGCGCCATAGGTCTTTTTGGCATCTATCGTCATCGCCGGGGGAGCCTTGTAGTAGTTGGCGCGATTAGCGGGCGGGGTGTTCGCCAGCGGGCGCCCCTCGGTCTTGGGTTGCTGCTGCGCGGCTTGCTGGCCGCACGCAGCAATCACGGCGAGGATCACCAACGTCACCGTGGCACGAATTCGCAAAGACATCTGACCTCTCCTTATGTGGGGTTACGCCCCGGCACTGATGGGCGCGCCGAGGCGAATAATCTTCTTGTCGCCTTCCATCGCTCCAGTAGTTGCATTGCACGAGTCAACCACGAGCTTGCAATGGGCAACCATGCGCGCATAGTCGAGCTGGCGGTGGCCGGTGACGATCACGACGCAGTCGAAGCGCGAAAGCATTTCATCCGACAGCGGCACGGACTCGAGCCGGAGCCGATCACGGTGAAAGACATTGCCGCCTATGTGGAAGCGCGGAATATACGGGTCGTGATATTCAACCGAAGCACCACGCAATAGCAGCAATTCGATGACGCGCTCGGCGGGCGATTCCCGCGCATCGTCAATATCGCGCTTGAACGCCACGCCCAGCACCAGCACCCTGGCGCCGTAGAGCGACTTGCCCTGGTGTGCCAGTCCTTGCGCCGCCAGGTCAACGACGTGGAAAGGCATGCTCTGGTTCACCTGGGCAGCCAGGTCAATAAAGTTCGTGTGAAAGTCGAATTCGCGTGCTTTCCACGAAAGGTAGAGAGGATCCACGGGGATGCAATGTCCACCCACGCCCGCACCCGGTGAGAACGGCATAAAGCCAAACGGCTTGGTGCTGGCGGCGCGAATGACTTCCCAGATGTCAATCCCCATTCGCTCGCACAGGAGCGCCATCTCGTTGACCAGCGCAATGTTGACGCTGCGGAAAATGTTTTCTAGCAGCTTGGACATTTCAGCGGCGCGTGTACTCGAGACAAGCTCAACTGGAGCGCCGATGCGCTTGATGAGACTGGCAGCGCGCCGCGTGCTGCGTTCATTCACGCCCCCCACAACTTTGGGCGTGTTTTCGACTGTGTAACCAGCGCTGCTAACCTGGCCGGGGTCAATCCGCTCTGGGCTAAAGGCCAGGTCAAAGTCTGTACCTGCTTTCAGCCCGGACTGTTCCAGGATGGGCAGAACCACTTCTTCCGTCGTGCCGGGGTAGGTGGTGCTTTGCAGGACGACCATCTGCCCGCGCTGCAATCGTGGTGCAATACCCTCGGCGGCATTCTTAACGGCGGTCAGGTCGGGCGCTTTGTTCGCGTCGAATGGCGTCGGGACGCAGATAAAGATGCTATCCACATCGCGCACGGCATCATAGTCGGTCAGCGCGTGCAAGAGTTTCTGTTTGACCAGCGCCGCGACTTGGTCGGTCGGCACGTCGGGGATGTAACTTTTACCTTGATTGACCCAGGCAATCTTGCGCTCGTCTAGGTCAATGCCGGCGACCGGGATCTGGGCGCGCCCGAATGCCACGGCCAATGGGAGCCCGACGTATCCCAACCCGATGATGGCCACGGATCGCTCAGGAGGATGTTGAGTCATGGAGAGTCTCGTTCGAGGGGACGGGTTTCGGAGGTGCCTCCCAGCGCCGTTCAAATTGCACCAGCCCGACGATGCCGGCGATAAAGACGACGGTGCCGACGATGTAGCTTTCGAATACGTTGGCCTGTGTGATAAACATCGCCACCACACCGACCGCCCCGCCGATCAGGTACAGGATCAGCACAGCTTCGCGTTGGGTATGGCCCATCGCTACCAGCCGATGGCTGGTGTGATCCTTGCCGGGTGTTGTCAGCGGATTGCGGCGGCGGCGCAGGCGCGAGATGAACACCAGCGTGGTGTCAAAGATCGGCACGCCCAGCACCAACACTGGAATCATCCACGTGACAAAGGTGACATTTCCCGGAAAGCGCAGCTTGATGCCGATAGCGGCCAGCGTATAACCGATGAACATGGCGCCTGCATCGCCCATGAAAATCGTCGCCGGGTTAAAGTTATAGACCAAGAAGCCGAGGCACACGCCGAACATTGCAGCTGACAAAGCTGCCACGAGCACTTGCGGCGGGCGGCTCATGGCCGCCAGCAGCGTAAAGAAGACGGCCGCCACTGCGCCCACGCCGCCCGAAAGCCCGTCCATATTGTCCAGCAAGTTAAAGGCGTTGGTAATGCCGACGACCCAAAATACCGTCAGCGTCACATCCAACGCGGGCCAGCGATAAAACAGCTCGGTGTGGACACCGGCGGCGACCAGGATCAACGCGCTGAGAATCTGGCCGACGAGCTTGAGGATCGGGCGAAGCCCCCACCGGTCGTCCCAGATGCCCAGGAACGAGACGAGCGATGCACCAATCAGGATGCCGGCGAGTTGTTGAAAATTGAAAGGGTTCTCGAACAGCACGAGCGCCAGCATAAAAGCTATCAAGATCGCCGCTCCGCCCAAGCGTGGCATCGGGCGTGTGTGGACCTTGCGCGCGTTGGGTTGGTCAACGACGCCTACGCGCGGAGCCAGCCAGCGGGCGACCGGCGTCGCGCTGATGGCCAACACCAAACCCCCAGTAAAGATGAGCAGAATCGAAGTCAACATGGCATTTTGGAATTGCAAGTCAGAGATCGGAAGTCGGATATCTGACCTCCGACTTCCAGCCTCCGATTTTCAGTTGGTCACCGTAGAGGTCGTCGTCACAGGCGGTGCGGGCGGCGGCGCAGCCATCTGAGCCTGCAGTTGCGCTACATACGCATTCAATTGCGGCCTGGTATCGCTGGGTGCCTGGCTGGCTGCGATCTGGGCTTGATTGATCGCCGCTGCGAAATCGCCGGTCTGCGCATAAAGCAGCGCTAGGTTCTTGTGCGTGTTCCAGATGTTGGGATCGTTGGGCGACATTTTGATGAGGTTCAGATTAGCCTGAATGGCTTCAGAGATCTTGCCTTGTTGGGCATAGATATAAGCCAGCACACCCTGGGCTTGCATCAAATCGGGCTGGAGAGCGAGCGCTTTCTGGTAAGCCTCGGCGGCTTTGTCCAGGTCATTCTTGTTCATGTATGCATCGCCCAGAATCATGTACGTTTGATTGAACTGGGTATCCAGCTTGAGAGATTCGTCGAGTTTCTTGAGCGCAGTGTCCGGGTCGCCCTTGAGGTACAAGTCAATGGTCGCCCACTCGTTCCACAGGATGGCATTATGTGGGCTGAGGCTGGTGGCCTCGGCATACGATTCGCTAGCTTGCTGTGCCAACTTGGCCTTTTGCGCCGGGTCGGTCGCCAGGTCGGCCCAAGTGCGGTACAGGCGGGCCAGGTTGGCGCTGTGGTCAGTATTGAGTGGGTTGATCGCGCGGGCGCGCATCAGCACGGCGCGAGCCGCGTAGAGCAAATCAGTGCGGCCTAGTGCAGCAGTCTGTTGGACGTTGAGGTTCAAAATGCCTTCCAGTTGTGTCTGCTCGTTGAACAACGAAGTAGGTGTGACATTCGCAGTCTTAGCCTTTTCCAGAAATGCCCGGCCCAGCCACAAGTAGTAAAAGTCTTCCTGCGGGGTCAGCTCAAGCGCGTGCTTGTAATGAGCGATGGAAGCGTCCCATTGGCCCTGCCTGTCCCATGGATCGGCCTGTTTGTAGACGATGTCGGCCCGAATCGGGTTCATGTTGTAATTGTTGATGCAGAGGATCGCCAGGAGCACCGGGACGAACGCGACCAAGCCGCCCCACCCGTACGCCGACCACGCTATGGGTAGGCGTTTGTGCTCGGCTATCAATGCCAGACCGGCAATCAAGATCAACAGGAACACGCCAATGTAGTAATAGCCAAAGATGCCCGTCACGCGGTCCGAGACGCCGACCAGGTCTTCGACCTGTGCTACCTGGATGTGCGACAATGAGCTCAACTGCAAAGCCAGTCCCAACGCAAAGACCAGCGCCGCACCCATCGAAAGTGCAGCAAACAGTCCTAACCCGGCTGGCCAGTCACTCGAGGTTTTGAACGCACCGGAGCGGGCGGCCTCAGAGGTCGCCATCACTGCTGCCAGTGCCCAGACCAGTAGGATCATGCCTAGCACGGCAAAAGAGGCCTTGTTTTGTAGGCTGATAAATGTCAGCGCGCGCCAGATGATACTTACCGGGTCCGAGAGTCGCTCGGCGTTTGTGATGAATTCATAGAACAAGGTCGAAAGGATGACTGCACTGATCAGAGCATGGCCCATCACGCCGCTCACCCAAGATGGGGTGGGCCGGACGGTCGGTGCGGGCCGCTCCGGAAGGGTCGCTGCCGGGCGGCGCCTCTTCTTGTGACGCGGAATGTTCATCGGTGCCGTGGGGCGTGGGGAAGGTGGCGTGGCCGTCGCAGGCGCAGGCTCGACTTCTTCGCTTACCCACTGGGAGCCGACCACCGCCAGCATAGCGGCGAACGTCCAGAACATGGTGCGCGTGGAGGCGATGGCGATGCCAGTATGAATCTCGGCATAGTGTGCGAGCACTCCGGCCAGCAGGCCGACGAGCAGAATCTGATCAGCGCGAGGCACAGTGGTCTCTTGCGTGCGGTCGTACAAGGCGATGGCAAAGATGATGAGGTATGCCACGATTCCCAGCCCAATACCGAGCGGGATGCCGACCCCTAGATATTTGGGCTGGCCCAGGGCAATAGTGGCCAGGCCACCCAACAAACCCATGCCCACCCACAGCCCGATAAAGATGTTGCGCTCGCGGTTGGTCGGCATCAGTCCGACCCATCGTAGGCCATACATAAAGAAACTAATAAAGAGGAACTGGTAGGCCAACAGGCCGATCACCCCAGTGATGACCAGCGAATCCCACGTCTCGTTGTGGCTGCGGTCGGGCGACGCGTTGCGGGACTCATAGTGGGCCAGATCAGGCGGATAGAACCGGTTGTAAGCGACGTACATAGACTCGGGCCCATAGCCGACGAGCGGGCGGATCAGGTTGAGGGGATCCGGTGTGCCGTCCGGAAACTGGATCGGTGCATGCGGGGGCACCAGTTGGGTGTCGCCTTCCCAAATCAAGGTGCGGACTTTGCCGGTGCCACCCTCACTTTCAAAAATGCGGCCTAATGGCCCCACATAGGGCAACTCGCGCAGTTTTTCCAGGGGCGTGTTCGGCAGGTTGAGGACCCCCAGGAATACGATGCCGCCTATCCCCAGTGCAATAAAGGCCAACATCAAAGCGCGCTGCCGCAGCAACAGCGCCAGCATCAGGGCGAACAAGAACAGTCCGGCTAGCCATCCGATTAACGGCCCACGGCTGCCGGCAAACACGATAGCAATGGACTGGACGGCGGCAATAAAGACGTAGCCGGCTGCGCGCAGGATGTCGGCGACATAGGCTTCCTCTTCGGTCAGGATGGCACGAAAGCTCTCTGCGATCTTGCCGAGCGTGAGGAAGAAGGGCATGATCAAATAAGCTGCAACAAAGATAGGGTTGCCCATGTTGGAGGACACGCGGGTGATGACATCGCCGCCCCACGGCAGCGGATCGAACCTATATTTCTGGATCAGCCCGTAAAGCGCAATGGGCAAGCTGGTCAGGATGATGGTCAAGATCAGCCGGTCCAGTTGTGGGCGCGTCCGCAGCCCTTGCAAGATCATGAAAAAGACGACGATATACGAAAGCGTTGTATAGGTCCCTTGCAGGCGTTGGTACGATCCAAAGAATGACACACGGGGCGTGATCGAAGTGAGCGTCGTGAGCAGGTAGACCGCGACGAGAATCAGGGTGGGCAACACGAGTGCGCTCCGCAGCGATAGAGCGGTGGGAGAGCGAGGCGCGTTGCGCTGTTCAAACCACTTGATGATCCATACGGCAGCCATGGCAGTCGCAATGGAGCGAACCAATGTGAGCTTGTCGGGTTCAAAGACACGGCTGGAGTAAACGTTAAAGAACAATGGCGCGGCGATGACGGCAGCTAACCAACCCGCCTCAATCAGTTTATCGCAAAACAAACTCAGTTTGCTGGACGGCATCATTTTTCCTCGCTCAACTCTGACACAGCTTGGCCTGCCCGGCTGGGCTGCAGGCCAGCCCAAGTGTACTACGAGTGGGCTGCCCACACAAGTCCAATGCCTCACCGGGTGGCATACAGTTTCTTGTAGATCGCATAATATTCGCTGACCCGGCGGATATAGAGCCGGGTTTCCCACAATGGGATGGTTTCGTAGAACAGATCAGGGTCGCCGCCAGACGCGGCTTTCCAGCGAGCAGCGTTGCCGGGGCCGCCGTTGTAGGCGGCCAGCGCTGCGTACAGGTCGCCGTCCAGCCCGTCGCGCTGGCGGGCCAGGTAGTACACGCCGAACCTGACGCTGATGTACGGTTTGTAGAGATCGCTGCGTGAATAATCCGGCCATTTGAGCGCGGTAGCGATTTCCTGGCCGGTGGATGGAATGATTTGCATCAACCCATGAGCGGCGGCCGTCGAAAATGAAAGACTCTCAAACAGGCTTTCCTGCCGGATGAGTGCCAAGATCAGCAGTGGGTCAAGCTCGCGCGCTTGTGCTTCTGGCACGACGAGGTCGGCATAATAGGCAGGATAGACGAGGCGCGCCAGAAATTGTGGCGCCTCGGTCACGCGCGCGCCAACAGTGCTCAGCAGCGCATCGGCGGCGGCGATGGATTGGCGATACATGCCAATATCGCGGAACAAGATGGCCAATTGGTAGAGCGCAGCGATATCTCCCGGATGCGCGCGGCGGACAGCGTCCAATTCGTCGGCGGCCTCGGCTTGCAGCCCGAGCTTGTCCAGTTCCAACCCCTGCTGCAATGCTGGATCGGCTGCCAGATCGGCACGCAGGCCGCGCAGTGATGTTGTGTCCGTGATGCCGAGACGAGCGGCCAGCCACGCTTCGGCAGCGGCGCGTTGTGCTGACTCGTCGAGTGTGAACGTGGCCGAGACTGGCTGCAGCGGCACGGCATCGTCTCGCAACCATTCTGCTGCGCGGAGGCTGTAATAGCTAGCCGGGTCAAATGCCGCCGCGCGTGAAAAGAATGTCGTGGCAGTAATCGTTGGGCCGGCTGCCTGAGCGAGCTTGCCCTGCCACAGCAACGCGGGCGCGGTCCAATCCGAAGCCGGGTAGGTGTTTGAAAGCGCCTGCCAGTCAGAGAGCGCGGCCTCGTCGTCACCAGAATTGTAAGCGGCCAACCCTGCGCTCCAGAGTGCCTCTGGCGCCTCCGAGCGGGCCGGGTACTTGGTTGCATACTCGCGATAGGTACGGGCAGCACTGTCCAACTCTCCTATGGAGGCAAAAGTCTTTGCTTCCTCCATCCAAGTCTGCCCCCATACAGCCGAGGTGGAAAAGTTTTGGATAATGAGGTTGAACTGCCGCAGTGCATTGGCTGTATCGTCCTGTGCACGAAAAGCCAGCCCGGCCCAATAGCGGGACTCGGCTACACGATTGCCTGCCTGGATGGAACGGGTGAACGCGGCTAGCGCCGGGTCGTATTGCTGCGCGCAGTAATCCACCAGCCCGCGCTTGAACTCGTCCACCACCACGTTGTCGCCGACGAGCGCGACGAGCGCGTCGTATGCGTAATTGGAGTAATAGGGACACGAGAGCTGGTCGGCGGCTGCAGCGGCGTATTCGCTTACGATGGCCAGCCGCCGTGGATGCGCCTGCTTGGCTTGGCCAGCGTTATCGAGCGCCTGAATCGCCAGCGTCTGGATGCGCATGCGATAGGTCGTCAATTGTGCGACAGACAGTATCGAGTCGTACTGCGTTAGTGCAGCAGGCGTGTCGTTCGCGTCCAGGAGTGAGCCGGCCAGCTTTTCATGCAGATCGAGCGTAATGATCGAAGGCACAGCGAGCGCAGCGCGGTAAGCCTCAGCGGCGGCCTGTGGTTTTTTGTCCGCGCGCAGCACATCACCGATGCGTTGATTGACGTAGGGCGCAATGAGATCGCCGCGCAGTTTTTGATATTGGCGATACGCTTCGACTGCGCCGGCATAATCGCCCGCGTTCGTCCGGGCTTGGCCCAAGAGGAACCACGCCTCGGCTGCACGTGAATCGTCGGGGAAACTGGTGACGAAGGCTTGCAGCGCATCGGCGGCCGAGCCATCATCTGCACGGAGTTTTGCCTCCGCTGCGCCCAATTGGGCAGCGCGTGTCTCGTCCGTCGAGGCTGGCATGCCCAGGATGGCATTATATTCCTGCAAAGCCATGCCATAATCGCCATTGAACATGGCGTGATCGGCCTGCGCCAGACGGACGGCCGGGCGCGGTGTAGGCGTGGGCGTAGGTGTCGGTGTCGCGGTGGCGGTCGGCGTGGACGTGTCGGTCGGCGTGGCGCGCGTAGGCTGCGACGTAGCTGCTCCTAGCGGTGATGTGGCAGATCCTGGGGGGAGCGGTTTCCTCGGTGATGTGTAATTGCATGCTAGCGCGGTGACGACCAACACAGTCATACTAGCAAACACAGGCAGACGCAAACTGGTCATGAGGTAACTATACCGGAAAGCGAGGAGTTGTCAATCGCCTCTTCTCCAAATCGTATAACCCATATGCCGCCGCCAGAATCTCGATCGGATGACGGCTGGGTTTGTGGGTGCCGTGCTGCAATTGCCAGCGGCATACCTCAGAGTCGGAGATGACCATGCGGACTTCCGGACCTTGCTCGCGCACAAAGTGGAATGCCTCTTCGCCCACTTGCATCGCGATGTCGTATTTTTCTGCCTTGTAGCCATAGGTGCCCGCCAGTCCACAGCAACGGGCGCGGCCTTCGCGGATGTCCAGGCCGGGGATGAGCGTCATCACGTCCAACGCGGGCCGGCCCATGCGATGCGCCCGCGTCTGGCACGAGACGTGATAGGGCAGCACCATCGGCATTTCCTGAAAATCGGCGTGCAGCTCGCCGCGCTCGTGCAACTCGCGCAGCCATTCGGCCATGTCCCACATAGCAAGCTTCAATCGGTGTGTTTCCTCGTTCTCGACGTCGAGCATCTCGGAGGCCTCTTCGCGCAGCGTCAGCACGCAACTGATGCTCGTCCCCACGACAGGATAGCCCTTGTCTGCATACGGCAAGAGCTTGGCCAGGTTACTGCGGAACAGTCTTTCGGCAGCCGGGAATTCGCCGTTGTTCAGCATGGGCAGACCACAGCAGTTTTGCGGAGGAACAATCACCTCGTACCCGTTGTGCTCCATCACGGCCACAGCAGCTTGGCCGACCCATGGCTCATAATACATGGTCGAGCAGCCGTGAAAGTAGACCACTTTTTTGTCGGACTTGAGCCGTCTATCCTGGGTGCGGTTGAACCATGCCATAAAGGTACCTTGGGTGCTCCAGCGTGGGATAGGCGCATGGCGGGCGATGCCCATAATCTTTTCGGCCAGGTACCGGCTGACCGGGTTGTGCATCCCTAGATTTGCCAGGTGCGGCGCCAGGCTCCCGATTTTGCCCAGCATTTCGTTGCGGCCCAGGAACCAGTTGCGCAGCGGGATGCCCTTGTCTGTGACGATCTGTGCCTTGGCCTGCGCGTTGATCTCGGCAATCTTGACGCCGGCTGGGCAGACCTCATTGCACACGCGGCATGCGGAGCAATAGTCCACCCAATGGTCGGGCGTGCGAAGCTGGCCGATTTCACGGAAGCGTTGCGCTTGCGGCCCGACATATTTTGGGCCGGGGAATTTATCAGTCACGGCTGCGACGGGGCAGTAGCTCGTGCAGATGTTACATTTAATGCATTCGTCAAGCGTAGCGCTAACCGAATGCCAGGAGAGAGTGTGCATGAGGAATCCTCTACGTAATGCGTGAAACGTGATATGTCAAACGTCAAGGTCACGTTTGTCGTTTGACGTTTGATGAACGATGTGTTGTGCTGCCACAGTGCCGGTTGCGATGGCGATCCCTTCCAGGCTTCGTTCCCGTATCGGGTCGGCGTGCGCCAGAATGTTGCCGGCTGCCCACAGGTTGGCATACACCAGCGCGCCGCTTGCATCTACTGGCTGTAACTGCCGGTTGACTGGCACGCCGCTGCGAAAGATCGGATGTCCCGCCGAGTCGAAGAAGCGTTGGCGGAACCACTCGCCGCGTTCTTGCGGCATCGCCAGCGGCAGGTTAAAGACAACTTCCCATGCATGGCCTTTGTGATCTGTAT
>Ga0315268_10001517_pt1 | contig 26706 bp, 27 predicted proteins | sample C1_top_MG_FD_204535 | JGI IMG/M metagenome (GOLD analysis project Ga0315268, IMG submission 204535) | Sediment microbial communities from Yellowstone Lake, YNP, Wyoming, USA - C1_top | ecosystem: Environmental > Aquatic > Freshwater > Lake > Sediment | place: USA: Wyoming | collected 2017-08-01
AGCAGACCAATCAACGATAAACAAATTTCCAGAAAACATACCACTCAAAGATGGTTCTATTGAAGAAATGTTCGATGCAATCAAAGTGGTCCACAATAAAGGCAAAGCGACTGTTGCGATGAAAGTTCTTGGATGTTCTGCGCCGCCCCTCGTCAAAGATAATCAGGCATCCATAAGATCAATCGCCCAACTTGGCTTCGTGGATTCGATGATAATAGGGATGAAAGACCTTGACCAAGTCAGAAAGAATATAAAGGCTATTCTCTCTGATTAATCGTCTTTAGGGAACGTATTTATATCGTTTCGTTTTGCAAGTTTCTTTCGATGAACTATGACTAGCACTGACCTGTTTGGGCGGATTTCTTCTTTTGTTGAAACACATCTGCTGAAGACTGGAAAAGAACAGGTTGCCAGTCCAGTTGGACCTAAGTATGTTTTTGAGCATTCTCTGCGTGTGGCTTTCTGGTGTTGGCAGCTTGCCTTAGAGATGCACGCTGATGTAAGCACGTGCGTGACTGCGGGTTTGCTTCACGCCGTTTCGCATTTTGAGCCTGAACCAAAGAGCGCAGAAACAGCGAGAAAGTTTATGGAAAAGGAAGGATTTAAAAAGGAATTCATGGACGCTGTTGCTTACGCTATTGAAAATCATGCTCAACAGGGAAAATCGAAAACACTAGAAAGCAGAATTTTGGAAGACGCGGACAAAATCGACCGATTTGGTTATCTAAGGCTGCTGCTTTTCGTAAAGACTCTGCCAGAATCGTTTGTGCAAATAGAAGAAAGTATTCATTCCCTTTTAGCAGAGGTTGAAAAACAAGAAAAAGGCGAACACGACGAGACGTGGACGAGCATGGCAAAAGCACGAATGAACACGCAGATAAACGTTTACAAAAACTTTTTGAGGGGAATTTTGGAGGAAATCGAGAACACCAGAACAACGATGGGTTAGAAGGATTTAGTTTTGAAGTCGCCATGCCTAAAAATTCCAAAAATCTCTGGTCAAAAAGCTATAGAAATAGTGCGACAACTTGAGATTTATAATAAAAGCCTCAAAATCGAGCAAAAAGGCAGCTATCTGTACGTTCCGCTTCTTAGAGAGCCAATGGAAAAGGAGAGAATAGCTGTGAAAAAAGTTGTTCAGAATGGGGAGTTTGTCGTTCATGATTTCTCTATGTTAATTTCGAGACCTAAAAATTTCGTAGAATTGTTGTCCGAAGAGTTGCCGCCTCATCTTATCGCTAGTCTTCCTCGTTCTGCGGATTTCGTTGGCGACATTGCCGTGGTTGAAATTCCTACAGAACTAGACGTGCATAAGCACAAAATTGGCGAGGCTATTTTGACAACCAACAAACGCGTGCGCACAGTCCTAGCCAAGGTAAGTGCAATCGGCGGGGTTTATCGCACGAGAAAATTTCAACTCATCGCGGGCGAGCCCAAAACCGTCACGGCGCACAGGGAGTATGGCTGCATTTTCTATGTTGACCTTGCTAAAGCCTATTTTTCTCCCCGCCTATCCAGCGAACACGCAAGAGTGGCAAGGCTAGTTAATGAGGGAGAAACAATTCTTGACATGTTCGCGGGCGTGGGACCATTTGCAGTTCAAATCGCAAGGCTGCATGAAAAAGTGCGTGTTTATGCGGTTGACGTGAACCCTGACGCCGTAGAGTTTTTAAACAAGAACATTGCTGCAAACAGGGTTTTAGCCAAAGTGACTCCTGTTTTGGGCGATGTCAGAGAAGTTGTGCACGACCGTTTTGCCGGAGTTGCTGACAGAGTCATTATGAACCTGCCTGAAAAAGCAATAGAATACGTGGACGTGGCGTGTGAAGCGCTAAAATCAACGGGTGGTATTATGCATTATTATGCGTTCACAGAAGCCTCTGAACCACCAAAAACGGCAGAAATTCGATTGGTTGAAGCCACCGAAAAAGCCCATCGCAAAGTGGATAAAATCATAGGTTTCAGAACTGTACGCGCCACAGCGCCGTACACGTGGCAGGTGGTCGTGGACGCAAAAATCAGGTAGGTTTTTCGACGGTTAGTGTTATTGTGACTTTTTGTTTGGGGTTTTGCAGTTTTTTCACGAAGCTTTGGGAGAAATCCTTTGCCGCCTTGTCGGCTCGTATCGCCAATGTTCGACTGCAAATGAAGTCACTTTTACGCACCACTAAATCTGTTAAATGAGTAAACGACAGTTGTGGGCTTCCGAACGCGTGTGCAACTTCTTTTTCCCCGTTCGTTTCTATTGTAATTGTTAGTTTGGCGTTCTCGTTGTGCAGGGCTTCCTTAAACTCACGGCTTAAATCAGTCGCGGCTTTGTCTCCATTGACTGCCACTATGCAGTCGCCGCGTTTTGTGAGATGCGTTTCCTTGGTGATTTCGAATGTTGTCTTGTTTGTTGCCAGAATATTCTCGTGCCCCTGCGCATGGATAACCTCGACAATTTTGTTGTCGGTTTTGATTTTTGTCACCTTTAGATATTTTTAAGTGGGAGAATCGATGTAATAAACACTCAGTCAACACTTAGCATGCTACAACATGTCGGACCCATTCTAGATGTTCAGATTCGATTTACTCTTTTTGCCTTTCTTCATCTTCATTTTCGTAGCTGTTATCGCGTTCATAATATTCGCATGGTTCACCCGATCAATAAAACTCTTCAGGACTAGCATGCCCGCAGAACCTGGAAATCAACCCGCAGAAATAGAGAAGGAAATAATACGTGAAATAGTGAAAATCAGGTGTCCCTACTGCAATAATCGGTACGATGAAAAACTGGACAAATGTCCCCGCTGTGGCGCCAACATCCATAATGGGCTAAAAGTAAGCCTTATTCAAGTACTTCTATGGAATCTATCTTGCCGTCGCCGTCCAAGTCGAAGCCCTTTATCACCGTGGCGAACGGTTCTTCATTATAATTCTCCAGTACTTGTTTCCAGAATTTGACAAGACCGATTACACATGCCTTGGTGCCAACTGCTTTGTTGCCCGCCAAAACAATCACGCTTTTCTCATTTTTCCATGGGTTTCTAATCTTGGCGATCAAGCCAACATTGTCTTCGGTGTAAACGTTTTTGGTTTTTTCCGAAAACAAGCCGCCGAAGAGAAAGCCGTGCTTGGAAGGCGTCATATTAAAACGAATAGGCAAGTGGTCATTGATCTCCTGCGTGAGAAGGTTTGTACCTGGTCCGCCGACAAGAATAAGATTGCTACCTTCCTCTTTCTCGGCTTTAACGTCAACGTCTAACTTTATCACAAACTCTTCTGGGAACCTTGCGAAACCACCTAAAAAGAAGGTCAAATAAGCCGCGTAATGCCCATCTCTCGCGATTGTCTTGAAAGGTCCATGCGGTTCAGGGCTGCCCACGACGATTTTTCCATCGAAATCTCCATTTTCCGCGAGAATCGGAGTCAAAAAGCGCTTCAGGTCGACATCCAAAACTGTGGGTGAGGGCATGGTAGCTTTTTCGTAGCCAAACGGTAGTTCGACGCCGAAAGCAGGAAAAGTGGCGCGGTAATATTTTGCCACTGCCCCTTTCTTGTCTTCTTTCTTTACGAGTCTAATCGCGCCTGTTTTTGCCAGTTTTCGTATGTGGTAGTAGACTATTTGTTCGTGAACTCCGAGTTTTTTGGCCACTTCCATGGGGTACATGTCTTTTTCGCTGAGCATGGTCAAAATTTTCCATGTTAGCCTGTTCAGAACCTTCTTCAGTTTTTCTGGATTGTCGAAAATGGCTATTCGCTTGACTTGCGACGTTTCTTCTTTTTCATTCAGAAGAAGTTTTTTCTTCAACGCTTTGGCTCCGAGTATGGCTAAAGAGAACACATTTATAAATATTTTATTAAGGGTCTCGGTTAGGCTTCTGCGTTTGTTGGTGCACCACTGAAAAAACTGTTTTAGGAGTAAGAATTCTTGCTTAAAAATGCTTATAGATATGCACCGTTCGTAGTAAGACATGACTCTAACTCTTTGAGGTTTAGCTGATGTGTGGAATATTTGGCTGCGTACTCAAAAACGGCGAAGTGGCGAGTACGATTCATTCTTCATTAAAGCGTCTCGAATACAGAGGCTACGACTCTGTTGGAGAGGCAACGCTGCACGAAGGGAAACTTTTCATCAAAAAAGACGTTGGAAAAATCGACGAAGTCCATGCAACGCATGACTTGGATAATCTTCCTGGAAAAATCGGTTTGGGTCACACGCGTTGGGCGACTCACGGCGCGCCGACTAAGGTGAACGCGCATCCGCACACTGATTGTGAAGAACAAATCGCGGTCGTGCACAATGGAATCATTGAGAACTTTGCTGAATTGAAGAAGGAACTGGAAGACCGCGGGCACTTTTTCAGGTCTAAGACTGATACCGAAGTGATAGCGCATCTTGTGGAGGAGAAAATGCGTGAAGGTTCAGCACTTAAGGCGGCTGTTGCTGAGGCTGTGAAGCGTTTGGAAGGTTCATACGCCGTTGCGGTTGTGTCTGTTAAGGAACCGGATAAAATCGTCTGTGCGCGAAAGGAGAGCCCTCTCACGCTTGGGGTGGGCGAAAACGGCGTTTACTGTGCGTCTGACATTCCTGCTTTCTTGCTGTACACAAACAAGGTTGTGATAGTCAACGATGGAGAGCTGGTTGTCCTTCGAGAAGACGGCTGTGAGCTTTCGAAAATTGCCGATTTGTCCCTCATACGTAGAGAGCCAAAGGTCATCGATTGGACACCGGAAATGGCTGAAAAACAGGGTTATCCGCATTTTATGTTGAAGGAAATCATGGAGCAGCCGCTTACTTTGCGGAACACTCTGCGTTTGCAGGAGCATTATCTGGAGCTTATGACTACTTTTCTCGATCGTGCGTCCGAGGTTTTCCTTGTTGCTTGTGGTACGAGTCATCATGCGTGTTTGGCTGCGACGTACATGTTCTCCAAGCTGGCTTTTCATATCACGCATCCTGTTATTGCCTCGGAGTTTGTGGAGCAGTACGGGAAATCCGTGAACATCGACAGCACCATTCTGGCTGTCAGTCAGTCCGGCGAAACGGCTGATACTTTGGCGTCGGTTGAAAGCGCGCGCCAGCGAGCCGCTACCATTCTGGGTTTGACAAACACTATCGGCTCCACGTTGACCCGTGTCTCTCGTGTGTACATCGGTCAGCAGTCGGGACCTGAAATCGGGGTTGCAGCCACGAAGACTTTCACTTCACAGTTGTCTGTTCTTTCACAGCTTGCCATCTATTTAGCTAAGAAACGAGGAAAAATCTCTCAAGAAGAAATCGACGTTCTCGAAGAAAAAGTTCTGAAAATACCGGACATGGTTGAAACCATTCTGAAGACACAGCAGGAAAAGATTAAGCAACTCGCCAAAAAATACAAAAACCATACAGCCTTCTTCTTTTTGGGTAGAGGCATAAGCTACGCGACTGCTTTGGAAGGCAGGTTGAAACTTATGGAAATCGCCTACGTGCCAGCCATTGCATTTCCCGCGGGTGAAAGTAAGCATGGTCCGATTAGTTTGGTAGAGCAAGGCTTTCCAGTTGTGTTTATCTGTGCGAGGGATGACACGCGGAAAACACTAGCCGGGAATATTATGGAGATGAAAGCCCGAGGCGCCACGATACTGGCCATTTGCGAGGAAGACGACACGGAGATTAAACGATTAGCCGACGATTACGTCGAGGTTCCCGCGGGTATTCCAGAAGTTTTGTCGCCGATTCCTTACGTGGTGCCTTTGCAGTTGTTCGCGTATTATATGGCGCTCGAACGCGGATGCGACCCAGACATGCCGCGAAACCTGGCCAAGTCTGTCACCGTGAAGTAAAGTCTTAAGTCACCTCGCTCTCTTCTATTTCTTTCTTGAGGAAAACATGCGTGAACAGTGAATCTTGGAACGACTTGATCGAGTCTCTAATCCGAGAGGGTATTCTTCGCTCTTCTGCTGTGATTCGTGCCATGCGGCTTGTTCCTCGCGAAAAGTTTCTGCCAGAGAGTTCAAAGGCTTATGGTGCGGTGGACAGTCCACTTCCGATTGGTTGGGGGCAAACGGTCAGTGCGCCACACGACAAGCCTGAGTGCTTGTTGGGCGAGACATGGTTTCAATAATGAACGAAGCCCTCGAACTGGAAGTCGGACACAAAGTCTTAGAAGTCGGAACGGGCTGCGGCTGGCACTCTGCGACCATAGCCGAAATAGTCGCACCCAGCGACGTTGACAAAGAAAAATGGGGACACGTGTACACGGCTGAGATAGTGACCGAACTCGCAACAGAGGCGAGAAAGAATCTGGAAAACACAGGATTCAGCGAACGAGTAACAGTGATAAACAGTGACGGGTCAATGGGTTATGCAGATCAGGCTCCATACGACCGAATTCTTGCAACAGCCGCGGCACCACAGGTTCCGCCGCCATTGATTGAACAACTAAGCGTTGGAGGCGTCATGGTCCTTCCATTGGGTGGCGCTTTTATGTTTCAGACGTTGATGCGTTTCAGAAAAACCTCTGATGGCAGAGTTACAAAAGAGGATTTAGGCGGAGTAGCCTTCGTACCCCTAACTGGACGTTTTGGTCACAATTTCTAGGTTTTATTCTATACCAAGTTTTTCCCTGTACGCCTGCAAGTCTAGGAAGCCATGACCGCTTATGTTCATGCAGATGACTTTTTCTTCGCCTCGTTTTTCTGCCTTGAGCGCTTCGTCTATTCCCGCTCTCACTGCATAGCTGGATTCTGGTGCGGCAAGCCAGCCTTCTGACTGGAGAAACGTTCTTGCGGCTTCGAAAATGCGTTTCTCATCCGCAGGGTAGTTAACTGCGTTTATTATGTTGTGATGCCTAAGCGCGCTTATTACTGGTGCTGCGGCGTGATAGCGCAAGCCGTCTGCCTTTATAGTGGGCATGTCTTTCTTGTGTCCCAGCGTATACATTTTCAGCAGTGGCGTGTGTTCGGCTACGTCTCCAAAATCGTACCTGTACTCGCCCTTAGTCAGGTTCGGCGCAGCTTCAGACTGGGAAGCCAAAAATTGACATTGGCGTTTCTTTTGTAAGACTTCACCGATGAATGGTAAAGCTATGCCGCCAAAGTTTGAACCACCACCCAGGCAACCCACAATCAAGTCTGGCGAATCGTCGGCTAATTCGAACTGTTTAATGGTTTCCAGTCCAATAATCGATTGGTGCATAAGAACGTGATTTAGCACCGAGCCTAGGCAGTAGACGGTTTTGTCATGCGTCTCAGCGTATTCTAAGCCTTCAGAAATGGCGATGCCCAGTGAACCATGATGGTTCGGGTCTTTTGCCAGAAATCCTTTGCCAAAACTTGTTTCCTTGCTCGGTGAGGCGTAGACTTTGGCACCCATGAGTTTTATAAAAGTGCGTCGGTCGGTCTTCCAATCGTACACGTTACGCACCCAGAAGACCACACAGTCTAAGCCCATCAGGCTGGCCGCATAAGAAAGCGCACTTCCCCACTGTCCCGCGCCTGTTTCGGTGGAGAGGGTTGTCTTTCCTTCCTTTGCCGCGTAATACGCCTGTGCTAAAGCAGTGTTCACCTTATGTGAACCTGTGGGCGATAGGTCCTCGCGTTTATAATAGAGTCTCACTTTCTTCAAGCCCAACTTCTTTTCGAGTCCTCGCGCTCTGTATAGTGGTCGTGGGCGTCCCGCTTGAATGTACAATTCTCTTATTTCTTCTGGAATTGGAATCCAGCGTTCAGTTGACATTTCCTGCCCTAGACATTCGTGCACCATGGTTCTACCGAGAAACTCCATGCGCGAAGGTCCTGTTTCAGGTTCTTTCGGTGGCGGCAATGGTTCAGGTAAATCTGGAGCTATGTTGTACCATTTTGTGGGCAACTCGTCTATAGGTAAAGCGATTTGATTCTTGTCCATGAATTTCACCCTTCATTGAAGAGACGTGTTATTGACGCGATTTCAAGTTAAAGATTTCTATCCGAACCATTGCTCAAGCGTGGTTTTGCCTTTCTCTTTTACCATGCCCTTCTGCATTTTCTCCAAGGCTTTTCGGACACGGTCTTCGGAGAAATCTCTCTGTCTAACCATGAAATCCACCACGCCCTCCACATCAGGCTCTTTCCACTCCAGCCTATAATCGTCTGTAACTTTTGGATGAAGAAAAATCTCCCTAATTCTCTGCGGTTCAACAGGAAACTCTGCGTTTTTCACCTGTGGCAAAGCTTTCTCTAGGCTTCCGTACTCTTTTACCAATTTTAAGGCAGTTTTGGGTCCTAATCCCTTTATGCCCTCGGGGTTGAAGTCAGTCCCTGTGAGTATGGCGATGTCGATCAACTGCTCGTATGTTATGCCTAGTGTTTTAAGCGCAGATTCCAGCTCGACTATTTCTGGTACCACATCAACGTAAACGGGCTTGCTCGGAAGCTTTCTTCTGCCGCTTATCGTAACGTTTCTTAGAAGCTTAGGTGCGCCGAAGAGAAGGCTGTCATAGTCTTGACTCGCACAGAAGTTCGTGTCGCCTTTTTTAGTCAAATGTGCGGCTTGGGCTTCGCCCTCGCTAGGCGCCTGTATCCAAGGAATGCCCATCAGTGTGAGGAGGCGCTTGCTGTCGTCCGCCATATAGTCCTTAAGCCTACTCGTCATCTGCGCATAACTACGCGCCTCTTCCACTTTCCCCTCGGCTAAGGCTCTCTCGTATTTCACAGTGGCTTCCTCTTTAATCCGCATGCGCCTCTTGATTTCCACCTCCTTCAAAACTGGAGGCGCACCGTCAAAGACATACGCCGTCTTTATTCCCATCTCGGCCAGGTTTGAGGTTCGGTACAATAGCCCGCTGAGGTGACTGGTAATTTTGCCGCTGTTATCCTTTAGCGGTGTACCATCGGGCTGCCGTATGATTGCGAGAAATTGGTACAACGCATTATATGCGTCGATGGCTATGGATTTGCCGCCCAAGTTTTCAAGGGAAACCATCGTTTTTGGTACTAAATCCTTTAAATCTACGCCCAATCGTGACACCTAAGATTCTATTTTCGCTTTTAGGGTTGAATAAACTTGCGCTCTGCAGCCAACACGAAATTTTATAGGTGAACTTGCTACTCATGGTAAGTGAAAATGAAGCCCAACAAAGCGCAAATAATCGACATAACCGAGAAAGCCGAATATGAGAAACAACTTTACAGATGCCTCGCGCCTATGCCCTTTCGAAAATATAAACAAAGACACGAATACCTGTGCAGGGCTATTCCGAAGGGTTTTAGAAAGAAACTCTTAGTCTTCAACGGAGATGTTGTTGGAACCATAGAATACGCTCCAGCGGATGCTTCGGGCTTCCCAATTAGAGGCGACAACATCGTCGCTATGCACTGCATCTGGGTTTTGAGAAGAGCCAAAGGACACAACTTTGGAAAGCAGTTATTAAACGACATGATAACAAGCGAAAAGAACGCCACTGGATTTGCCACCATCGCCTTAGAAAACCACTGGAGTCCATGGATGAGAAAAGACCAAATGGAAAGACTGGGCTTCAGAGCGATTGACGCGTTTAAAGTGAGGCATAAAACAAAGCATCCAGACCAGTGCTTTACTATGTACTTCATGTGGCTACCAATGGCGAAAAACGCAAAGCCGCCGAAATGGGATAAAACAAAATTACTCGAAGGCGTTCACTTCTGTACGGCGCATCCGCTATATCATCCAGCTAGTTTGAAATTGAAAGAAATTTACGAAAAATGCTAGCTGTTTTTTCGTTTTCTGTTTTCTAGTTGAGGGTTAAGCCAAAAATTTAGGCGCGCCTAAAGGTTTATTAGAGCCGCAGCCTAAATTTAGGTATGCCTAAAAATGGCGATAACCATGGCAAGCAAAAGCGTGGAAGACTACCTTAAGGCTCTGTACGCGCTGTCTAAGAACGGCAAAACAGTGAGCACCACGGAGATTTCGGAGCATTTCCGAATTGCGCCCGCAAGTGTAACCGAGATGCTGAAAAAACTGGCGGACAAGGGCTTTGTGAAGTATTCACCCTATCATGGGAGCACGCTCTCTAAGAAGGGGCTTCTTGTCGCTCAGAAGATGACGCGGAAGCACAGGCTGCTGGAACGGTTTCTCTGCGACGTTTTACGAATCAAAAAGGACGCCGTGCACGAGCAGGCGTGTGAGATGGAGCATTCTTTGTCGGACGAGGCTGAAGAATCCCTTTGTCGGTTCTTGAAACATCCCGATATGTGTCCAGACGACGAAAAAGTTATTCCTGCTTGTGATTTGCAGTTTTCCAGTTGTGAAGAATGCATAGCCGTGCACAGCAAGGGCTTGGAAGAAGTGGGCAAGCGCAGACAGAATCTGGTTTGTGTGGGTAATCTCAAGGAAGGCACTCTGGGCAAGGTTTCGTTTATCAGGGGCGAGCACAAGGTTCTCCAAAGACTCTTGGACATGGGCTTAACGCCTGGCACCGATATGACCGTGACTCGTGTTGCGCCGCTTAACGGTCCAATTGAGGTTGCTGTAAGAGGCTCGAAACTTGCGCTTGGAAAGGATATAGCGTCCAACGTTTTCATCGACGTGATCCCTGATGTGCATGGTGGAAACCGTCACCGTAGACGATGGCGAGGTCAGTGAGTATTGTGTCGTGCCACTCTACCGAATCTTCAAACAAGAAACCAGTCAAGAAAGGCGACAAGCACTTAACTATCGCTTTGGCTGGAAACGCCAACGTGGGCAAGAGTGTCATTTTTAATCAGCTCACGGAATCGAACCAGATAATCGGCAACTGGCCTGGGAAAACCGTGGAGCGAGCGGTGGGCATGATGTCTTTTGAAGGATACCACATTTCTGTTGTGGATTTGCCTGGGATTTACTCGTTCTCGACTTTTTCTATGGAAGAACTTGTTTCAAGAGAATACATCGCGTTTGAGAAACCCGATGTGGTGATTAATGTTGTTGATGCTTCTGTTTTGGAGCGGAACCTGTTTTTCACCCTTCAATTGATCGAGATGGAAGTGCCGCTGGTTGTTTGTCTTAATCAAGTAGACGCGGCAAAGAGAAAAGGAATAATCATCGATAAAAAGAAGCTGGAACAAGCCTTAGGCGTACCTGTTGTTTTCACTGTGGCAATCCGAGGCGAAGGCGTGTATGAACTGGTAAAAACCGCAGTCGAGGTTGCGAGTCGCAAGAAAGGTCACGACAAAATTCCGCTCAAGTATGGAGAGGAAGTGGAAAAAAGAATAGAAAAACTCACCCAAATAATCGAATCAGAAAAACTCAATTTAGAATACCCCTCACGATGGGTTGCTATTAAACTGCTCGAAAACGACTCGGAAATCCAAAAGCTAGTAGCCTCGAAATCTGAAAGCGCTATTAAGGAATCTGAGGTTTTGGCAGAAGAAATCTCCCGAATCCATCAAGAGCCATGCTTCGCGGTCATAGCCTCTGAAAGATATTTTCTCGCAAACAAAATCGCCAGCAGCATCCAGAAGCAAAATGCGGTTAAAACCACTTTGCCAGAGAAACTGGAATGGATAACCACACATAAAGTAATAGGGTACGTCACGTCTGTAGGCGTCATTGTCGGTTTGCTTCTTTGGACGTTTACAGTGGGAAACTTCCTCTCAAACATACTCAGTGCTGCCTCGAGTTTTCTCGAACCCGTGAGCTTAAGGCTGTCAGGCTCCCTTGAGAGTGTTATTTGGAACGGCGTCTTTGGCGGCGTGATCGCCGGCGTCACGCTAGTCATTCCCTTCGTCATTCCGTTTTACTTTATGCTGGCGCTAATTGAGGATTCTGGTATTCTCACGCGGGTTGCTTTTATGATGGACAGTGCTATGCACAAAATTGGACTGCACGGAAAAGCCATAATTCCCTTAATTCTGGGTTATGGTTGTAATGTTCCTGCCATTCAAACTTGTAGAATCATGGAGACAAGACGTGAAAGACTGCTTGCCTCCTTTGCCATCACGTTTGCGCCATGTGCGGCTAGGACCATTGTCATTCTGGGTTTGGTTGCCGCATTTGTGGGAGCACAGTGGGCGTTGGCACTCTATGCTGTTGATATTTTGGTCATTTTTATTTTAGGTAGAATAGCCTTGAAAGTAGTGCCAGGCAAATCAACAGGACTGCTTATGGAGATGCATTCGTTCAAGGTTCCATCTTTATCCATTGTGAGCAGACAGACTTGGGCACGAACGAAGTCAATAATCTACGTTGTGTTCCCCATTTACATTATTGGCAGCGCATTTGTTCAGTTACTGTACGCCACGGGCGTGCTCTCGTATGTTAATAATGCGTTATTCTTTCTAACTGTGTGGTGGCTTGGGCTGCCCGTTGTCGCAGGAACACTCTTGATACTCGGAACAGTTAGGAAAGAGTTCATACTACTCGCCTTAGTCGCCATTTACGGCACGACAAACCTGCTCCAGTTTCTAACGCCCATTCAATTAATCACTCTGGCTCTCGTGGGCATGATATACATCCCTTGCATCTCAACCATCACCGTCTTAGCCAAAGAATTCGACTGGAAGACGGCGACTACAATAACTATAGCCAACATAGCCACCGCAATAATCGCCGGAGGATTAGCCTACAGAATCCTCGCCCTCACACTCTAATTCAACCAAGGATTCTCTGGTCATATTTGGATCCTATTTGGATCCTAGTAGTATCATATATGGAAGAGGGTCTAGAGAAGCGCAGAGCAGATACACACGCAGCGAAATCCTAGCTAAGCTTACTTCTGTGCTTTGATAACCGCAGCCTCAGCCAAAAGCACCTTTTGCCTTAGCAAATCTTCGCCGCAATACGGACAAACGCGGAAATCAGGCTGCACACCACGCCCACACGCAGGACAAACAACACTTCGTGATAAATCGGTTTCCAGCTTCTTCAACGAAACCTTCAAAGAACCCAAATCCGACTTCACACCCCCAACAATATCCTGCAACCCACGCAAGCCCACAACTTCAGCACGCACATTGGACACCAAATCCTTAACGTTATTCAACTCCACGGTGTTGCTTATCAAGCCTTCATTCATCATCTCCAAAAAATTCCCCTTGGCGCTCAGAATACTAACTCCTTCTTCATTCTCCAACTGTGCATCCTTGAGAATCCTGTTCAACATTGTGTCCAGCGGACTTCGAAGCGCAATTATGCCCGTAACACCCCAAAGAACAGAAGCCACAGCCAAGGAAACCCAAAAATACGTCACCACATCGATAACGCCAAACAAGTTGCTAAACGGATACAACCGAAGCAAAACAATGGAACCATTCAAAGTTAACGCAAAAAACGCCTCCAAAACATGCAAAACCGCCAAAAAAGTCAACGAACCAAACATCCACACCGCAACACCCTTTCCCAACCACGACGCACTCCCATACGCATTTAACTGAAAATTCTTCTAGAAAAATAATATAGAACTAAACCAAATAAACCACGTTCCCCACTCTGACATATATCGAAAACCGATATATCCGAACCCAAAAAATTCAATACATTAATACGTTGCCAAAAGCTAAATTTCACTCAAACCTAGAGGAAAACCCATGGCAAAAATCAAAGTCACACTGCTAAGCGGACGCACAATCAACCAAGGCACAAGCAAAGAACACGGCAAAACCAGCCAAGAATACTACGAAAACGTCGCCATCTGCGAAATCGACCCCGAAGACCTAAAAATGTTGGGCATCAAAACGGGCGCAAACATCAAAGTATCCACAGAACACGGCACAGTAACAGTAAAAGCCATAGAATCAAAGCGTGGTCCACACCCAAAAATCATCTACATGCCATACGGCCCATGGGTAAACATTATTGTCAACCCAACCACACACGGAACAGGAATGCCATCATACAAAGGCATACCAGCAGAAATCGAACCTGCAACACCAACAGAACAGGTGTTAAGCTTACAAGAACTGTTAACACAAACCTTCAGGAAATCATAACCAAATGCCAACGATTAAAAACGTCACATGCCCTATCTGCGGCACATTCTGCGATGACATAGAACTAACCGTAAAAAACAACAAAATCACCGACGTAAAAAACGCCTGCGCAATGGGCGAAGCAAAATTCCTCAGCTACGCAGACCCACACCATAGAAATTTGAAGCCTTTAATAAGAAAAAACGGCGAACTCGTCGAAACCACATGGAACGAAGCCATAAAAAAAGCAGCCCAAATCCTCGCAGAAGCGAATTATCCACTGCTTTACGGCTGGAGCAGCACAAACTGTGAAGCCATCCGCCTCGGCGTCGAACTAGCCGAAGAAATAGGCGGCGTCATCGACAATACCTCATCCGTGTGCCATGGCCCATCAATACTTAGCATACAAGACCAGGGAATCTCAACATGCACCCTCGGACAAATACGCCACCGTGCCGACTTAATCGTTTACTGGGGAAGCGACCCATACAGCGCACACCCAAGGCACTTGGAACGCTACACAGCTTTCACCGATGGAAGATTCGAACCGAGCGAGTGGCGACGCTACGTTTCACGACTCCGCGGAGTGACAGGCAAGAAGAAACTAGCCCGCGCCTCCAAACTAGTGCTGATGGCTGAAGTTTCCATCCCACCAATCACTGGAAATCAAGTTCCACCAACACTGGAAATGGAAGAAGAAAGAAAACTCATAGTAATCGACGTGCGAAGAACCCGCTCCGCAGAATTCGCCGATTACTTCATCCAAGTAGAACCCAACAAGGATTACGAACTTCTCCAAGCCATGCGAATGCTTGTGAAGAACGAAGAACTCGAAGTTGACCAAGTTGCAGGCATTCCAGTAGAAGTGCTCGAAAAAATTGTAGACGTAATGATAAACTGCAAATTCGGCATCTTCTTCTTCGGTGTGGGCTTAACAATGAGCGCAGGCAAACACCGCAACATCGACGCAGCCCTAGCCTTAACAAGAGACCTAAACTTCCGCACAAAATTCGTCATCATGCCCATGCGCGGTCACTTCAACGTCACAGGCGCCAACACCGTATTCCTATGGCAAACAGGCTACCCCTTCGCCATCGATTTCTCCCAAGGCTACCCCACGTATAATCCAGGCGAAACCTCAACAGTCGACATATTAGCCAGAGACGAATCCGACGCAGCATTAGTAATAGCCTCAGATCCAGTTGCAAATTTTCCCAAAAACGCCACCCAAAACCTCGTAAAAAATCCACTTATAGTCATTGACCCAGAAAAAAGCGCAACCACGCTTATGGCCGATGTTGTCTTACCCAGCGCATTCGTCGGCATCGAAGCAGAAGGCACCGCTTACCGCATGGACAGCGTACCTTTGCCGTTGAAACAAGTTGTAAAACCGCCCCGAAATTGCCTATCTGATGAAAAGATCCTGCAAAGAATTCTCAAAGAAGTCCGCAGGCTCAAAAAGACAACGAAGGAGGCATAGCTGTGGCGGAACTTCTGATCAAAAATGGGTTCATCTATGACCCACTAAACGGTGTCAACGGAGAAAAAATGGATATCGCCATAAAAGACGGCAAAATCGTTGACAAAGTTACAGGCAAATGGGTTAGAAAGATCGACGCTTCTGGGATGATTGTGATGCCTGGCGGTGTGGATATTCATTCGCACATCGCAGGCGCAAAAGTCAACATGGGCAGAATGCTACGCCCAGAAGATCACTATAAAGATGTAGAATCCAAAACTGCCAAAACACGCTCGGGCGTTGGCTATTCCATTCCATCAACTTTCACAACAGGTTATCGTTATGCAAGAATGGGCTGGACCACCGTGATGGACCCTGCCATGCCGCCGCTCAAGGCTAGGCACACGCACGAAGAATTAAACGACACGCCCATCATTGACAAGGGAACATACCCGCTTCTGGGCGACTCTTGGAAGGTGCTCGAAACCCTTCGCGATGGAGCCTTTGAAGAATGCGCCGCATACATTGCTTGGGAGTTAAACGCAACAAAGGGCTACGCGATTAAAATAGTCAATCCAGGCGGGTTAGAAGCTTGGGGCTTTGGAAAAAATGTGCGCAACATTGATGACCCTGTTCCAAATTTTGGCATTACCCCGAGAGAAATAATCCGTGGCTTGTGCAAGGTTAATCGAATGCTGAATCTGCCGCACACGATTCATGTTCATACTAATAATCTGGGCAAGCCGGGAAATTATGAAACCACGCTGCAGACCATGAAGTGCGTCGAAGACTTGGCGAATAACAACAAACCAGTCATTCACATCACACATTGCCAGTTCAGTGCTTTTGCAGGTGAAGCGGCTAATTGGCGAACATTCGAGTCTGCAGCCGAGAAAATAGCAAACTATGTTAATGGTCACAATCACGTTACGCTTGACATGGGTCAAGTTATATTCACTGACACGACCACAATGACCGCTGACGGGCCGTTTCAGTTCATCCTCTATCAACTAACAGGGAACAAATGGGTAAACGGTGATGTAGAAACTGAAACCAGCTCAGGCGTGGTGCCCTTTCATTACAAACGCTCAAGCTACGTTCACGCCACGCAATGGTCAATAGCGCTTGAACTCGCCTTGCTCATAAAGGATCCTTGGAAAATCTATCTCACCACAGACCATCCCAATGCGGGACCATTCATCGCGTATCCGAGAATCATTTCGTGGTTGATGAGTAAGAAAGCCAGAGAACGGATGATGAAAAAAATCAACAGAAAAGCACGAAGCAAAAGTCTGCTTTCAACAATCGACAGAGAATATTCACCTTATGAAATTGCAATCGCCACACGCGCTGGGCAAGCGAAAGCGTTGGGCTTGAAGAGCAAGGGACACTTGGGCATAGGCGCAGACGCAGATTTGGCGATATACAGTCTGAACCCAGAAAAGACCGATTTGAGCAAACACCCGCGTAGGATTCGCAGAGCCTTTCAAAACGCGGCATACACGATAAAGGATGGACAAATTGTCGTTAAAAATGGTGAAATTGTTAAGAGTATGGCAGGCAGAACGTTTTGGGTTGACATAGAAACAAGGAACGCGCCAGTCGAGGTTCTTTCTGCTTTGCAAGAGAATTTCAAGAAATACTATACGGTGCAATACGAGAACTACAAAGTGCCAGAACATCATCTTGCAATTTCAGCACCCATCCATGTGGAGGCAAAGGTGTAACAGTGACTATTATTCTTCGTCCAAAAAACGCCTTCAAAGTGCCAATACACGCCGCGTGCATTACTCCCGATGCCTTTGAAGCTAAAACTACAGAGGAAATCGCGGCGCTGGAAGTTTGGGAAGGAAACAAGAAACGTCTGCTGAGCGAACTTTTTGAAATCAGCGGAGACAGCGGTAAGACAGCAAACGAAGTGAACATCCAAATCATCGGTGACCTACGAAAAGTCAAACGAATCGGTGAAGGCATGAGTGGCGGAGAAATAACAATCGAAGGCGACGTTGGGCTACATTTGGGCGAAAAAATGAAAAGCGGAAACATAACAGTTTCTGGCAGTGCGGATTCTTGGCTAGGCGCCATGATGAAAGGCGGAAATATCAGCGTCATGGGAAACGCAGGTGACTATGTGGGCGCGGCGTATCGTGGCAGCGCAAAGGGAATGCGAGGCGGAACAATAATAATCCACGGAAACGCAGGAAACGAAGTTGGCTGCTTCATGAGAAATGGGTTAATCAAAATCCATGGTAACGCTGGACAATTCGTTGGCATGCACATGCACGAGGGAACAATCTTTGTTCAAGGTGATTCGGAAGGGCGTGCAGGCGCGAGTATGACTGGCGGGAAAATTGTGCTATCGGGCTATACAACCTCAGTGCTTCCAACTTTCGCTATAGATGACATCAAGAAAAAAGTCAAAGTAGACAGCGAAGAAGTGCAAGGACCATTCTACTTATTTACAGGCGATAATGCGGAGAAAGGCAGCGGAAAACTTTACGTCGCCCAAGCGAAGAATCAGCATCTGAGTTCTCACGAAAAATACCTCTAACCGCTAAGCGCTGGGTTCCGTTCATTTTATATTTTCTCTGCAGCCTATTACCACACATGCTCAGCGTGAACCGTGCCGCTCACAAGCTCGTAGAGAAACTCTACAACAACGCCGACAAATATGAAGTAATCGTATCAAAAACAAAGTCAGACGCCACAGTGATTGATGCGGGAATACAAGCGAAAGGCGGCTTCTCAGCAGGTAAAATAATAACCGAAATCTGTATGGGCGGCTACGGCAAAGCAAAAATTCTTCTAAAACGTTACGGCGACCTAGAACTTCCAACAATTTATGTTCAAACCGACCATCCAGCCATAGCAACCTTAGGCTCGCAGTTTGCAGGTTGGCAAGTAAAAAGTGGTGACTTTTTCGCAATCGGTTCGGGTCCCGCACGTGCGCTTGCTTTGAAACCAAGGGAAATCTACGACGAGATAGGCTACCAGGACAAGGCGGACACTGCGATAATTGTGTTGGAGACAAGCAAAAAGCCGCCTGAAGAATTAGTTGCGAAGTTTGTTTCTGAATGCAAGGTCAAGCCGAATAAATTTTTCATTATCCTAACTCCAACAACTAGCGTAGCCGGATCTGCGCAGGTTTCTGGACGAATTGTTGAAACAGGAATACACAAGTTAACAAAGTTGGGCTTAGACCCGAATGTGATTGATTACGCTTTTGGCTGTGCGCCAGTAGCTCCTGTGCATCCTAAGTTTGCAGAGGCTATGGGAAGAACGAACGACGTAATCCTCTATGGCGGCGTGGTATACTGTGCTCTTCGTTATAAAGATGATAAAGACCTGAAAGCCATAGTGGATAAGGCGCCTTCAAAGGCTTCAAAACAGTATGGAAAACCCTTCAAAGAAATCTTCAAAGAAGCCAACAACGATTTTTACAAGGTAGACCCACATCTTTTCGCGCCAGCTGTGCTTATAATAAATAATCTCGAAACTGGAACCGTTTTTAGAGCGGGTGAACTTAATGCTGAGGTACTCAAACGCTCCATGGGGCTTGCCACACGATGACGAACACGAAACTCTTGGATGAACTCTCAAGCGCAGTGGTTTCGGGAGATGTTAAGAAAACCCGCAAACTGACTGAACTTTTACTTAATGAAGGAGTGTCCGCTGATATTGTACTGGGAGTCATGTTGAAAGCCATGCGTGTCGTGGACGATAAATACACGCGAAAGGAGTATTTCGTCATGGATGTGGCTGCGGCGGCTTCGGCTATGAAGGAAGCCTTTAAACTTCTTCAGCCTCATTTGAAGGTGGAACGGGCGAAAATGAAAGCAAAAATAGTGATTGGCTCTTTGAAAGGCAACATTCAAGGCTTAGGCAAGGACATCGTGGCGACTGCTTTAAAATCGGCTGGGTTTGAAGTGGTCGACTTGGGCATAAACGTCGCGCCAACTACTTTCGTTGACGCCACCGCGAAGGGAAAAGCCCAAGTTATTGCTGTTTCTGTTTCCATGGAGGAAACTGTGCCTTTCTTGAAAGAGCTTGTGGGAATTTTGGAGAGAAGAAACTTACGAGATAGAGTAAAAGTTGTGATTGGGGGCAACGCCGTTTCTGAAAAAACACGCGAAGAGTACGGTGTTGACGCTTATGCCAAGGACGCCTTGGACTGTGTGAAGAAGGTTGAGGCATTGCTTGCCAAAGCCAAAGTTAGATAGGGCGAAAAAAATGGAAGACGCTTGGTTTGTTTCTCTCGGGCTTTTCGCCTTCCTAATCGCTTATGCGATTTACATGCTTTTTACTTATAGAATCGACCCGCGATTTTCGTTGGTTTACAAGAAGGCTCCGTCGTTCAGAAGGCTTCTTTGGTTGCCGTCAATTGAGAAGTCTGTTCTTCTTCTCTTGCTCGCAGTTTTTGCGTTGGTTCCGCAGAGAGACCTTTTTACGGTTTTTAATCTTGGCATGTTTCAGTTTACTTCTTACGCGGCTGTTTTCGGCATTCTCAGTGGAGTGCTAATTTTCATGGGAGGCTTACCAGTTAACTTTTTAATTTCGACCGTACGTCGCAGGTTTTCTGCTCAGCAAACAAAGCGAGAAGTCGAGCTGTCGCAGCTCTTGGCTGCTTCCATGTCAAAGCCGCCGTCGCATTTCTTCTTAAATGTGCTTTTTGCGTCTGTTTTGGCGGCTGTTTTGGAGGAAATCATCTTCAGAGGCTATTTGCTTGGGCATCTTCTGTATTTTGTATTGCCCGCGGTTGCTATTATTGCGCAGGCGGTTTTTGCTTTTGTTCCTCAGCTGTATCAGGGCGTTTACAATGGGTTGCTGTCACTGTATGGAAGCTTGTTGTTCGGAGTTGTGTTCTTCATGTCTGGTTCCTTGCTAGCCGCGATTCTAGCACACTTGACCCAAGAAATTGTGGGATTCACCTTCACCTTTTCTTCGACGAGAAATAAAAAACAGAACTAGAAGATTTTGTAAATCGGATGCGTTTTTACAAGTGGGTTTATATTGAATCTTCGCATGTTATGATAGGCAATTATCGCGTCGTTTACCGCTGTCGATATTATCAGGGTTTTAGCTTGTTTTATCGGTCCGTAAATGAGGAAATTGGCGCCACAAAACTGTGCAAGAGCGTGAGCAGAAGCGTTAGCAGCGATAAAACTTTCACGTGGCAATTCACCTTTTCTTGAAAATCTCCACTCATAAGTCGCGTTGGCAGGCGAACAACCCGCAGGCAAACCTATTTTTTCTTTGACTTGGGTGATTGCTTCTGACGCGTAAGCAATGCTAGGAATGTCGAAAACTATGGTGTCGATTAAGGGTTTTTCGATGCCAGTTTTCTTGGCATTTTCCAGTAAGCCCGCTTGTCCTTCGTAACCTTTGAGAATGCCCACGCGCCCCTCAGGTGAAAAGTCCATTTCATTGTGCGCAAGAATAATTGACGCTTTTACACGTGCTTCTCTTATGGCGGTAAATTCATGTTGGGAACTTGTTGGCGAAATTGCGTTGAAAATGGCTCTTTTGCCAAGTCCTAATTCTTTGACTGTCTTTAATCCCGCTTTGCAGGTTTCTTCATTAGCGCCATCGATTAGGAACGGAGTTCGGCTCTTCTCCGAAACAAAACGCACATACTTCTCCATCGCCTTTGGAAACATAGCCATAACATCTACAAGGTGTGGCACGCCGTTTTTTTCTGAAAGCGTTTCTGCAGTTTCAATCATTTTCGACGCTAATTTGTGGTCAAATTCGCCCGTTTTGTGGTTTTTCACCTCAGGCATTCCCTTATAAAACAGGTTTCCCATTAAAACCGTTGGCAATTCTCCTGGTTGACCGCCGATTTTGATGTTGTCGATTTCAAAAATTTTCTGTTCCAATCTGAATTTGAGCACAGAGGGCACCTTTCGTTGCTATGACACTTTGGGGGTTAGGTAATATAATGTTTAACGTCTTCGAGCAAGCGAAGATTCTTCGCTAGGCTTGTTTTCCATCGTGTTCTTTTGCAGATAGTTAGTGACAAAGACGCTGAATCCCTTATTTCCGACCAATGCGGCCATGAGAAAACTCATGAAAATGATTTCAGCCCACGCTTTAGGCAAGATGATTGCAAGCAAACTCATGCCAAAACTGAAGTTGACGAAAAAGAATGGAGCGAACGTTAAAAAATAAGCTACTGTAAAAAGCGTTTCCGGAACAAAAGACATCAGCACCGTGGGTACTGTGATTATAGAGGCATGTTTCCTTTCCCGAATTTTAAAAACTTTGAAAAAAAGCCCCGTAGTCAATCCAGTTAACGATTTTCCTAGCGGTAGCCCTATAAGGCTTAACCATGTGAAAGTTCCGCCGATAAAGCCAAAATATATACCTGCCCAAACACCGCCAAAAAATCCAACAATCAATCCATAAACTGGACCACCCCAAATCGCAGCGATAAAGGTAGTAATGTGTGAAAGATCTAAATTAACCCCTGGAGCGATGGGTCCTAAATAGGTTGAAATCCCAGAGAGAAGGTTCCCTAGAGCAACCATCATAGTGACGAAGGCTACTTTCTTGGCAGCTACCATGCTTTTCGCCTCGACAACCTAGTGTTTTGTCTCAAGTCAAATTATTTAAGAGTAACTACCCAAAAAAAAGTAGACTCAAACCTTCGCTCTACCACGCTTTTTCTCAGTCAGCTTCAACAAGAGGTTAGCAGTGGATTTCTCTTCTTCCACAGGTCTCGTCCTTATCACTCCTGCTTTCTCTGCTTGTTCGAAAATTCCTTCGCCCTTATTAGTGCGTAATATCACGAATGTCCAGTTGTTCATTCCCAAGCCGCCAGTGGATATGTCAGCGAATTCACCGCTAAAGTCGTTGCAAAGCAGGCATCCTTGTCGCGTGTACTGTTTGACCTCTTTTAGTGGAACTGTTTTTACTTCGCCCGATTTCGTGGTGACTAAGAGTTGACCTTTAATATTCATCTTAGCAATGTCGCCGAGAGGGACGCCCAACGCGTGTTCAATGTGGCAAATCAATCCCGCATAGGTGAAGCTTTCAGTGCACATCAAGCCTATGGTAAATTTAATCGGTTCAACGTAACGCTTTAACGAAGCTATCTCCATTCGGCGAATGGCCTGAATCTGGCACGGTGTGCCCACGTAAGCAAGACTCTTCTTTTTCTGCAGTATTCCCTCTTTCAGCGCAAACAAGTTAGGCGAGTAAGTATACCTCGTTCCAGTGCAAGCCAAAAGCTCCGCAGCGTTGGTCGCCATCATGGGATATGGAAACAACGGTTTATCCTGTGCCAAGCCAGAAACCACAGCGGCTTCAACAATGCCCTTCTCTAAGGCAAACTTAAGAAGCGCAGTGACCACGCCGCCGTCTTGGCACTTTCTACGTAATTCTTCATCCGAAGCTTGAGCCACCACCATTCGCCTGTAAACGCCGAAAACTTCTTCGGGTTTGCGTTCTCTTCCAAAAACGGAATTTTCTATAGTTGCTTGTGGCCACTCGAAACGCGGGCACACTCTTGCGCAAATACCGCATTTTTCACATTTCTTGATAAGCCTCGGCTTCTCGTCTGCGTATTCTAGACATATAAAAGGACAAACGATGATGCAAACTCCGCAGCCCATACATTTTTCATTGGAAACAACTGCTTTCTCCAAGGACTCTTCATAGCTCAGTTTGGACATGGCTGTCATGGCGTATCAGTGGTTAACTTTAGCGCATCAAATTATTTAAGCACAAAGGAAACTTGTGGATACAACGTGCAAAAAGAATGCCCACGATTAATAACAACCCGAAAATTTCACAGCTAGCCAAAGCCGCGCTCGAAGCAGAAGCGAATGAATTCACCTGTTTAGCCGAAGAAGTCACGAGTCTATTATCAAAGGAAACGGGCAAAATCGGAAAAATGCACATAAAGGGAAAACTAATAACCCTTGAGCCGCATGGCGAAGCCGCAATAATCGGCGACATTCACGGAGACCTAGAAAGCCTCGTATACATTTTAAACGACAGTGACTTCCTAGAAAAAGCCAAGCGACAAGAGGACATTATGCTCATATTTCTTGGCGATTATGGCGATCGTGGACTTTATTCAGTCGAAGTGTATTATGTCATTTTAAAGCTGAAGCAAATGTTCCCTGAGAAAGTGGTGCTCATGCGGGGTAACCATGAAGGCCCTGAAGATTTGCTTGCATATCCGCATGATTTGCCCTTTCAGTTTCAGCAGAGATTTGGCAAGCAAGGCGGAGCGGTGTATGCCAGAGTTCGAACACTGTTCAATCAATTGTACAACGCGGTTTTGGTGGAAAATCGTTTTATTCTGATTCACGGTGGATTTCCAACGAGTGCTCGCTCCATTGATGATTTAGCTTATGCGCATGAAAGGCATTCGAGAGAAACTTTTCTCGAAGAAATGCTGTGGAATGATCCTGAAGAAACCATTAGCGGAATGTTTCCTTCTTCGAGGGGGGCGGGAAAGCTTTTCGGCAGCGATGTTACTGCTGTTTTTCTAGGAATGTTTAAAGTTAATGCGCTTGTTCGTGGTCATGAACCGTGCGGCGAGGGTTTTAAGTTAAATCATGGGGGGAGAGTTTTGACATTGTTTTCTCGTAAGGGTGAGCCTTACTTTAACGAGCATGGCGCTTATTTGAGGCTTAAGCTCTCGCTTGAAATAAAAGATGCTGAAGAACTTTTGCCTTGGATTCGTCAGTTCTGAGAAGTGGCTATGGGTTTTCGTCTGGTTTGAACAGGAGTTCTTTTATGGCTGTGAGGGTTTTTTTCTCGTTGTTTGGTAAGAAGGAGGATGAGATTTTTTGTTCTGGCTCTGTTTGGTTTTCGGTTGTTTTTTGGAGTTGTGGTAGGCGGAAGTAGTAGCAGTAGATTGGGTTGCTGTCGCAGAAGTGTTTTATGTCGAAGTCGTTAAGGTCTCCGCTGATTTGTGCTTCGAGCATTTTTACACACACTTTTTTTGTGGCGTTTGAAAGGTAGGGGCAACGCATTTTTTTCACCTGTTGTTGTGTTTTACAGTTGTTTTGTTTTTCGTGGGTACAACGTGTCCATATTTAGACATATAGTGTATTACTATATCAGATTCCAAATATAAACGTTGCTTTTCAAACGAAACACATCTATATGCATTCGTCTTTTATTCAACCAGTTAAAGAGTCTTGGAGAAGGTTAAGTAAGTGAAGGTTGGGATAGTCACTAGAAATTCGAATGGTTGGTGCACGACGCAGCTGCGGAGGGCGATGGAGAAGCGTGGTGTTGAGCCTTTTTGTTTTGGGTTTTCACGGCTTGTTGCTCGTGTGGGTTTCAAGCCTGCAGCAGTGGTTGATGATGTGAACATTGTTAAAGATTTGAACGCCTTAATCATGCGCCCTGTTGGGCGTGGTTCTTTGGAGGAGATTATTTTTCGTATGGACTTTTTGCACAGGCTTGAGCGTTTGGGTTTGGTTATCGTTAATCCGCCTTTAGCCATGGAACGCGCAGTGGATAAGTTTCATGCGTTGGCTTTTTTGGAGGAGAATGATGTTTCTGTGCCGCGTACTGTTGTGACTGAAAGCGTTGATGAGGCTTTGGAAGCGTTTCGTGAGTTGGGTGGTGATGTTGTGGTGAAGCCTGTTTTTGGTTCGCGGGGTATGGGTTCCACAAGGATTTCTGATGTTGAAGTGGCTAGGCGGGTTTTTCGTGCGTTGGTTTTTTATCATCAGGTGCTTTATGTGCAGGAGTTTGTGCGTCATGGGGTTTCGGATATTCGTGCCTTTGTGGTTGGTGACCATGTGATTGCTGCTATGCGGCGTGTTGCTAGGGTTGGAAGACGAATGTTAGTTTGGGTGCGAAGCCTGTTTCTTTGAAGCTTGATGCGGATTTGGAGCGTTTAGCCGTTAAAGCTTCGAGTGTGGTTGGTTGTAAGGTGGCGGGTGTGGATATTTTGGAAAGTGAAAGCGGGCCTTTGGTTGTGGAGCTTAATAGTCAGCCGGGTTGGCGTGGTTTGCAGTCGGTTACGGATGTGAGCATTGCGGGTGTGATTGTGGATTTTGTTTTAGGCGAGTTGAAGGGGTGAGTGTTTGTTTGCGTGAAGTGCGGATTGTGCGGTTGAATGTTTCTGATGGGAATAGTGAGCGGCGTTTGGATGTTGTGTCTGAGGAGTTTCCTTTGCATGTTTTTCTTAATGATTCTTGTGTGGTTTCGATTTTGTGTTCGCCCAGTAAGCTGAAGGAATTGGCTGTGGGTTATTTGGTTTCTGAAGGCTTTGTTCATGGTTTGGATGAGGTTAGTGATGTGCGTTTGGAGGAGGATGGGCGTTGTTTTGTGCGTTTGAAGCTTAGTATTAATGCCAAGGAGCGTTTGGAGTTTGCGTCGTCGTTTGGGCGTTTGGTGGTTTCGGGTTGTGGTTCTGCGGATTTGTGGCCTTTGTCGAAGCTTGTTGACAGGATTAAGGGTTTGAAAGTGAAGAGTGATGCTGTTGTGGATGCTAAAGTGGTTGTAGATTGCGTTCGGCGTTTGAATTCTTTAGCTGAGGAGTATAAACGCACGGGCGGTGTGCATGCGGCTTCTTTGAATAGGCTTGATGGTGGACTTGTTGGATTCGCTGAGGATGTTGGAAGGCACAATGCTGTGGACAAGGTGATTGGTGCTGGTGTTCTGAGGGGTGTGGATTTTGGTGAGTGCTTTTTGGCTCTGAGTGGGCGTTTGAGTGCTGATGTTGTTTTGAAGGCTGCGCGTGTGGGTTTGCCCTTGGTTGCGTCTCGTGCTGCAGCTTTAAGCAGCGCTGTGGAAATCGCTGAGCGTTGTGGTGTGGGTTTGGCTGGCTTCGTGCGTGGCGTGGCGATGAATGTTTATGCTCATGCGGAGCGTTTCAGGCTGTGAATCTGCGCTGCGCGTCTCTAGCCCCCCTTCACTATAGGATACAAATAGGATCCAAATATGATCCAAATATGAGGAGTGAACCTGTGGTTGAAAGTGCTTTTTGTTTGTTCTGGCAATAGTTACCGCAGTCCATTAGCCGAAGCACTAATGCGCAAATACGCCCCCGCTGGCGTGGAAGCAGAATCGGCGGGTACGTCGCCAATAAACTATATTTCTCCTCAAGCCAAGCAGTTTTTGGAGAAAGAAGGTGCTTTGCGGTTTTTGAAGAAGCATCCAGAGGGTATTGATTCTAAGCGATTAAAGGATTATGACTTAATAGTAGTCATGGAGTTGCAGCATAAGTTTTCTGTTTTGCAACGATGCCCAGAGTGTGCGGCTAAGGTGGAAGTGTGGAACATCGACGACCCGTACGACACAACCATGGAGTACGAACAAGAAATATACCAACAAATAAAAACAAAAACACAACAACTAGCCAAACGACTGGAAAACACCAAGTCCCACCAGTAAATTCTTTAAGAAAA
>Ga0315268_10001518_pt1 | contig 26701 bp, 30 predicted proteins | sample C1_top_MG_FD_204535 | JGI IMG/M metagenome (GOLD analysis project Ga0315268, IMG submission 204535) | Sediment microbial communities from Yellowstone Lake, YNP, Wyoming, USA - C1_top | ecosystem: Environmental > Aquatic > Freshwater > Lake > Sediment | place: USA: Wyoming | collected 2017-08-01
TGACGTTTGACGTATGCCCAGCTTCCCTTGTGATTCGTCATGCGTCAAACGTCATCGGGAGGGTGAATCATGCTGTTGAGCTTTCACGGCGCAACGACCATGACATCCGATCTCGAAACGGATGTGGCGGCCTCGGCCTTGGCCGGGTTCCGCGCGCTCGAGTTGTGGGCGGCCAAGGTGGATCGCTACTTGACGAGTCACTCGCTGGCGGATCTCGATGCTTTATTCGTGGGCAAGGGCATCGCTCCGATTACGCTCAACTCGATCGAGTTCATCGCGTTCCGAGGCGCGGAATATGACCAAATCCAGTCACGTTGCCACGAGTTGTGCAAGATCGCTCAGGCCATCGGTTGCCCAACGGTCGTCGTCGTGCCCAGCCCAACCCTGGAGCGCAATATGGCGTGGGCCAGCGTCGTGGCAGAGTACGTCCAGGTGCTGCGTGACCTGAGTGATATTGGAGGCGCATACGGCATCAAGTTGGCGTTCGAGTTCCTGGGCTTTGGCTGGTGTTCGGTGCGCACGCCGCGCGCAGCCTTCGACATCGTTCAAGAGACTGATCGCGATAACGTGGGCATGACACTTGATGCAGCGCACTTTTACGGCGGCGGCGGGCTGATGAGTGAGCTCGATCAGCTTGATCCCAAGCGCATCTTTACTTTTCACCTGGACGATCTCGAGGATACGCCCAAAGAAGCCATCACCGATGCGACCCGGCTGTTGCCTGGTTTGGGTGTCGTGCCGCTGGCTGAAATCTGCGCACGGCTCAAGGCTATCGGCTACGACGGTCCCTGCTCCATTGAGTTGTTTCGGCCCGAATACTGGGAATGGGACCCCAAGGAATTGGCGGTCAAAGCAAGAACGGAAGCACTCAAAGTGCTCTCTCCGTATTTCAAAATTGAGTAAAGAAGGAGTATAGACATGACAACTGATGTAATGCCCAAGGGATTTTTGCCCACGAATCAACCCGATTTGTTTTTCGAGGATAATGCCGTCGGTCGAATGAAGAAGCAAGTCTGGGACGCCACCGACGAGCAGATTGATGCCATTCTGGCCGACTATGGCATTCCTTCGCCGGTCGAATGGGCCAAGCCCGGCTCGTACATCCAGACGACGACCCGCTGGCAGGTGGAGGCGAACCGCAAAAAGAACGACGTCGTCTTCATCCCGGTCGGTTGCACTGAACTGCACGGGCAGCACTTGCCCAGCGCCGCCGACACACTCTACGTCAGCGCGATCTGCGAAGGCGTGCGCCGCTACACGGCCAAGCGCGGCGCGCCGGTCAACCTGGCGCTGCCACCTCTTAACTATGGCGCTCACCCGTACCACCATGTCGGCATGCCCGGCACCGTTATTGTGCGCGAGCACGCGGTGCGTGAGATGATGATTGACGTGATGCTGGGCCTGTGGAACGACGGCTTTCGCAAGCAGCTCATCGTCAACAATCACGGCCAGTTGTGGGTGCTCGAATCGGCCGTGCAGGAATTTATGAAGCGCTACCAACTGCCCGGCATTTTCCGCGTGATTGACTGGCATCGCGGCGTGCGCGAGTTTTTCCGCTCCGACGAGCGCGGCGGCACGATGTCAACCAACTTTGTCCATGCCGATGAGTCCGAGACCTCGCTCAGCCTGCTATTGCACCCAGACATGGTGGACATGAACTATGCGGTAGACACCGAAGGCAAAAGCTATTTGCCCGACGGCCACTTTGACAAGTCTGTTGACCCGTTCGGGCGGCCGAGCCGATGGTCCGAAGGTGAAGGCCACTTTGCCATCGAGATCGCGGCGACGCCGGAAGGCGTGGTGGGCAAGGCCAAGTCGGGCGCAGCGCAAAAGGCCAAGCGACCTATGGCGGCAATTTTGAAATACTTGACCTTGTGGAACGATCACATCCTCGAAGTGTTCCCGCCTGGCAAGGTTCCGCCGGTCGAAGAGGTCACGCTGCGCACAGCGAAAGACATGGAGCCTTATTTGCGCGAGCCGCTCAGCCCAGGCTGGAAGCCGGTGTATGCGTTGCCGCGGATCGGGCAAGGCACAGAAGTATAACAAAATTCATTCAAAGAGGTGAAATACCATGACAGGCAAAATGCAAGGTGTAACCCTGGTTGCAGACTGGGCTCCCAAGCCGGACTTTAAACTGGGTGCGAAAGACATTGAAGGTCGCCAGACCTATTTGGGCAGCCTGGTGTGGAAAAATCCCCGGATCGAGATCCGGGAATACGACATCCCAACGCCTGGACCCGAAGAAGTATTGCTGGAGGTCAAAGCCTGCGGCATCTGCGGCTCAGATGTCCACATGTCCCAGGCAGACAAAAATGGGTATATCTTTTATCCCGGGCTCACTGGCTTTCCCAGCATTTTAGGGCACGAGTTCTCTGGCGTTGTGGTAGAAGCGGGCAAGAAAGCTTTTGACAAACGAACGAATAAGCCGTTTAAAGGTGGCGAACGGGTGACTTCGGAGGAAATGCTGTGGTGCGCTAGTTGTAGGCCATGCGCCGACGGGCAGCCCAATCACTGCGAACGGTTGGACGAAGTCGGCTTTAACGTCAACGGCGCGGATGCCAAGTATATGGTTCTGCCCGCGCGTACGATCTGGAGCCTGGAGCCAATGGCTCATGCTTACAAGGGCGATGGCATCTTTCTGGCGGGCAGCCTGGTGGAACCCACCAGCGTAGCCTATAACGCTGTGATCGAGCGAGGCGGCGGCATCCGCCCGGGCGACCGGGTTGTGGTCTTGGGCGGTGGGCCGGTCGGTATAGCGGCCTGCGCGATTCTCAAGCGGGCCGGAGCCTCCAAGGTCATCATCTCCGAGCCGCAGGAAGAACGCACCAAGCTGGCTCTGCAACTGGGCGCCGACTATGCCATCAATCCGCTCAAAGAGAATTTTGCCGACCGGGTTCTGGAGCTGACCGACGGCATGGGCGCCGATATGTTCATGGAAGCGACCGGTTTGCCGGAGATGGTTTATCCGGGAATCGAGCGTGTCATCTGGGAAGGCCGAACGCTGAACAGCACCGTGGTCGTGACAGCTCGGGCGGAAGCCAAAATGCCCGTGACGGGCGAAGTGCTCCAAGTCCGGCGAGCCCGCATCGTCGGCGCGCAGGGTCATTCAGGCCACGGCAATTTCCCGCGCGTGATCGAGTGTATGGCCTCTGGCATGGACATGACGCCCATGATCACCAAGAAAGTCACTCTGGAAGAATTGCCTGAAAACATTGTCAAGTTGCAGACAGATCGGAGTGAATGCAAGATCACGTACGTAGCCCACTAAACTTGACCGTAGACCGCCGACCGCCGACCGCAGGTGATCGGCGGTCTGTCGTCTGCGGTATGTGGTCAAAACAATGAAATTCTCAATTGTGCTCTCTACTCAGCCCGCCAAATTTCAGGCGGCGACGTTCAAAGGCGATCTCGAAACGAATCTCGCACGCATCGCCTCGCTCGGTTACGACGGCGTCGAGCTGGCGATCCGCGATCCCAAGTTGATTGACCTCCATGACCTGGAACACCTCGTGCGCAAGCATGATCTGAGTGTGCCTGCCATTGGCACAGGCCAGGCGTGGGGCGAGGAAGGTTTGTCGTTCACCGATCCCGATGCGGCAATTCGGCGCGCGGCCATCGAGCGCATCAAGAGTCATGTGCCAGTCGCCGCTCGCTTCAACGCCGAGCGCCCGGCCGTCATCATCATCGGACTGGTGCGCGGCACCGTCAAGCCCGGCATGGATCATGCGCAAGCAATAGACTGGTTGATTCAAGCTCTACACGAGTGCAGCGCCGCGACCAAGCCGCACGGCATTCGTCTTGCACTCGAACCGATCAACCGCTACGAGACGACGCTCATCAACACTGCGGCGCAGGGACTGGAGTTGATCGAGCGGGTTGGCGCGGGCAATTTCGGCTTGCTGCTCGACACATTCCACATGAACATCGAAGAGCCATCTATCGAAGACAGCATCAAACAGACCGGCGACCGCATCTTTCACTTTCACGTAGCCGATTCGAACCGCTGGTATCCGGGCGCAGGGCATCTCGATTTCAAATCAGCCCTCAAAGCCTTATCTGCAACCGGCTACGCGGGTTTCGTCTCCGGTGAGTTTATGCCCGTGCCGGACGCAGCCACAGGCGCGCAAAAAGCAATCGAGTATCTGCGAGCCAAAACCTGATGCAATCACTTGCAGTTCTGCCCTACCTGGCGCTGCGCTGGCTGCTGCGGATGGATCAGCCTGTGCCATCGCGGACCGATCAGGAGCTGGCGACCGAGGTGGAGCGGCATTACAGGTGGAACTATGCCGTCAATCTGCTGGATGGTGCATCGTTCTGGTTCGGTGGGAGCTTTATTTCTTCCACCACGATCTTGCCTCTCTTTGTCAGCAAGCTCACATCCAACCCGCTGCCGATTGGGTTGCTCGCCGTCATCGCGCAGAGTGCGTGGTTTCTGCCTCAACTCTTTACGGCCAACGCGGTGGAGCGACTGGCCCGCAAGAAACCCGTCATCGTGAACTTGGGATTGTTTACGGAGCGGTTGCCACTCTGGGGTTTGCTCCTTGCGGCATTGATTGCAACGCGATCACCGTTGTTGGCATTGGCCGTCTTTTTCGTCAGCTACGCCGGGCACGGCTTTGGCGCGGGGATTGTCGCCTCGGCCTGGCAAGAGTTGATCGCGCATTGTTTCCCGGTCAACCGGCGCGGCGGCTTTATGGGCCTCACGAATTTTCTAGGCGCGGGCACAGGTGCGCTGGGCGCAGTTTTTAGCGCGTGGCTCTTGAGGACGTTCCCTTACCCGATCAACTTTGCGTACACTTTTGCTGTCGCTGCCGGCATGATCCTGCTGAGCTGGTTCTTTCTATCTTTGACACGCGAGCCGGTGCGGGCTGTGACGATCTCGCGACGAAGCCACCGCGAGTTCCTGGTTGGATTGCCCGACGTCCTGCACCATGACCACAACTTTCGCCGCTTTTTGATTGCGCGGCTGCTCATGGCGCTGGGCGGCATGGGCGGAGGCTTTGTGACAGTGGCTGCGGTGCAACGCTGGCACGTGCCCGATGCAGCCGTGGGCATTTACACCGCCGTCCTGCTGTTGGGGCAAACCGTGGCGAATCTGGTATTTGGCTTTCTGGCCGACCGCTTTGGGCACAAGCTCTGCCTGGAGTTGAGCGCGGCGGCCTCGGCCCTGGGATTTGGGCTGGCGTGGCTGGCGGCCTCTGCCGAATGGTACTATGGGGTGTTTGCCTTATCCGGGATTGCCTCCAGCGCGATTCTGGGGTCTGCCATCTTGGTTGTCATGGAGTTTTGTGAGCCGCAGCGCATTCCCACGTATGTCGGCATCGGCAACACGGGCGTGGGGCTGGTCGGCGTGATTGCGCCGCTGATTGGCGCAGGATTGGCCCAAGTGAATTATGGCCTGCTGTTCGCTGTTAGTTGCGGCGTCGGTTTGATCGCATTTATCTTGATGCATTGGTGGGTGCAGGAGCCGCGACATGTGGAGAAATTGACATACTAGTGCGGTTGTAGGCCTCTCGCGGAAGTTGACAAGCGCGGCTAAAAATGCTACAGTGTATACAGTCTGTTAGAGCGGTACAACCGAGCAGAATCTGTGCTCAAGCAACCTCGCTAGTATCTCCGCGAGTCTGTCATTGTGACAAGGAGGTGAGCGGAAAGTCATCTGTGCCCCTACGCAATCTGTGCTATGATGAAAGCGTCTTCCTCGTACGACCGTTCTGCAAAAAACTAGACAACAAAGGAGAGCAAGATGTCCACGCGTAAAACCATGTCATTCGTTTTGATCTTCGTGCTCGTCACCGCCGTGTCTGCCGCCTGTGCGCCTGCGGCTGCGCCAGCGCCCACTTCCGTTCCGCCGACTGCAGCGCCCAAACCCACAGAAGCTCCCAAGGCGCCCAAGGGTGAACTCAATCTGCTCTGCACACCACAAGAAGTGTGGTGCGCCGGCATGAAGAAAGAGTTTGAAGCCAAGTACCCTGGCGTGACTGTAAACTATATCCGCCTGTCGGCGGGCGAAGCGGTGACCCGCCTGCGCAACGAGAAATCCAACCCGCAATTCGACATTTGGTGGGGCGGCCCGATTGATTCGCAGATCGCCGCCAAAGCGGAAGGACTGCTAGAGCCGTACAAGACCGCCGCGCAAGACAACCTCATTGATCCCAAGCTGATGCTCGACACCGATGCCGTACCATCGTGGGCTGGCATCTACGTTGGCTCGCTCGGGTTTGCGACGAACACCAAACAAACCGCGATCAAAGCCCCTACGTCGTTCGACGATTTGATCAAGCCCGAACTCGAGGGGCAGATCGTCATCGCGCACCCGGCGACCTCGGGCACATCGTACACCTTCATGTGCACGGTGCTCCAGATCAAGGGCGAACAAGCAGGCTGGGAGTATATGAAAAAGTTCAGCCAGAACGTTCTGATGTGGACCAAGAGCGGCGCGGCCCCGGTCGCGACTGTAGGCAAGGGCGAAGCTTCCGTCGGCGTCGTCTTCTCGCATGACATCGTCAAGGGCATTGACGATGACAAGTTGCCATTGGCGCTGACCTTCCCCGCCGAAGGCACCGGCTATGAAATCGGTGGTATGGCTATCATCAAAGGCGCCAAAAATCTTGACAACGCCAAGGCGTGGTACGACTGGGCGCTCCAGGCCAGCACTCAGGAATTGGGCAAAAAGTACACGGCCTATCAGGGCCTGACCATCAAGGGCGCAGTCCCGCCCAAGCCAGAACTGCTGCAAGTCAAACTGATCAACTATAACTTTGACTATTGCGGCAAAAACAAGACGGCGTTCATTGACAAGTTCTCGAACGAAATCGCCGCCGCGTCGCTGGCGAAATAAGCAAAACGTGAAGGGGTGAGGTTTCGCCACTAAAGGTGGCGCTCTCGCCCCTTTCATTCATCCCTAACACAAACGTGGAGGGGCTAGGCCGCCTCGTCCCTCTATTCATCCTCAACGCGATGGGGTAACCATGACCGTTGCCACTCGTTCCTCGCCGCGCGCAAGCGGTTCGCTCGTCCGGCGTTATCGCGAATTGCGCCTGATTGCCCAAGACCCTGTATTGCTGATTGGCTTGATCATCACCGGCGCGTTTATGCTCGCGTTTGTCATTTGGCCGCTCGCGCGCGTGATCGTGCAAGGATTTTTCATAGCGGAGGGGCAACCCAACGCCGGCACATTCAACCTCGATCAGTTTGCTCGCTATGTCAATCCGAGATTCGTCGGCCAGTACTGGCAGATTTTCATCTGGACGATCGAGATGGGCGTGCTGACAGCCATTGGCAGCACCGCGCTGGGCTTCCTCTTTGCCTACACGGTCGTGCGCTGCAACATTCCCTTCAAGCGCGTCGTCCACGCAATCACCCTCCTGCCGACGATTTCGCCGCCCTTTGCGATTGCGCTCGCGGCGATTCTGCTCTTTGGGCGTTCAGGGCTTGTCACCAAGGATGTTCTGCATATCCAATTCAAGCCTGGGGTGAATGACATTTACGGACTGGATGGTCTTGTCTTTGTCCAGATCATCACCTTCTTTTCCGTCGCCTACCTCATTCTCCGCGGCTTGCTCGAACGGATTGATCCTTCGATGGAAGAAGCCGCACTGAGCCTAGGCGCCAGCAAATGGCACATCTTTCGCACGATTACGTTGCCCCTGCTGACGCCCGGCATCGCGGCCTCAGTCCTCCTGATGTTTGTCGAAGCACTCGCCGACTTGGGCAATCCGATCTTTATCGGCGGCAACGTCACGGTGCTCTCGACCCAAATCTGGATTGCCGTCAATGGCGAGTTCAACCAACAAAAAGGCGCGGCGTTGTCGCTAATTCTGCTTCTGCCGACGCTCACCGTGTACATCTTGCAACGCTATTGGGTCTCGCGGAAATCATACATTTCGGTGACGGGCAAGCCGACGGGCGGAGGCACCGGTTTCGTCAAAGAACCGCTGATTCGTGGGACGTTTATTACCCTGACGTTCCTGGTCCTGGTGCTTGTTCTCGCGCTCTATGCGGCGATTTTTCTCGGTTCGATTACCAAACTGTGGGGCATTGACTATACGCTTGACTTTTCGCACTATGGGCGAATGTTCGCTGCGGGACTGACCGCGATCCTTGACACGACCTTTCTCTCCACGCTCGCCACTCCGATCGCCGGCATCGCAGGAATGGTGATTGCGTATCTGGTCGTCCGCAAGACCTTTACCGGCAAAGAGGCGCTCGACTTTACGTCGAATCTTGGCGGCGCTGTGCCTGGGACGATCCTGGGCATCGGCTACATCATCGCATTCATTCAAGCGCCGATGCCGGTCGTCATTTTGGTATACGTGATGCTCGCCTATTACGTGATTGTGCCCAGCACACGTAGTTTCATCACACGCGCCGTTGTTCTGCTGGTGGGGACGCTGCTCGGTATAGGCGCGCTCTTGCTCAACCTGGACGCGAAAGGGCGTCAGCCATTTTTGGCAAACGATTGGCTCAAGCCCTTGGGGAATCTGCCGATTCTGGACATGCAGACGTGGTTGATGCTGCTTGCGGCAGTTTTGGTCGTGCTGGCGCTGTGCAGTCTCTTTCTGGCCGAGAAAAAGTCGCGGCTGGCGATCGTCATGCTGCTCGTGTTGATGGCGGTGTATCTGGTGTCGCGTCAATTCATTGCCGATCTCACACTGCCTATTACAATCTGGGGACGCGAGTTGGGTGGAGATTTCTGGCCCCGCTTCGCGGCCAGCCTCGCCAAATGGATCAATCTTCTCTTCCAGCCCCCCATGGCGATCCTGGGTTTCACTTACACGGTACTGGGCGCGTTCGTGGTTGAGCGCTTTACGCAACGCGCGCGGATGCTTGTTTCGATTGTGCTTGTCGCACTGGGTTGCGCGGCGACATTCTGGGGTGAGCCGCTCGCACTCGTTGGGTCGCCCTACATCATCCTGGCCGCATACGCGGTGCGCAGTTTGCCGGCCTCGGTGCGCGCGGGGATTGCATCACTCCAGCAAATTGATCCCTCCATCGAAGAGGCATCCACGAATCTCGGTGCAGACGCATCGCTGACGTTCCGCAAGATCACGCTGCCGTTGATTCTCCCGGCGTTCATCGCGGGGCTGATCTTTAGTTTCGCGCGTCACATGACGTCGCTCTCGGCGATCATCTTTCTCTCGTCTGCGAAATGGCCGATTTTGACGGCGTTGATTATGAGCGAAGTTGAGCAGGGTGGCACGAGCGTCGCAGCGGCCTATTCTTTCGTGCTGATCCTGATCGTACTCCTGGCAATTGGTTTGATGTATGCTGTCGTCGGCCGCGCGTTCCGCGGCGAAGGCGTCGAGCTGACCATGGGCGCAGGATAATGGAGTCTCAGCATGTATCTCGTTCTCGATCATTTGACCAAAAAATTCCCGGCCCGGGGCAAGCAAGTGGGCGAAGTGAACGCCGTAGACGATGTTTCGATCAGCATCGAGAAAGGACAGTTCGTCACGCTGCTGGGTCCATCTGGTTGCGGCAAGACGACGACACTGCGCTTGATCGCCGGGTTCGAGTTTCCAACCTCCGGGCACATTATCGTTGACAAACAACGGCTCGAAGAAGTGCCGCCCAATCGGCGCGATATGGCGATGGTCTTTCAGAGTTACGCCATCTTTCCGCACCTCAACGTGTTCGAGAACATTGCCTACGGGCTGAACGTCCAGCGGCTACCTCAAGCGGAAATCAAACAGCGCGTTGACCGTGTGCTCGAGCTCGTCGAGCTGACCGGCCTGGAGAACCGCGCGCCGAACCAACTCTCCGGTGGCCAGCAGCAGCGCGTGGCGCTCGCGCGCGCGCTCGTGATGGAACCCAAGGTGCTGTTGATGGACGAGCCGCTTTCCAATCTGGATGCCAAATTGCGCGAGCAGATGCGCACCGAAATCCGCCGCATTCAACAGCGGCTGGGCATCACCAGCGTGTACGTGACGCACGACCAGATCGAGGCAATGACACTCTCGGACCAGGTCGTGGTGATGAACGCGGGCAAGATCGAGCAGATTGGCACGCCCAGCGATGTCTATCGCAGGCCACAGACGCGCTTTGTGGCCGATTTCATCGGGCGGGCCAACTTTGTGCAGGCCACCGTGCGCGAGCGGCGCGATGGGCAGCTTGTCCTCGACGCGCTCGGCGCGACGTTGACGGCTCTCACGCCCACCGAATATGCCAAGGGCGAGGTGGTCACGCTGGTGGCGCGGCCTGAGATGATCGAGATTGATTCTCCTCAGGCTCATACCGAAGGCACGGTGCGCCGCGCGGCTTACCTGGGCAACATCATCGAGTATGACATCGAGGTGGGCGGCCAACTCCTGACGATCGTCGAGCACGACCCGCGCCGCATCACAATCCATCCCGAAGGGCACACGGTCAGAGTGAGGTTCTTGGAAGATTGTCTGTACGTGCTGCCAAAAGCCGACCGCTGACCGCCGGCGACGGATGGCAAACACGAACGCGGCTTCCAACACGAGTGGGGCCGCGTTTTTTGTCATTGACGCTATATCAAATCTGATATAGAATTCAAGAATGAATAGTAGAGACAGGCTCTTGGTCTGGCTGCACGGTGAAATCAAGACGCCGCCATTCGGACGGGCAGCGCGCCTGGAAGCGAGGTTTCTGCTGAGACAGTTGCAGCAGGGCGAGGGTCTTGGCATGCCCCAGTCAAGACCCATGCCCGATATTGGCACACACTGCCACGAATTGAAGATTCGTGATCGAGACAGGATCTGGAGAATCATCTACCGAATTGACGACGATGCGATTGTCATCGCCGATGTGTATCACAAGACTACGCGGGAAACGCCCAAAACTGTGATAGACAGTTGTCGAAATCGGCTCGGGCGATATGATGACGAAGCTATATAAGGGAGTATCAGGATGAACAAGGCAAAGCAAGAACGTCTGCAAGCTAAAGGCTGGACGGTTGGCACAGTGGCCGAGTTTCTCGAATTGACGCCAGAAGAATCCACCCTGGTGGAAATTAAGTTGGCGCTTAGCAAAAACCTGCGCGAGCGACGAGCCAAATATATGACTCAGACAGAACTGGCGCACAAGATCAACTCGAGCCAACCGCGAGTTGCCAAGGCCGAAAGTGGAGATCAATCTGTTTCAATCGAATTGCTCATGCGCGCAATGTTGGCGGCCGGCGCGACTCCGAAGGAAATCGGCAAGGTGATCGCAAGTATTGAGACCGCCTGACGGTGAGGACTGTCCGTACGTGTTGCCGAAAGCTGACGGCAGGCGGTAGATAGATCACTGTCACGACATGGCCCGTGCCAATGACAGGCCGCGTTTCCGTTTAACTGATAGTACCCACAGCGTTGAGCCGATACAACATTCAGCAAGCCAATGTGTGGCTGGTGCAGACACTTGTCCAGCATGTGACCGAGTTGAACGCGGCGCAGGAAAAGGAAAAGGGCGAAGCGCAACCGGCCACCAAGGCGCGCGATGCCGTTCTGGATCAGTTGGATGAGTGGATGATGGAATTCAAGCAAGTGGCCGAGATTGCGCCGGCTGGTTCGCCGCAACAATTAGAGGCGCTGCAGTTTGGGTCGGTGGCATAGGAGCGCTCAGACCTGTCAGGTCTATCCCGTATTGGAGCATTGTCGTACACTGAACGATCGAATAAATCGCAAGTCTGCACTTCGTCAAGGAATTGACAGTGAGCGCTAAATATAAAACCATAAGCCCTGTAGGATCAAACAAAATCACACTCTCTCTGAAACAGCGTGTGGATGTCACCCCGCCTTTTTACTGTATGTCTTGGAGAGCGCAACGGCCCAAAGACAAGAAGAATAGGCGATTCTATTTTGAAAAAGGGGCCATTTGGAGTCTTGATGTCGAGACCGCCCTGTTTCTTATGGAGAAAGCCGATAAGCAAGGTTTGCTCGATACCAAATATGATGACCCCTTTGTGCGATTCAAGAACGGCAAGCCTAACTTTATCGTGTCTCAAACACTCAACTCGATAAACTATACGCGAGTATTCGAGGAGATCACATTGTCGAACAGAGAACCTGATTGGGGAAATAATCCCTTCTTTGTCATCGGCCTAGAACCAAGCGGACAATGGCGAAAAGTCATGCTCGTAAATACTAAGCGCAATCTCATCACCTTCCGCTCATGTACTATTGACCCAACGCACGCAATCAAAAAGGACATGGGCAAAGGACTAGATTGGATACTCGATAACTCAATGATGGATTGCAGCACTCAGATTATGAGAGAGTTTCTACGTCATCTCAAGGCGGCCCAAGTTCCAGTCTAAGGTACGCCGATGCTCGCCATGTTCAAAGACTGGCTAACGAAATGGAGGAACCCAGAGCTAACGAACAAGACCAGCGTTGCGCAAGTGGAAGCAAGCAAACGGCTCTGGGTTCCGCCTCCCATTTGGGAACAATTCAAAAGCCAAATGATAGAAGGCGATGAACTCGGTTGACGAGTTGCTGGCCCAAGCCAATCATCTGCGGCAAGAACAACACCATAGGCAAGCCATCGCGCTCTATGATGCAATCCTTCAAAATGAACCTGGGCAGCGCGCCGCCGTCGCTGTCAGTATCGGCGTTGTCGCTGGTTGTGCTGTTCATGATGGTAAAGGTCATCACCTGCGCGAACGGCAGTCATCTTTGTCCTCCGCTGTCAAGAAATTCTCGTCCCCCAAGTCTAAAAGTAGACCGTGCAGACCAGCGAGCGTCTGCACGGTCCATTTCGATTCAGCGGATGACGATTGGCAAGTAGAGCTGAGTGACCCAGAAGGGCGGATTGCTGGCCGAACCGCCAACGGCTAGGCTGACGGGAATGCTCAACGTCTGGGTTAGCTGGCCGCCACTGGGCGGCGCAGTGAGAATGATGTGACCGCTGTGCGCTGTATCATTCGGTATGCCGGCAGGATCGGCGGTGAGCGTCATCGTAAACGGCACTGTGCCTTGTGTCGCGCTGAGTTTGAGCCACGGCGCGTCCGTACTCGCCTTCCAAGTCAGTGTCCCACCTCCGGCGTTAGCGAGTTTGAGCGTATCTTTTTGCGAGGGTGCGGTGTTCGAGGCGAATGACCATGCAAACTGCGTCGGGCCGGCGGACAAGGTTGGCCCGGGCAAATTCAAGTTGTCGTCAACTATGACGGTAATGCTGGTTTTAGCCGAAAGCCCTACACTATTGGTGGCCGTGAGCGTGATCAAGTTCAGGCCAACGGGCAGATTTGAAATTGAGAGCAATGAACCTTTGCCCAACATGCCGTATTGATTGGTCCACACGAGGTTGGCATCGCCGACGCTGCCATCCTGAAAGTCCAGCGCCTCGCCGCTAAAGTTGACCAACTGCCCGTAATGTCTATGCGTGTCGTTGCCCGGCGTGAGGATCATCGGCTGCGGAGGCTTGTTTTCCATCGTAAAGGGCGCGCTGTCCGCTTGAGCCGTATTCACGCCGTCGGTGGCAATCACCCGCAAGATCGCGTTGCCGCTGCCGCCGAGCTGCGCAACGTGGATCGGGGTGCTGTCGCCAGACTGGCGGCTTGATTGCACGCTGCGAGCAGAAACGCCAGAGACAACAGCATCCTGGCGGTTTTTGCCGTCGTCGCTATGTGTACCTCCCTTGGCTGCTACAGCTTGCTGAGAGCAAGCCGGAAAACAAAACCTCGCGCGACAACCCACAAAAACGGCGATGTCATCCGCGAGGATGGGCAGTACTGTAGCACTGACGAGCAAAGACGTCAAGAGAGTTAAGGCACATCTCTAACGCCGAGGCCGCGATGGGTCCATTGCGGCCTCATGACTCGCTTCACTTATGTGGCGGCCTGCTTGCATGCGGCCAGTGCCGCGTCATAGTTGGGATGACTAGAGATTTCGGGCACGTATTCGATGTAGCGCACGACGCCCGCTCGATCCACCACAAACACTGCGCGGCTGGTCACACGCCGTTCCTTGATGTGCACCCCATAGGCATCCGCAAAAGCCAACGCCTGGTGGTCAGAAAGCGTGATGACGTTTTGCAATCCCGAAGCGCCGCACCAACGCTTTTGCGCAAACGGCAAGTCGGCGCTGATTGTCAGCACGACCACGTCCTTGCCGAGCTTGGTCGCTTCTTCGTTGAACTTGTGCGTCTGTGCATCGCAGACACCCGTATCCAGTGAATACACCACGTTGAGCAACCGCACCTTGCCTGCGTAATCGGACAACTTGACGGACGACCAATCAATTGCGGTCAACTCGGCGTCCGGCGCCACATCGCCCACTCTCAACGGAATGCCGAGCAAAGTGAGTGGCTGCCCCTTGAGTGTGACTCCTCCAACTCGTTCCATGTTTATCCCCTCCATTCCAAAGTTGATGCGATTCTAGCATTGACATGTCGCCGCGTCAATGGCGAAACTTGCAAGGTTTTTGAAACTCGCCAGGTCTGCTATAATGCTTTTGATGCAAAAGCTGATCGAGAGCGCACGCAAACTTGGACTCAACCTGACGCTCGACCAGGTGGCGATGTTTCGACGTTACCGCGATGAGCTAATCGCCTGGCGGTCGCGCGCCAACCTCACCGCCATCAGCGACGACGAGGGCATCCAGACCAAGCACTTTTTGGATTCGCTCTCGTGCCTGATCGCCGTGGCCGCGTCTCGCGCGAACTCGGTCACTGCGCCCGTGCCGCTCGAGGCCTGTGCGCTCAAGCCTGATGCTCGCTTAATTGACGTAGGCAGCGGCGCAGGCTTTCCGGGCTTGCCGCTCAAGATTGTCTGCCCGGCTATCAAGCTAACGTTACTCGAAGCGACTGGCAAAAAGGTCGAGTTTCTGAATCACATCGTCTCGGTGTTGGACTTGCAAGGAGTGTCCGTCATCAAAGGGCGTGCAGAGGAAGTGGGGCGCTCACCCGATCACCGCGAAAAGTACGATTGGGCGATGGCGCGCGCCGTTGCGGAGATGCCAGTGCTGATGGAGTATCTCTTGCCCTTCGTCAAAATCGGCGGGCGAGCGCTGGCGCAAAAAGGCGAAGACGCTCCGCTGGAAGTCGCGTCTGCCGAAGCAGCGATCAGGCATCTCGGCGGGCGGCTCAACCGCCTGATCCCATTGGAACTGACAGGGATCGCCGAAACACGCTACCTGGTGCTCGTGGACAAGATTGCAGCCACTTCGGATAGGCACCCGCGCAGACCGGGGATGCCGACCAAGCATCCCATCAAGGTTTGAGCAATATCATTCCCACGCCCATCCTCGCCAGCGCGTCCTCAGCATAGTGCGTCACAACGGCGTTCTCGTCGTCAAGCGCCGCAATCAACGCAGGGATCGCTTCGTGTGACTCGATGGGCACGAGCGCCTTGGCTGCGCGAATGCGCTCGAGCGCCCTTCCCTCCTGAAGCTTTTGCAACAACACGGGCACAGCCGGCGTGCCTATGCGCCACAGAGCAACCGTGCACATCTCGGCAACGTGCGCGTTGTCGTCGGCCAGGTGAGCGGCGAGAACTCTGGCCTCTGGGTCGCCGCTGATCGCGTGCAGTTCGCCCAGCGCCAAAGCTGCACACGCTCGCACATCCGAATCACCCTCGTCCAGCAGCCTGGACAGCAACAGCACAGACCGTGGCGTGGAGACGACAGCCAACGCCCGCGCAATCCACCAGCGGTCATCGCAGCTGGCGCCGGGTAAGCGCTGCTCAAGCGCCGACGTCACCGCGTCGCCTTCGGCTAACGCGAGCGCAGGGACAATTTGCTCAGCCTGCGCATCGTCGCCGCTCAACAGCACATTTACAAGATGATTGACCTCGGTCACTCCACCTGCCATCGCTTCACCTCATCACCTGCCAACAAAGCAAACCAATCCCGATCCGGTATCACATCGAAAGCAATCAAATGCGATTCACATTGACAATCTGATGCTCCAAAGCGGGGAGCGACGATACTTGCGCCCGGCCATGCCATCATCGTACGCACCCACTCGCACTCGCGGCGATTTGCGCCTTCGGCCACCCACACCTGCTCGACGCGAGCGTGCCGCAGCAAGTAATCAATATGCCAGTAGAGACGCTTGTCCTTCCGAAGGTGACTCTTCAAACGACCAGCCAGCCCGCCGGGGCCCAGCGCACTGCCCACGTACACATAGAAACCGGCGGGGAAGTGAAACCTTCCTCGCCGGCCAATACGGATGAAATGTGAGCGGTCGAGCGTGACGATGAGCGCGTACGTGCCCGGACTGCGTCTCAGTGAGTGTATTGCCTCTGCCAGATCAAGCCGGCGATCCACGTCATCCCGACGCCTAGCGCAAGCAACGATAACCCCATCACGTCTGACTGATGCAGCCCATGCCCAGTGTCAAAGGTCAAGACGACAGGGCCAGACGCAACATCCGGCAGAGCGATGATGTAAAGTCCACCGAGCAGGAGCAAGAGCGCAAAAAGCGCCATCCAGAAGGCAGGTCGGTGCAGCCGCGCTGGCGGGGCTTCAAGTGTGGTCATGGCTTCCCTAGCTCCTCGACCGGCGTGTTGCGGTACTTGTCGCCTTCTTCGATGAGCATGACGGGAATATCGTCTTTGATCGGATACTTGCGGCCACAGCCCTCTTCCTGGCAGACCAGCCAGGTATCTTTAACGAGCAGAAGCCGGCCCGGATCGGGGCCTTCGCGGCGAGTAGGCCCGCTGACGCAATACGGGCAACGCAGAATTTCCAAAAGGTCAGGACTGACCATGACAGCCTCGTGTTGGAGAACAGTGTGGGCAAAAGTATACCACAATGACACTTGCACGCAAGAACGCGAAAAGGTGGTCAGTCGGCCTGCTTGAGCCGCCCATACAGCCACCAGAACCTATCACGAGGAAAGGCGTGCGCGAGTGAGGAAGGCCACACGAAATCGCCGGCTATCCAATCGGTGCGCAGCCGTTCGTCTAGCGTGAACAAGCGGCGTTCAAACTCGGCGGCTTCGGGCCGGCCAGACAACTCATCCAACAGCAATTGAATGGCAAGCCGAGTGTGAACCTGTGCCGGGTAGTAGGGAGCTTGCTCTTCAGGCCGTTTGGCGTAATCGTCCAAGAACCACTGCCACGCGTCCAGCCGCCCACGCAAGTCGTGAACGACGCGCACTATGTAACGCGAGTGATGCGCTTGGCGTGCTCGCTCGAACAGGCGCACGGATTGCTCAAGAGTGGTCTGCTGGGCCGGTGTGAGCGGAGCCGCACGCAAACGATAGGCGCGCTCAAGGAACCCGCTCACCGTCAGTTTGGGCAACTGATCGCCGCCAGGTCGCGAAGCGTCCATTTGCCAGTACAACACATCAGACCTGAGATAAGCCTCGAATTCTTGCGCCATGGCCTGACAGGCAATCAAGTCAGGCGCCGAGTCAAATTCTCTCGCTCCCATCGCTTCCCCCATTCGAACTCGATCGGTCTCACACCGATTCTCCTTTGCTCAATTTTACCACGCTGTGTCAATGACGGCGCACCGATGTTGATGACATCACAAGCATCACGCCCCTCCCCTGTTCCGACAACAAAGGAGGGGCGCGCAACGGCGCAAACCGAATCGTTACTACAAGTTACCTGCGAACAACTTGTCCAATACACCCGGGTGAGCATTGAACCACATGGTCTGAACGACCATGATCGGGATCAGGAGCGCCACTCCCCAAGCCAGCCCTAGGCCAAACACCTTCCATCGCCGAAAGCGCACGATGTCGGCCATGACATAGATGACAGCCACCGTCATCAAGATATGACCAGCCTGGGCGACCAGGTTGTACCCGCCCCAGCCAAAGACAAACAGGCCCAGTGTGCCATAGCGGAACATCATCGCCGAAGCCGCCACCATCGTCACAGGGCTGCCTAGCAAGAATCCCGCCACAAACAGCGCGATGCCCGGCGCGCAAGTGTTCATCATCAGCCAGCCGACAACGCCGACCTTGAGGATGCCAAGAAAGGCAAAAGTGGAATTGATCGCCGCCAGCGTGTTCAGCACGACCAGTATCCAGCCGACCGCCTGGCGCTTGAACGCCGGCGTCCCGCGGGTTGTCAAACTTGACGCTAGAGTATTCGCTTGCATCTTGATTCCTCGTTGTTTGCCAGGCAGTCTCAAGCTTTTTCGACAGGCACCTGGATCTCGGTAACATAGGTAGATGGATCCGTCGGAGTTGGGCCAGGTCCGACCAGATAGATTTCGCGCATCGGCCCGGCAATGCGATAGCCGTGGGCTTCAATCCAGCCCATAAGGGCCGTATAGGCCTGCGGGAAGCCTTCGTAGCTGCCCTGGTGAATAGTGTAAGCCATATTCGCCACACCGGGCAGTTGGATGGTCTTGACCCCTTCGCTGGCCGGCAGGGCGTCGGCAATCGCCACGACTACTTCAGTGTCCCAGTCTTTTTCCTTGTGCTCAGTGTCGTGCCAGATGGCAGATGGCGGCCCGGCTGGCTTTACGCCCCGCTGGTCCAGGTAGGTGAACAACTCTTCAAACATCTTGCCGACGTCCTGTGGGACCGGGATGACCTTGCGCAGAGACGCCACCGTCTGCGGCTCGATCTTTTTGATGATGACATCATAGGTTGACATGGTATTCTCCTGTTCGATTTGCCTCAGCCGCACTTCTACTCGCGCCAGTCGTTCCTGCTCTTCTGCCACTTGCTGCTTGATCTCGGCTTGCTTCATCCGCAGCATCCCTCGGATTTGTGCGGGAGGCAATCCCTCGTCGAGCATCCGGGCAATCTGCTCCAGTGAAAAGCCCAGTTCTTTGAGCGCCAGGATTCGATTGAGCCGGGGCAACTGGTCGAACGAATAATAGCGATAGCCGGTGAAGCGGTCTACCTCGACAGGCTCAAGCAGCCCCACCTCTTCATAGTAGCGCAACGTCCTCACCGACACCAGGCTGAGTTTTGAAAAATCTCCGATTTTGAGCATATGGTTCTCCGCGCGGCATAGCCTATTGGAAGCTTCCGCAAGCAGTATACACCCTCACGTAACGTGAGAGTCAAGGGGCAAAAATGCAGGTCATTTGAGAGGCAAGTAATCCGTCAGGCGCCGACTTCGAGGTAGGTTTTGAGATTCTGCAATGTCTGCTCAAACGCCTGGAGCATCTGGCGTGGAAATCCGCTCAGGCGATAGAGCCAGACCCAACTGCCATAGTAGGCTTCTTGGATCGTCATGAGCGTGCCCGACCCGGTCGGCTTGAAGCGGTATGAACGGACGACCAAGACATCGAGAGGATACTCCGTCTCCCAGGCAACGGACACCGCCGGCTGGACTTCGACGACTGTAGCAATGCTGCTCCATAGTTTCACGGGAAAAGGCAGCTCCATGTCCAGTTTGAACTGCGCGCCGAGCGTCCATTCGGCGCCAAACACGCAAGCCACCGATTTCACCGTGGGCGACCAGCGCGGCCACTTGGCTAACTCGACGAACGTCGCCCACAACACAGGCGGTGATGCTGCAATTTCTAGCGACGCCTCGGCCAGAGCGCGAGGGGTTCCTTGCGGCGGCATGATGACCTCCTTGAAGATTCTACTCGCATCGCTTCTGCAAGTCAACCGACCATATTTCTCTTGACAATGCCTTTGAAAGAGACTACAATTCGACAGGGTTGCGCACAGAGCACCGAATCGGTGTTATACCTGAAAGGCCAAGTCGGGTTCGGATCAAAATCAAGGAAAGGGAAAAGGAGAAAAGGGAAATGGCACACGAATTACCTCCATTGCCGTACGCTTACAACGCTCTCGAACCGCACATTGACGAGCAGACCATGCATTTGCATCACGACATCCACCACAAGGGCTACGTGGATGGATTGAATAACGCGGAAAAGAAGCTGGCTGAAGCGCGCGCGGCGGGCGACTATGCGTTGGTCAAGCATTGGTCGCGCGAGGCCGCGTTCCACGGCTCCGGCCACTTTATGCACGCCCTCTTTTGGCCGAACATGGCCCCGGCCGGCAAGGGCGGGGGCGGCGAGCCGACGGGCGCGCTGGCCGAGCAGATCAAAAAAGATTTTGGCTCGTTCGATGCCTTTAAGAAGCACTATAGCGCGGCGGCGGTCGCCGTCGAGGGCAGCGGATGGGCAGTGCTGACCTGGCAGCCACAGGGTCAGCAACTGGTGATCCTCCAATCGGAAAAGCATCAGCAGCTTACGCAGTGGGGCGTCGTCCCGCTGCTCGTGCTGGATGTGTGGGAGCACGCTTACTACTTAAAGTACCAGAACAAGCGCGCCGCTTACGTGGAGGCCTGGTGGAACGTGGTCAACTGGGCAGACGTGGCGGCTCGTTTTGCTAAAGCGCGTGGATAAAGCGGCGCGTGCCGCAAGTCACTTATCTTGACCCGAGGAGGCTTGAGTATGACCTACATCATTACGAGTCTGTGTCTGCGCGATGGTGCGTGCGTAGAGGTTTGCCCTGTCGAGTGTATCGTGGCAGGCAAGCCGGAAGACAAGTGGCCGTGGTATTTCATTGACCCGGACACCTGCATTGACTGCGGCGCGTGCGTGCCCGAGTGCCCGTACGAGGCAATCTTCCCTGAAGACGAAGTGCCTGCCGCGTACACGATGAAGGCCGATCAGGAACGCATTCCATTCGGCGGCGCGCGCTACAAGGCTGGCAGCGGCCAAGTCGTCAACTTGCGCGACGACATTCCATACAACGGGCAGTTTTACAAGGAAGGCCCTGGCTACAAAGCCAAGGATATGTAGTCCTTACGCGTCAGACGACGAGAGGGAGTCCGCTGTCAAGTGGACTCCCTTTTGCGTTGGTCTCTGAGAATTACCGTGACGTTGTGGCAGACCTGGGTGCCGAAGGGGCCTGGACCCTTTGGCACGCAGGTTCGCCCCTAACCGGTGAGGCTGTATCACGGTGAGTCCTAATCATCCTTTTGTATTGGCGCGTGTTCCGCTCACACGCAACCAGAGTTGCATTCTGCCACGTAATCTTGTAAAATGCCTGCATCGCGCAAAACTGAGCGACCGCCAGGAGGAACCCCATGTTGTTACAAGGCAAACTGTACGCCGAATCTCCTATCTATCGCGGCAATGGACGCAAGACCCTCTTTACGCGGGATGGAGACGGAACCCAGCGTTTGGTCTCGCTGGCCGGAGAAATCGCAGGCACTGCCCAGTCGCTGATGGACGCTTTCATCGGTCAGTCGCGCGACGGCAAAAATGTTGGCTTGCTCAATCAATTGTGGTTGAGGCTGTATGGCTCTCCTATGCCGGATAAGCTCATCACGCGCGTCGAGTGCAAGTTGCGTGACGAGCACTATCCGCGTGATCACTTTTTCGATCTGCGCATGGGCATCAAGCTGGACGAAGACCGCTGGGCAGCGGAAGCCAACGCCAATTACAAGATGGAGACCCTGTTCCGCAACTCGGTGTTTGATCTCTCGCTTTCGATGGACGACGCGACTCTCCAGCAAGGCGACAATCCGTCCAAGTTGTACTATCTCCTGGAAGAACTGAAGGCGGGCCGGTTCTGGTTTGGCGCGGGCAAGAGCCGGGGGCTAGGCCGCGTCCGGCTTGAAATGGACGTGCCGTTCTCGGCGGGCAGCGCATCCGTCGCGCCATCCAAAGCCAATCACTTGCGATGGGTGCTGACCTTCAATGCCACTAATCCCGTCCTGGTCGGTTGGAACTGGGGCAAGGTAGACCCCGAGACGCCCTCTTTTGCCGCGATTGAAGGCCGCTGGCTCGTCGGCGCGATGAAGGGCTTGCCCGACCCGATCCGCAGCCGGTTGGAGCTATCCATCGGCGGGCCGATCCTCAGCCCCGGAGACTGGAAGAACAAATTCGCTGCATATTTCCCGCGCATCATTGCCATCTGGCTGCGCGAGCGTTCGACCGGCGAGGTCGAATCCTGGATTTTGCCCTCGGCATTCCTGCCCAAGCTGGGCAAAGGCAAATACCCCATCTCGAAGGATGTGCTTGACGCTGTTCGACCATTGTGCGACAAGCCGTTTCCCAGCCAGGCGGCGGTCGAAGCCGCGCTCAAAGAAGCGATGGGCAAGAAGGCCAACATGGCCAAGCGCGTCATGGAAGGCTTGGAGCACAAACGTGAAGCCAGCCGTGAGCTTAACCAGGCCGCGTGGATCGAGGTCGCGCAAAGCCTGGAGTTGGACGCGGCGCTGCAAGACCAAGTCGCCGCACAGATTCAAGACGAAACAGCGCTGACGCAAGTGCTGGCCGAAGTGTGCAAGCCGATCCTGCCGCGCTATTATGATCAAGTTGATCAGCAGGTCAAACTATTGCAGAGCGATGCCTGGGTGGACGCGGAAATCGCCAATCGCGAAGGTCACTTGCTGATCAAGACCATGCTGCTCGAAGGCAAGATTGCCGAAAGGCAATGGGACAACCGGAGCGAGCCGCCGGAAGGCGTGAGCGCCGCCGTATGGCGCAGCTTCCTCGACGAACATAGCCGCGTCAAGTTCCAGCATATGCTGCACCCTGGCAATCTCCGCAAGAGCATCACCAACGACCGCAACTTTATCGCGTTTCTCAAGAGCTACCGCGAAAAGACACGCCAGGAATTGGCGCAGCCGCATCACATTGACTTTCGCGCGGGCGGCCCGGCCAACCGCGAGGTCTCGCAGAAATATGGCAAGCCTTACGACACAGTCTTTATGCGGATGCTGTCCTGGTCGCCTTCGAGGCAAGAAGAGGGCGCGTGGGAAGTTTACATTCCCGGCAGCACGCTCAAGGGCGCGTTCCGCAAGCGCGCCTCGCAGCTGCTCAAGACCCTGTGGGGTGAATCGGCCAAGACGACCGGAATGTTGGATCGCTTGTTTGGCGCGCAGCGGCGACGGGGACTCGTCTTCTTTTCCGATGCGTACCTGGCCGACCCGCGCGACACAGGCCGCGCGTGGTGCTCGATGGACGGCGTGCGGATGGATCCCAAGACCGGCCAGCCCATCGAGACGGCCAAGACGGATTACCTCTTTGCCTACGGCGATCAACTCGTGTTCAACATGAGCGTTGACGCGCAGGACGTGAGCGAAAGCGACTTGGAAGCCGTGTCGCTCCTCGTCCACTTGATACAAGATTTTCAAAACGGCGATATCCCGATTGGCGGCGAAAAGACGAGCGGCTTTGGTTGGGTCAAGGCGAGTATGGCGAAACTCGATTGGCGCACGACTGACCCCGGCGGCGTGAGCGCACAATTATTCGATAACCCGGCGCTGGTTCAAGATGGCCTCTGGCAGAAGCTAGAGTTGGAAGGCGAAGCAGCAGCAACTGCGCTCAAGGCGCTTCATCCAATTACGCCGACGATGCAAGTCGCGTCCAAACCGCCCAAGTCGGCACAAGGCTTTACGTCGCACCGCGCGTTTGGCGGCTACTGCGGCACACTCGCCGTCGAAGCTGAACTTATCACGCCGACCAACGTGCGCGAAAGCGGCCAGCCTTCGTTCACCACGATGTTGGCCGAGGGTCCAGTCAACGGATGGGATTTTTTTGCGCTGGCTTCGCCTCACGTTGAGCTGCGTGACGCCCCGGCGGGCAAGACCTATGCACTGCCCAGCCGAAGCATCAAAGGGATGCTGCGCCACATCTACTCCATCGCCAGCGATTCCAAAGAGCCTGGTCCGGACCTCGGTCACTTGAATCCAGCAGACAGTTTGTTCGGATGGGTGGGCACGGGACAGAACCAGGCTATCATGGGACGGCTGGCATTCAGCTTTGGCGAGTTCCGTCAGCCTGAACTGGCGTGGTTCAAAGTGCCGTATCCTTATGGCAAGTGGAAGTATGTCAATGGCGAGTGGCTGAGCGCTGCGGACACGCGCGCGACCAAGTTGCAGATTGACAAGACGTGGCGGCTGTTCCCGCACGCGCCGATTGCTCCACTCGTCGCCCGGCTCGACGGCTTTGCGCCCGACGCCGTGCAGGCCAGCTATTTCCGCGCCATTTTGCCCGGTCCGGGAGGACGTGCGCGCTTTACGCTTCGCTTTTGGAATTTGGACGAGCCGGAGTTGCAGCGGTTGATCTGGTGCGTCGCGCTCCAACCGAACCTGGCGCACAAGATCGGCAACAATCGCTACCTCGGCTTTGGCAGCCTGCGCTTAAGCATCTTGCCGGAAAGTTTCCTCATCAATTGGGCGAACCGCTACACGGGCAAACCGGAATCAGAGTGGCGCGCGCCCATCCAGGTCGGCGATTGGATCAAGCCGAACGTCATTGCCCACTACTCCGAACTGGTCAAGGCGCTGGATGCTAAGCGGCTTTGATTGGCTGCGCCGGAACCGAACCGGCGCCGAATTATTGGCGACGCTCAAACTTTTAGAGACACAACCCGATCTCTTGCTCAACCCACAGGGGGCTGTGCCAGAGCAAGCGATCGGGCCGCCTCATTCCGCGCTGCGCGGCCCGTGCCTGCGGTGCTGGGTCTATCCTCGCCAGCCTTCCCCGCAACACAACCTTCATTATTGCCGGGCGTGCCAGGCCATCGTGAACCGTTCGCGCCATCTCGGCGACCTCTCGCGCGAGTCCATCATTATCTGGGGCTTTGTCAACGGCCTGCCCCGGCAGTTGAGCGGGCGAGAGAGTCGTGTCCTTGGTTCGTTCGTCCGGGACCAGAATCACTTTTTGGTGATGCTGCGTCACCGCGAACTCAAGCCTTTCCTTCAAGAGCTGGTGATGTATCATGGCGAGGAGCTTAAAGGCCTGCTCCAAATCGTTCCGACGGTCGGCGTGAGCGGCGACCTCAGCATGGCCGATGTGTTGTGCCGGGTCATTCATCACGAAACCGTCTTTGCGATGGATCGCCTCCGCGTGCGCTTTTACGCTGCACCCTATCAAGTTCTCATCCCGCATGTGTTTGATCGCAAGGGCGTTCTCACGTTCGACATTTCGGATTTCCTCAGCGTGTTGGAGATGGTGGCGGTCTTTCGCACACTCTTGCAGCCCGACGAGCAGAAAATGCTCCACGACCTGTTGACGATTGACGATCCCGCCGAAGCGCAGTTTTACTGGGGGAGGCTGATGGGCTTGTTGAACAGCCAGGCCAAAGATATGCTGAGCGCGTGGAACATCCGGCAGTGGCCGCGCGACCGCGTCAAGCTGCTGTATGAACTGATGGACTATGTGGCCTTTTATAGAGCCGATTAGTCTCATCCGCTACCTGGTGGTGTGGAAGGTCAACCGGACGCTCGTGCGGCTGCCGCGCTGCCTGCCCGTCGAGCTATCGCGCGTGCTGGGGACGCTCATCGCCGAACGCCTTCCGACGCGCGAGGCGCAGCCCTGGCGCAAAGTTATGACCAAGTGGGAAGGCTATGGCGACGATCCCAAGCAAACTGCCCCGGTGCCCGAGGCGGCGTGGCCGATTGAATCGGTCTTATTTGTGTACCCCGGCAAACAGGTGTATGGACAAGGCGAGACGATCCTGTGGGAATTGAAACTCGTCGGCAAAAGCGCCGATCACGGGCTGTTCCTGGAAGTTATCCTGCCAGCAATGGAAGAAGCCAGCAAGACCACCGATTCGCGTTGGCATCGCCCCGCGCAGCATAGCTTGTGGGGCGGCTTTGACGTCCAGGCGATTTACGCGGCGCGCGGACTGCGTTGGGAGCCGGTGGCAAGCGACGGCAAGTTGAATCTGCGCTATCGCGCCCTGCCTTCTCAATGGGCCGATGGGCTGACGTTCACTTCGTCCTCGGAGCGCACGCTTGACCGGCTGACGTGGATCACGCCGCTTGATCTGCCGATTCGAAACCCAAAGGGTCTGGATGCTCCAACCCTGGCAGAGATACTCGAAGCGTTGGCCGCGCGCATGGGCCTGTTCATCCCCGGCAAGCGCCGCTCGCCTGCCGACGTATGGAAGGTGTTGAGCGAACAAGACCAGGCCGCGCTGCGCGGCGCCATCGAACAAGCGGCCCGGTTTCCTCTGCGCCGTCAAGAGATCAAGCGCGCGCCCAAGGGCTGGCCGGGGAAGTGGATCGGCGCGCAGACGTTCTTGTTCATTCCTGATCTGCTCGTGCCTTTTCTTGAGCTGGCTTCCATCCTTCACGTCGGCAAGCAGACGCATTTTGGCTGCGGCACGTTTGTCATGGGCTAAGATGACCTGCGCTTTTCGATTGCCGCAACGAGCCATCGCGTTTGCTGTCGTCCTCGTCATTGTGTTGAGCGTCGGCGCGTCAACGGTTGAAGCGGACGCCACGTTCCTGCCACAGGCGATTCCTCGTTACACATTCGATGTTGATCTCGATTATGCCTATCATCGCCTCCATGCCTTCGAACGCATCGCGTTGCCGAACCCGTCCAGCACGACGCTCTCCGAGTTAGTGCTCAATGTGCCATCGGCGCACAGTGCAGGCACATTTTATCTTCAAGACATTCAGGTGGGGAACGAACCGGCCCAGTTTGATTTCGTTGGGACATTGTTGACCGTCACGCTTCCATCGCCGCTGTTGCCCGCGGAGGTGGTGACGCTCAGGCTGGATTTCACGCTGTACGTCAAACCACTCGGCCAAGACGTCGAAAGCTTTGGCGCGGCCAACCTGGGCTACACCGGCAATGCGATGACCGCCGGTGACTGGTATCCGATGGTGGCGCCCTATCGTCCCGGTCGCAGCTGGCTCGACGTGCCGTGGTCCCCCATCGGCGACCCATTCGCCAGCGAGTCGGCAGATTATACGGCGACGATCACGGCGACGCCTGGCGTGCAAATCGTCGCGGGCGGCGATGCCGCCCGTGAGGGCAACGTCTGGCAGTTCGATTTGTCGCGCGGGCGGACGTTCGCCTTTATCGCCAGCCCCAACTACTGGCAGACAGAGGTGAGCGTGGGCGGCGTG
>Ga0315268_10001519_pt1 | contig 26692 bp, 24 predicted proteins | sample C1_top_MG_FD_204535 | JGI IMG/M metagenome (GOLD analysis project Ga0315268, IMG submission 204535) | Sediment microbial communities from Yellowstone Lake, YNP, Wyoming, USA - C1_top | ecosystem: Environmental > Aquatic > Freshwater > Lake > Sediment | place: USA: Wyoming | collected 2017-08-01
ACCTTCGCGTGCAGGGCGGCGGGCGCGCGAACCCTTCCTTGTGTCAAGTGATTTCTTTGCATTTTTGTAAATATTTTTCCGTGCTAAAATTCCCGTCCTATTGGGGCTGAATGTCTAAACTTGAGTCGTATTGAGAAAATGTTGAAATTTGTTTCATGTAAGTCAGATAGCGCAAATCAAGTGTTACTGTTAGCAAGCCGGGCGGCAGCTTCTGCTGTATCCGTTTCCGAATTATTACGTTCACAGTTAAAGCTCGGTGCAGTGCCATAGCGCTCCTGCTGATAACGCTCGCCCCAATAATGCAAAGTTTTCAACACCGGTTCCAGGCTTTCACCGAGGGCGGTTAGCTCGTATTCAACCTTGGGTGGAACTTCGGCATACACATGGCGGTTAAGCAGTCCATCAGCCTCCATCTCGCGCAGTTGCAAGGTGATCATACGTTGGGTTGCACTTGGAATAAGACGCGTCAGTTCCATAAAGCGTTTGCGGCCCGACAACAGGTGGTACACGATCATAGGCTTCCACACGCCGCCGATAACCGACAGCGTCGCCTCAACTGAATTGCAATTGGCTCGATCCACACGTTTTGCGCGCATATTAATACCTACATTAGTGATAGTACTGGCGAATATTGTACCTACTTGCGATTTTGTACGCAACATCCTAAACTGCGTGCCAATCTGATGGGCATTGTGCTTGCAGACCCCGCTAATACTATAAAGGAATACCGTAATGGACTTGTTTGAAACCCTGAAATGGCGCTACGCCACAAAAAAAATGGACCCAAAAAAGGCCGTACCACAGGAAAAGGTAGAACGCATTTTGGAGGCCATCCGCCTGGCCCCAACTTCCAGTGGCCTGCAACCTTACGAAGTATTTGTGGTAACCAATCCCGAAATCAGGGCCAAGATACGTCCCATCGCCTGGAACCAGGCACAAATCACCGAAGGCTCACACTTGCTGGTGTTTGCCGCGTGGGACAACTACACCGCCGAGCGCATCAACATGATGTTCGATCTCACTAACGAACAGCGCGGCGTCAAAAATGAAGGATGGGAAAACTACCGCAAGCAGTTGCTGGCCACTTATCCATCGCGCACGCCAGAGCAAAACTACCAGCACGCCGCACGCCAGGCATACATTGGTGTCGGTGTTGCACTGATCGCCGCTGCGGCCGAAGGCGTTGATAGCACACCGATGGAAGGCTTCGACCCGGCAGCCCTGGATGACATCCTGGGCCTGCCAGCCAAAGGCCTCAAAAGCGTCGTTATCATGCCACTGGGTTACCGTGAAGCTGCACAGGACTGGCTGGTGAATCTCAAGAAAGTAAGACGCCCTATCGAGCAATTCATTACCGAAGTGAAGTAAGTTGCGGGCTCAGGCAAGCGCAAGCGGTTCGCGCCTTGCCCGCATTACCACGAGCCGCTCTTGAAACGCTCGATATCGCGGCGGTCTTTCTTCGTGGGCCTGCCCTCACCGTTCTGCACCACCTGCGCTTGCGCTTTGCGCTCAAATGCAAGTGCTTCGCGCTGCTTGATGCTTTCTTCAGTTTCCTTGTAGAGCTTCTGTGCCTGCGGCGCCGGGCCGCGCTTGTCTGACAACCCCAACACCTCCACCACAAAGGTATACGGCCCCAGCCGTATCGCCAGAAAATTACCCAAATCAATCGCCTTCGCAGGCTTCACCCGCTCTTCGTTCACCAGCACCTTGCCGGAGTCAATCGCCTCAATCGCCAGCGAGCGCGTCTTGTAAAACCGCGCCGCCCACAGCCATTTATCGATGCGCATTTTATTGGCGTCGGTGTCGGGTTGGTTGGCAAATTTTGAGACGTGTTTCATGGTTCAGAAAGTGAAATGATTGTTAGTTATATTATGACAGTGGTTTGGGGGTTTTGCTTATAGTCAACTAAGTGCATATAGCGACCGGTCATTGTTTTGAGATGCGGACATTTGCAACGTTCGAGTTCAGGCCGCGACCCGATAGGTCCGTCGCACATGCAACGAGTTTTTAGGCGATCTTTCTATTTTAATGCTTTGCATATACCAGAGATTTTATGTGCAAGATTATCGTGCGCAATAATCGCTGAGCTAACTTCATTTAAATATTGCCTTAGCTCCATTTTAATTATAGGCAAAATATTTTCCTGCTTTTCTGGGCTTATTAATTTTTGTCTTGAACATTCAAATTGCAACTCATAAATAACGGCAGGCCTATCTTCGGAGTTACTATATCCGGCCATGTTCAATAATGCTGCCAACATATCCGATTTAAAAAGCAGGTCAGAAACCATACTTTTAAGATCCATTAACTTTGTCAGATCATCATATACATCTTTGTTACTCTTAGCGCTCTTCGATAATGATGCCATCTTGGAATCAATATTTTTTATTTTTTCTCGAAGCACATTTGTTGATTCGGTTATGGAATACACATCATCTTTCCACCATCCATGATTTTCTGCATTTACAGAATTGCAAAATAGCATCAATAGAGTTGCTAACATCAATAATTTCTTCATGTTCTTCACCTTGGTGTAATAGCATCGTCTAACGTTTGAGCTAAGCGGGTTAGGCGGTTTGCTCGCCACGGCGCCAACCATCATTGGTTTTCACCTTATTTCGTAGTTTTTCTAAAACATCGGCTTTGATGATTCCTGGCATGATCGCTTCAGTTGCCTCAAAGCCGCGAAGCGCTACTGCATCAAGGCCTGGCTCAAAGAGAAAGAGTTCTGTCGCGACCATTTGGGCGGTGCCAATGTAGTTTCGGACAAGGGGAATGTCGCGTATGGTTTCTATGGAGAAATAGATTCTAGAGGCGGGCGTTTCGCCCGGAGGAAGTAGCACCTGCCCTGTGCCTTCCTCGTACAATTCTATGGCTGACGCAATTCTTGATAGAAATTCTTGGCACGGTGCCAATGTCTTCTGCCATTGCATATGCAAGTCATGAACCAGCTGGTTGTCAGTTGACTCAAGTATTGTTTTCCAGTGGACCATTCCATTTGTGATCGCTACCGGTAATTCGCCGACCGATTTTGGCATGCCCTCAGGGGACTTTGCGATGTATTCCTCGAATTGAGTGAGGATTCTTGCGATTTGATCCATCGCGGCGTATTTGCCCATCTTTCGGAGTTCATCTCGCTGCGCATCAAGCGACGCTCTCTGAAGTGTGAGTTCCTCTCGTTGCAGTCTTAACTCTTGGCTTTGCAGGCGATACGCAGCAACCAGCCAAATGAACGCAAGCGCACTGGAGAACCCTGCAATGAAGCCACCGATCTGGTTTAACTTTTCAAGATCTTCGGTTCTCCATACGAGCACAAATGCCAAGAGTACTACTGTTGTGAGAAGCGTGGGGAGGTGTTTGGAGAGCCAGACGCGCATATGTGCTTTCAAGACGCCTAATAATAATTAGACTGACCTACCGGTCGATATTATTAAAAATAACAAATCAATAACACACACAAAGGGTCAGGTCTACAATCATACCGCTACAAGAAATCACCTCATGTGCACCTGAAAATCTTACCAACTGCCGTAATTACTGGTATTAGAGACCATCACGCTGCGCGCAATTCTTCCCTGATGGTTTCCCTTACTACTTCCGCAAGCGTTTGGCCTGTGGCTACCTGCTTCAGTGCATCATTAATCAGCGTTTGGTAATTACCTCCTGTCATTTCAGCGCGAGCCTTGAATACGGCCAGCACATCATTATCCAGGCGCATGGTGATGCGCGTTTTACCACCTGATTCAGCCTGCAGCTTGGCAAGTGCAGGCACAGCCGAAACCGATTTGGCATCGGCAAAGTCAGTATTTTTATGTTTCTTGTACATGGGATCAGAATTGGTTTTCATAACGACTCCGTTGCGGTTGATTTGCTTTCCATGCCAAGATCAGACGAATTGTTTCACCTCTCAGCGTCCACACAACAACCAGAATTCGACCTTTCGCACCCATGCCCAAAGTGACAAACCGCTGTTCATTATTGGCATCGTCATCTTCTTTGGTAAGCGCATAGGGATCAAGCAATACAGGCTTGGCCTCGTCGAAGGTCACCCCTTCGTGATTGACGGGATTAGCAGCCGCTTTCTTTGGATCGAACTCGATTTGCATGATTTCTATTGTACATACACTTGTGCATATTTCAACCCAAACAAGGTATCAACCCAGCTTATAGACATATCCTCCCTCACGGCTTGACCACCACCCCCTGATTAGGAATCTCGGCAAACATCTCCGGCGCGTACATCGCTTCCAGTCTGGTTTCTGGCAGTTTGAATTCACCGCCGCTGAGGATTTTTGAATCTTTGTCCAGACCTGTTTCCATGATGACGAAACCGGTGAGTTTAGACATGATAAGTGTCCTCTTCCCATCGCTGGGGGTTGGTCTGTATGTATTCCGCGATTTTCAAATACGCCACTTCATTACGGATGATGTGTTCGTAATAATTTCGTTGCCATAATTTTGTGGGGAATGGTTGCCAGCCATTTTGTTTAACGCCATCCGTATATTTCTTTGTGGTCATGGTTTTGAATCGGTGCACCACATCAGGCAACGAAAATCCCGTAGGGGCAGGCCCCTGTGCCTGCCCTGGTGTTGTTGGGCAACCACAGGGGGTTGCCCCTACGGGGTTTGTTGAAGGGCAGGCACGGGGGCCTGCCCCTACGATTTTGATTATTCCGTGGATGTGGTTTGGCATTACGGTGAATTGGTCAATTTCAATCCCGCAATAATGCGCTGGAATTTCATCCCATGTCGCGCGCACCATTTTTCCTGCATCGTTTAATTGCATCTTTCCGTCCGCAATATCCCCGAAAAGGCGCAGACGGGCTTGTGTGCAAATGGTCACGAAATACATCCCGTTCTTGGAATAATCATACCCGCGTAAACGAATAGAACGGCGATGGTGAATATCAGGGTTGTATTTCATTTTCACCTATGCATTTCCATCGCTCAAAAAATTATCGCATCCAGGCTGATATGCTCACCAACTACCGAGTATTTCTCGGTAGTTGCTTTGCTAATGTTGCGAAAAACCATACACTTTCCCACTTCCTCTCTCACGGCTTAACCACCACCCCCTGATTCGGCGTCTCGGCAAACATCTCCGGCGCATACATTGCTTCCACTCGGGTTTCCGGCAGTTTGAATTCGCCGCCGTTGTTCAGGCGCAAGGTGTATTCCACCGACCATTTTCCCTTGGGCACAAATTCATAATAGGCGCGGAAGGAATCCTGCTTGCGCTCTTCAAACGCGGGCCATACCCAGCCTTTTCTGACTTCGCCGCCGGTGAGAATTTTTGAGTCCTTTCCCAGACCTGTCCCCAGTATTGCAGAACCTGCCGGGATGGGGTCGTTCACCACCACCCAGCTCATGTCGGATTGCGCTTCCAGATCAAGATGCACGCGCAGCACGTCACCGCGGTTCCACTCGCCCGGTGTTTTCTGTTCGATCGGCGTGACGGTACGCTTGATGCGGTAGCCGCTGGAGAACGGTTCCTTCAATGGAATGGCTGCCATGCTCTGCACCATGGCCCAGGGGCGACCGCTGCCGTCGTGCTGTATGGTGAGGTCTGCCGCCTGTGCGGGCCACGGCAAAGTGAAGCTGGTTTGTTTTTCGTCACTGCGCCAGGTGTGATCACGCTTGGCGCTGCCCAGTGTGGTTTCGGTTTTGCCGCTGACCGGTTCTGATTCAAACTTTTCAGAAAACTTCTCCATCGCCAGCACGCCCCAGGCATTTGCCAGCGTGGTATCCCAGTGGCCGCGATGCTGGCGGCCCAGAGCGCCTCGCACGAGGCGCGGCATGTCTGCACCCCAGCTGTCTTTTTCCAGCAGCTCCAGAATGATGCGGTTGGCGTTCTGGTCGGCCGAGCTCATCAGCCACCACAACGCATCGCTGCGCTCGGTGGAGAAGGTCATGATGGTGCCCTGGAAGTTGAGGCGCGAATGCATTATCTGCTCGGCTTCGGCCATACGTGTTTCGCGATTGGGAATCGCTTCAGCGCGCTTCAACAGGGTGTACCAGTCGATCACCGCAGAGGTGGGCCACAGGTTGGGCTCAATGGAGAAGCCATCCAGCCAGCGCGGATCAATTGCAGTTTCGCCGCGCGACAAGGCGGCGAGTGCCGCCACCTTGCGTATCGCGAGGTCTGCGGTGGGCAGCGCGGAATAGCGCACCACGCGGCCTTCGACAAAGCCGACAAGCCCTTTCTCCATGCGGTTTTTGCTGTACTCGGGAATTTCGTAACCGGCTTCCGCCGCAATCGACAGGATGTAGGCCGTGAGCGCGTCGCTGCCCAGATCCATCTGCGGGAAGTACTTGGCCAGCCCGTCGTGATCGAGATACGACGACAAGTTATCCATCACGATCTGCCAGCTTCTTTCATCGCGCAGGGCCACTGCCTTGGAGGTGTTTTGCTCCAGGCAGGTGTAGGGATAACGGCTCATGTATTCCTGCACGCCGGCCAGTTCGTCCGCCAGTCGGCTTTGCAATTGCACGCGTATGCCGCCACGCCCCGGTATCGCATCCTTGGGGATGCTGACATTCATTTTCATCTGCTTGTCGATCTGCCCGATGGTGGCCTGGAAGGTGAGCACCGCCACCGCCTGCTGCACTTGCTGGGTGATTTTCATCGAGTCGCTTGCCGCGACGGCATCGCCGCTGCCTTGCGCGGTGACGTGCCATACCAGTGCGGATACATCCAGCGGCGTTTCCACATCCCAACCGATTTCTCTTGCCTTGCCTGGATTCAGGTTCAGGGTTTGCGGCGTCAGCATGTCCCGCATTAACGGTGTTTCGCTGCCGCCGGCAGTAACCGCCGGCGTAACGGTGAGAGCCATGGTTTTTTCGGAGGTATTGCGCACGGTGAAATTGGCACGGAATTTATCCTGCTCGCGCACCAGCGGCGGCAAACCGGAAACCAGCATCAAATCCTGCGTGGAACGGATGGTAGATTCGCCCGTGCCAAACATGCCTGAACCCGCATTTGCAACGGCCACGATGCGAAACGAAGTGAGTGAGTCATTCAACGGCACTTCCACATTCGCACGGCCTTCGTCATCCAGCTTGACCCGCGCCTTCCAGAACAGCAAGGTATCAAACAGCTCGCGTGCGGACTTGCGGCCACCGCCTCCGCCCGCCGCCACCGCCTTGCGCCCGAAGTGGCGCTTGCCCACCACCTGCATCTGCGCGGTGGCAGTTTCCACTTCTATACCGCGGCGCTTCATCATCGCATCGAGCAGTTTCCAGCTGTTGTTGCCCATCAACTCCAGCAAACCTTCATCCACTGCGGCGAGCGCGATCTCTGCATTCCTTTGCGGTTTGCTGCCATCTGCCTTGCGCACTTCAACGGTAACTTTGGCTTTTTCACGCACGTGATAAACCGGACGATCCGTTTCAACCTTCACTTTCAGTTCATGCGCCGCCCATCCCACATTGATCTCGGCCACACCCATGCGATAGGCAGGTTTGGCCAGATCCACCATGGCCGTTGGCGCAGGTGCTGCGATACGGCCACGCACCGCCATCACCGACACAAACACATTAGGCGCATAGTTACCCTTGATCGGCACCTCGACGATAGGATTCTTGCGCGACAACGGCATCACAAACGACTCGATCACGCCTTCACGCTCCACCGTCACCAGCGCCGAGGCATCGGCAAACGGCGTGCGCACCTGGAAGCGCGCTGTCTCGCCGGGTTCATAGCGCTTTTTCTCGGGCAGCACATCCATGCGGTCGTTGTCGGATGCCTGATACCACCAGTCGTCCGAACCGGCCACCCACATTTCGCGGTTGGCGCGGGACGGGTTGCCGTTGCTGTCTAGCGCTTCGGCATTCAGGATGAGGTTGCCGCTTGCGGGCGGTTTGATATCGCAGAACACAAAACCCTTGGCATCGGACTTGCCGCCGCACGCGGCAGTCTTGAGCAGCTTGACCTCGCTGCCATGTTCATAGGCATAGAAGCCACCGATCAGGCGGCGACGATGCGAATGATATTCGCGCTGCAATACATCTGCCTTTAGATCGACACCTTCCATCGGCTTGCCGTTCAGATCCAGCGCCAGCATTGCGAACTTGAGATGTTCTTTGGATGAGACCCAGCCATCCGGCTTGATGCCCACCACCATGGCGGATGGCCACAACGATACGCGGGCGGAAGATGTCAGCGTTTCGCCATTTGCATCGCGATACTCCGCTTCTGCCAGCAACACTTTGGGCATGTCACTGCGAGGGATACCCTCCACTCTGGTGCGTGCAGCGCCGGCCGCATCAAGATTGAAATCCAGCACCTTGAGGGTTTTCAATTGCGCGGGATCGACGCCATCATCCTGCTGCGGCGCGCTCTCTTCCTCGTCGTCCGATGAGTATGTTGTCTGTCGATTGCGCGCTTCTTCCTTGCCGGCCTTCACTGCACCATTGGCAAATGCAAAACCTTCATAATCGGCAAACTGCACGCTGCGGGGTTGTATCTGGCTGCGCAGTTTTACAGGCAACATGGCTGCCGCACCGCCGGAAAGATAATTGACCTGCAAATCCATATCGACAGAATTCGCATTGATCTGCGGCTTGCTCGGGCCTTGCAGGGTTGCCCTCATGGTGGGCACACGATAGGCCTCGACGCGGAAGCTGCCGATGGTTTCATCCTGATATTTATTCTTGCCGTTGCGGTATTGCAGCAAATAGATGCCCTGCCTGGCTTCCTTGGGTATTTCAAAATCCGCTACCGAAATACCCTGCAAGTCCCAGGTCAGGTTCAGCTCATATTCCTGATCGCTGCCCTGATGCTGAATCACCAGTTTTCCGCCCTTGTCGTTTTCGGCTGGAAACAGGAAACCATTGCTGGAATGGCGGCGTGAAAACAGTTTCATATGCACGGTTTCGCCCGCGCGGAACAGCATGCGGTCCAGCACTGCATGGCGGATGGCAGCGCCCTGGCGTTCGCCATGCGGCAGGTTGAAGCGCCAGCTGGAGATGCCTTCACTCCAGTCTGAAAGCACAAAGCTGAAATCGTCGTTCAGCTTGGCCGTGACAAAATATTGATGATCCCATCTGTTGATGCAACCCGGCAGGCTATTGCGGTCAGGCAGTTCCTCGGCAATACGGGCAATTCCCCGCGTATCAGTCTTGCCATGCCAGTAGACCTGGCCGCCGCAATCTCTGACATGGATCTCTGCGCCCTTAACCGGCAAGCCTTTATCCAGGCTGGTTACCCATACCAGTGAACTTTCGCGGCCCTGCTTGAAGTGTACGGCAAGGTTGGTCACCAATGCCGCACTTTGCACATAATAGGTCTTTTGCTTTTTATCCTTGCCCAGAATTTTGTCCTGCACGGCGGAGAACAGCTTGCCAAACAGCCCTTCACTCTTTTTGTTTTGGGCTGTCTCTTTTTCATTTTCATCATCGGCCATCAGGGCCGCTCCCAATTTCGGGCTGGCCAATTCTGCCACGTAAAAACCGGGCGCATTCAGCGGTATGCCAACCACTTCAAAGGCGCGTTGACCACCCGGCTTGGGCAGCTTGAATTGACGGGGTTTCTCATTTGCGCCGAACACCGAGTTTTTGCCCGGCTCACCACTTTTTGCCTCCTGCAACTTGCGCATCCAGGCAATGATCTCCAATGCTTGATCATCTGGCCGATTTAGTTGCAGAAGGCTGCCCATCACGGAAGGCAGATCATTCGGTTTGACCGTGACCATCGCAGCGGCCAGCTCCGCCTCGACATTACGCACCGTAACAGCCATCGCGGGTTGTGCATTGCGTTCGAGTATGCCGAAACTGGAAGCAAATTTGACCAGCGGCGGATCTTCATCCGTGCGCACCTGCAACGGGAAACTCCCGGCATTGTTAAGCACGCGACCGCCATCGTCGCGCAAGTTGGCGGGAAGCTCAATACTAAACTCAGAATCGGTCGGGAAAGGCGGATTGAAACTAAGCTGCTGCACAAAACCGCTGTCATCACTTTGCTTGGGAATGGCAGGCTTAAACACCTGCTTACCCTGAATGATGTTGCCCGTCGTCATGCGAATCTTTTTGGCATCTTCAACTTTGACAGGTGCACTGAAACTTAACGACATCGGCAATACGGGAATGCATTGTGCATCCTTGTTGGCCCGGTCGCAGTGAAACTCTGCACTGAATGCAGGGCGCACCTTGTAGGCAAGCTGTTGCGGCTGAGAGGTGGGTATGCCGCTGACCGATTCGATACCGGCGCCCCACACGAGCTTGACCGTTGCATCATTGGGGAATGGGCGCTGGCACTTCAGCACAACGATGGGGGAATTGGCACTGTCGCGCAGCTTGAGGAATTTTTCCTTGTCGCTGCCTGCCTGGGGAATGCCGAATACCATTTCCAGTACATGCCCGCCAAACTTGACTATGCCACTGTAATACTGCTCCATGAAGTCCTTGCGCACTTCCAGCACTTTACAGCGCATGTCAGCGCTAACCAGTTGCACGGGGATAGGTTCATTGATGCCCTCTACACTGCACCAGGCATGCTTGACAATCGTTTGCGGTTTTGCAGGTGCATCCAGGCCGAGGATGAACACCTGGTTTTCGTCTATCGGCTCCCAATCACCCGGAAGCTGTTGCAGGATGGCAGGCCCGCCGGTATTGAAGGTAAAACTCTGGCCTGCGGTGACTGCTTCACCCGCCACACCCTTCAAGTTTGATTTGAGTTTAAAACTGCAACTGACACCTGCCGGCAAGTCCTGCTCGAAGTCATAAACCCAGTTACGACCATCGGCCCAGCGGCCCTTGCCATTTTCCGGGCAATTGATATCAAACGGATCGAGTTCCCGCGGGTCGCCAAACGGCACCATTTGCCCGCTAAAGCGCACTGCCACCTGGCGCACTTTCTTGACCTGCGCCTGCGGCGAGAAAAGTTCAACTGTTATGGGCGTTGCCGCCACGGCTTGAGAAATTACCCAACAGCAAATTGCCAGCAACACCTTATTCATTATTTTCTCCCTGAATGTTGCACCACTTATATTTGGTGCAGGATTCTGGCGGAGGGAGGCAAACCTGGCAAGTATTTGTTGTTATTCCTTTTCCACTGCTGACTCCAGGCGATCAATAAATGATTGCAGGTCTTTGGGCAAAGGGGCATTCAACTTCAAGGGTTCATCCGTCAAGGGATGATTGAAGGCTATCGAGTGCGCATGCAGGAACATGCGTTTCAAACCTTGTTTCATCAATTCCTTGTTGCGGGCAAAATCACCATATTTGTCATCTCCCGCAATCGGGAAGCCCAAATGGGAAAGGTGCACGCGTATCTGGTGGGTACGCCCGGTTTTAAGCTGCGCTTCCAGCAGGCTGAATTCCGGCCAGTTTTTCAGCAGGGTAAAAATAGTATGCGAAGCCTGGCCGTCTTCTCTCACCATAACCCGCTTTTCGCCCTGCGGGGTATCAAATTTGTGCAACGGCAGCTTCACGTGCTGTTTGAGATTGCGCCATTGCCCCAGCACCAGCGTGTAATAGCGCTTGTCGCTGTTGCCTTCACGCATGATTTCATGCATCGCCGTCAGTGCGGAACGCTTTTTCGCCAGCAGTAGCACGCCCGAGGTTTCACGGTCGAGCCGGTGTACCAGTTCCAGGAATTTTGCTTGCGGGCGTGCGCTGCGCATCTGCTCGATCACACCGAAACTCACGCCGCTGCCGCCGTGCACAGCTACACCAGACGGTTTGTTGATCGCAATCAGCGCATCATCTTCATAAATAATGGGAAATTCAACCGGGGGTACATATTCCTGTTCCGGCTTTTCTGCGACCCGAACCGGCGGAATTCTCACCTGATCGCCCATTTTCAGGCGATAAGTCTGGTCCACGCGTTTCTTGTTTACGCGCACCTCGCCGCTGCGCAAAATGCGGTAAATATGGCTTTTTGGCACTCCTTTGAGGTATTTACACAGGAAGTTGTCGATACGCTGGTCGCAACTGCCCTCGTCGATTTCGGTCCAGGTTACGGATTCTTTGCTTAAACCATTCATTTTGAATATACTTCGCGTCGCGCGTGTTAGAAATTAAGGATGCGGGATGTGAAATTCCCCGCAAGTGTAGCGCAGACAAATTTGCCGCCGCACCGTTCCAACCGCAATCCGGTTAATGTCACTCACCGGGACAAGCAGTGATAATAAATGATTTACGCGCTCAAAGCACCAATGGATTTGCCCGTGCCGCCCTTAACTTGAATTGGCGGCACTTAAAAATAATAAAAGACAAGCTAGAATCGAGAACGACATCTTGCGCATTAGTTGGCATTTAAAATTCAACACTGTTAGCACAATAAACACTCTCGCGCGCGGCTAAGCCGCGTGTAGCTTTGTCTTTCCCCGTGTCAGAGCGCGGGAGAGAACAATAAAATGAAAAGAATGTTATTCAATGCGACACAAGCGGAAGAACTCCGTGTCGCCATTGTCGATGGTCAAAAGTTGATAGACCTCGACATTGAATCCGCCGGCAAACAGCAATGCAAGAGCAATATTTATAAAGCAGTCATCACCCGCCTCGAACCCAGTCTGGAAGCAGCTTTTGTTGATTACGGCGGCAATCGCCACGGTTTCCTTCCGTTCAAAGAAGTTTCCCCCAACTACTATCTCAACGCCGGCAACGGCGGCGGTCGCCCCAGCATTAAAGAGGCATTGCGCGAAGGCCAGGAACTGCTGGTGCAAATCGAAAAAGACGAGCGCGGCAACAAGGGCGCGGCGCTCACCACCTACATCAGCCTGGCGGGCCGTTATATCGTGCTGATGCCGAACAACCCCAGCGGCGGTGGTGTATCGCGCCGCATCGAGGGTGAAGACCGCAGCGAACTGCGCGATGTGCTGGCTCAACTGAACGTACCGCAAGGCGCCAGCATCATCGCCCGCACCGCCGGTATCGGCCGCTCGCTGGAAGAATTGCAGTGGGACCTGAACTATCTCACGCAACTGTGGGACGCGATTGACAGCGCGTCAAAAACCGAAAAAGCGCCGTCGCTGATCTATCTGGAAAGCAGCCTGGTCGTTCGAGCGATACGCGACTACTTCCATCCGGAAATCGGCGAAATCCTGATCGACACCGACGAAATCTACGAGCAGGCGCTGGCTTTCATGAGCACCGTGATGCCGGACAACGTCAGCCGCATCAAGCGTTACCAGGACGATGTGCCGCTGTTTTCCCGCTTCCAGATTGAACACCAGATCGAGTCGGCGCATGCGCGCGAAGTCAGCCTGCCTTCCGGCGGCGTGATCGTAATCGACCATACCGAGGCCCTGACAGCAATCGATATCAACTCTGCCCGCTCCACACGCGGCTCGGACATCGAAACCACCGCGTTCAACACCAACCTGGAAGCAGCTGAAGAAATCGCCCGCCAGATTCGCCTGCGCGATCTGGGCGGCCTGATCGTAATCGACTTTATCGACATGGAAAGCAACCGCAACCAGCGCGATGTGGAAAACCGTCTGCGCGACTCGCTGCGCTACGACCGCGCACGTGTGCAGACTGCAAAAATTTCACGCTTCGGCCTGCTGGAACTGTCGCGCCAGCGCCTGCAGCCCAGCCTGGAAGAGACCAGCTACTCGCCCTGCCCGCGTTGCAATGGCATCGGCCATATCCGTGGCACCGACTCTTCAGCCCTGCACATCCTGCGCATCATTCAGGAAGAGGCGATGAAGGATCACAGCGCCTCTATCCACGTGCAAGTGCCTGTAGATGTGGCGACCTTCCTGCTGAATGAAAAGCGCGCGGACATACACCTGATCGAGTCGCGTTTAAAAGTCAACGTGGTCATCATCCCTAACCCGCACATGGAAACACCGCATTACACGGTGACCCGTTTGCGTCAAGACGATATTACCGCGGACCACTTGCAATCCAGCTATAAACTGGTGGAAAAGCCTGTTGAAAAGAGTGCCACGACCGCTACACAAAACGTCAAGGTGCAACGTCCACAAGCGGCAGTTCAGGGCATCACGCCACACAAGCCGGCACCCAAGCATATCGAAATAAAAGCTCCCGGCCTGCTGGGCAGTTTCTTCGCGTGGATAAAATCCCTCGACGCCGAGACGCCCAAGAAGGCGGAACCTGTTGCACAGCGCAGCAGCAGCCAGCCGCGCCGCGATCGTGCGGAAGGCGTTCGCACCGAAGGAAACGGCCAGCAACAAACCAACCGCAACCGCAGCAAACCGCGTCGCGAAAAAGAGGAAACCCCGCGCAACGAGAAACAGGCACGCCCTGAGGGCAAAGGCCAGGAGCAACAACCGCGCAAGGAGAAGCAGCCACAGCGCCCTCCCCGTCCAAATATCGAAAAACCCGTGCTGGAAAGCGTTGTACCGGTTATTCGCGCTGAAACCGCGGAGGAAAGCGGCGGCACAGAAGGCCGCAAGCGCGGTCGTCGTGGCGGCAAACGCGAACGCGAGCGTCGTGAACAGCAGGTTACCGAGCAAGTTGACAGCACTTTGCAGCTTGGCGAAGCCGGCGACAATGTGGCCGCAGCTCCTGTCGCAATCAGCCCTGCAACTACCGGGCTTGCGGATATTCCACCATCTGCGGAACAGACTGCCGCAACGTCTGCGGCAAGCGAAGGGCTGATACAAATCGAGACCAAAGCATCTGCGCTGGCCAACCCGCCGCCGCCCGCCGCCAGCTCACCCTATCAGTCGCGTCGCCGCTCGCGCCCGCGTGAAATTTACACCATGGAAAATAAAGAGCCACTGGTACAGATCGAAACGCATACTGACAAGTAAGCTTGATGGCAAAAAATCCCCGCACAGTTCTCGCTGTGCGGGGATTTTTTTATTTCAATTTTACGATCTTTCGGTTCGCGCAAGAACTCGCCAACCGGATCCTATTGACTCCATTGCTACGCTGCTGGCCCGGGCTGACCATGCGCTCTACGAAGCCAAGCACAAAAGTTAATTCAACTATGCGTTTCTTGCCAACCGGTTAAAAACTAAATATATAAATATAATCAATAGGTTGCAATATTAACCCGGCAACTCCCGGATTAAATGAAATTTCCGGATATGCAGCAATAAACCAGCCGCCGCATCTTCCACCATATCCAGCACACGCTCAAAGCCATCTTCCCCGCCATAATATGGATCAGGGACTTCGCGTTCCCGATGCCTGTTCGCATACTCCAAAAACAAGCCAAGGCGATCCTGTTGCGGCTGCGGGCAAAGCCTTTGCAAGATCACCATGTTGGCATTATCCATGGCCAGCACATAGTCAAAACGTGAAAAATCTGCCACTTCAACCTGCCTGCCACGCAAGTCGCTCAAATCATAGCCTCGCTGCCTGGCTGCACGCTGAGTGCGCAGGTCCGGAGGTGAGCCGATGTGGTAGTCATGTGTACCGACCGAGTCGATTAAAATCTGCTGTGCCAGGCCGGCTTCCTCCACTCTGGCACGAAACACCGCCTCCGCTGTGGGAGAACGGCAGATATTTCCCATGCAACAAAATAAAACTGAGATTTTTTTCATTTCACTCCGCTACCTTAATATATCGAAAATGTTTTAATCGTTGATTTAAGCTTCAATACACTCCTCCAATAATCGAACGCTCACCAGGATGAAGTCGGCAAGCATATCCAAGTATATCTTCAGCACGTTTTTTTTAGCAGCATTGTAATGATCCTAGAAACCGCAGTTGACCGCTCTCTGGAGAACGCATCAATATCTTTATGAAAGAAAAATACACAATGTCCACGCTCACCTTTTTGGTGAGGTCGCTACAGGACAATTGGCACATTTATTTTCCTGCCCATCTGCGTTGCTCCTCATTGAATAGAATGACTATTCTGCCTCGTCGCGCCTTGCTGGACAGCAAAATAAACGCACCACTTGCCCTGTGCAACTACGGTTTCTAGGATGATTGACAATCACACAGTCATATAGGAAAGTCGAACATTCATTGAAAAGAATGAGCTACACTATTTCTTCACTGTTCACCACCGAAAACAAAAAAAGGGAAATTACATGACTAACTGGGTTCGCTTTGATTATGCAGGAAAAATTGGCTTTGGTCAGCTTGACAACGGCACCATTCGTATCTATTCCGGTGAAATGTTCGGCAGCAACCGCGCTACGGGGGAGTCGGTGCCATTGGCTTCAGTTAAATTGCTTATCCCCTGTCTGCCCGGAAAATTGCTGGGACTATGGAACAACTTCCACCAGCGTGCAGAAAAAGAAAATTTGTCACAACCCCCTCATCCCTTATATTTTGCCAAAACCGATAATTGCTATCTCGCGCCTGAACAAGTCATACGCCAACCGGCAAGTTACGACGGGCCCGTCGTATTCGAAGGCGAATTGGGCGTGGTCGTCGGCAAGACCTGCAAGGAAGTGACCACTGCACAAGCCGATCAATATATTTTCGGCTATACCATCGTAAACGATGTCACGGCACGCGCCATACTCAAAGCCGATGCATCATTTGCGCAGTGGGGTCGCTCCAAAAGTTTCGACACCTTCGGCCCCATCGGTCCTGTGATCGCGAGCGGCATTGAGCCCGACAAACTGGTTGTGCGTTCGCTCGTCAACGGAGTCGAAAAACAGAACTATCCGGTGGCCGACATGTTTTACCGCCCGCGCCAGATTGTCAGCCTCTTGTCCCACGACATGACACTCAACCCGGGTGATATCATTGCCTGCGGCACCTCAATCGGCACCGAGCCTATGCCTAACGGCTGCACGGTGGAAATTGAGGTGCAGGGAATTGGTGTGTTGCGCAATCGCTTCGAGTAAAAAAGCGCTTCGAACAAGGCAGCTATTTATTTAATCACCAGCACCACGCCGCTCACGATCAGCAGCACACTGATCGCGCGCTGAAACTGAACCTGGGTCAGCTTGGTGTGGATGTGTCCACCTATATACATAAAAGTCCCCATTATTGGCAGTGCCATGGCTAGCATGGTAAGGAACTTCAGGTTAAAAACCCCCGAGGAGGCGTAACCCACCAGCCGCCCCGCGCCATCCATCAAGAATGTCACTGCCAGAGTCGTGCGGAATGCAGTTTTATCCAGCCCGCGAGCCTTGAAGTAAGTTACATAGAACGGACCTCCTGTGCCGAACAGCGTGCCTATCATACCGCCCGACAACCCTGCCATCACTCCCCAACCCCGCGCCGCACCTGTCTTGGGGCTGTAGCCCGACAAGGTAAACAGCGCAAACAGAATAATGAACACACCCAACGCCTTGGTCAACAGATGTGTATCCGATTTTGACAGGAAGACCAGGGCAATCACCACACCTATTATGCTAAACGGAATCAGCGGCAATATTTCTTTCCAGCGAATCTCCTGCCGATTGCTTATGCCTTGACTGAGCGAGGCAATATAATCAAGCAGAACCACCGAAGGCACCACCAGTTGAATGGGTATCATCATGGTAAGCAGCGGTACAGCAATCAGGCCGGAACCAAAGCCGGCAACTCCGCGCACCATATAGGCAATCGCCAAAACGAGGGCGCTTGCTGTAATTTGAAAAGTTGTCAGCGCATCAATCAAAATAGCTCCTAATGAATTTTTGTGAACTCGGGCAAGGGTGCTGAATTGTACATTCTAATTATTTGTTTCACACAGACAAACATTTTTCCGATGCGCGATTTTCTCTATAACCCGATTATTTTCAAAAGATTGCTGGAAATTCCAGGGATTATTGCATTAGTATGGATGCATACGCGTAATTGGAGCAGCGATGAAAACTCTTCTGATGTGCGAGCCCAGGTATTTCGAAGTGAGATACGTGATCAACCCGTGGATGGCTGCAAATATCGGGCAAGTCAATAAAGCACTGGCGACCCGGCAGTGGAAAAACCTGCATGACGCGCTGTCGCAAAAAGCCCGGATTAAACTGATAGAACCGATTGCGCGTCTCCCCGATATGGTGTTCACCGCCAATGGTGGACTCGTAAATGACAAGCAGGAAGTGATCATTTCTTCGTTTCGCCATGCCGAAAGACAGGGCGAATCACAATATTTCAGAAAATATTTTTCCAATGCCAATTATCAAGTCAAGGAAATTGCATCGAACATCATATTTGAAGGGGCAGGCGATGCGCTTTTCGATTCATCTGGCGAACTCTGGTTTGGCTCGGGGCCGAGGAGCGATATCTCCGCGATGACGGAAATTGCCGGCGCTCTTCATGTAAAGGTCCATCCGTTAAAACTGGTCAACCCAAGCTGGTATCACCTGGACACAGCCTTCTGCCCGCTGCCTGGCGGATATGCGATCGCCTATAAAAAAGCATTTTCAGAAGAAAGCGTTTCCACAATCCGGGATAAGCTGGGGGATAAAGTGATCTGGATAGCGGACGAGGACGCGAATAATTTTGCCTGCAACGCGGTGTGTCTCGATCATGAAATCATTCTGTACCGCGCATCCAGTGAACTGAAAGCAGCGCTGAAGCGATATAATTTCAACGTGACCGAAATTGACGTGTCCGAATTCATGAAATCAGGCGGTTCATGCAAATGCATGACGCTTGAAATATAAAGCGACCAACCCTACAGATTCATCCAGTCCCCGGAATATATGCATCCCTTACAGCGCCTGTTTAATTACACCAGGCAATATCGATCAGATGTTGTCATCGCCACAATCTACTCCATCCTCAACAAGATCTTTGACATCCTGCCGGAGATTCTGATTGGCGTAGCCGTCGATGTCGTAGTGAACAAGAAAGCCTCGTTCCTTGCCCGAATCGGCATGGTCGATCCCAAGGAGCAGCTCATGCTGCTCGCATTCATCACGGTGCTGATCTGGGTATTTGAATCCCTGTTTGAATATCTTTATGAACTCAGATGGCGCAACCTGGCGCAGAACCTGCAGCACGATATGCGCATGGAAGCATACCAACATGTGCAAAAACTCGAACTGGCCTATTTCGAGCGCAATCGCACCGGCAACCTGCTGTCTATTCTCAATGAAGACATCAACCAGATGGAGCGGTTTCTCAATGGTGGGGCCAACGACCTGATACAGGTATTTGTCGGCTCGGTGATGGTCGGCGCGGTGTTCTTCTATATTACCAGTTCACTCGCCTTTCTTGCACTGATGCCAATCCCGTTTATTCTCTATGGCGCGTTCTGGTTTCAATCGCGCCTGGCGCCGCGCTACACCGCAGTACGCGAAGCGGCCGGCGCTCTGGCCACGCAGTTCAACAACAACCTGACAGGTATTGCCACCGTTAAAGCCTATACCGCCGAAGAGTTTGAAGCGGAACATATCCGCCACGGCTCCGATGCCTATCGTGCGCGCAACAGCGAAGCAATACGCTGGTCTGCAGCGATTACCCCAGTGATCCGCATGGCGATACTTGCCGGCTTCACCGTCACGCTGTTGTATGGCGGCTTCCTCGCTTTGAATGGCGAAATCGGCGTGGGCAGTTATTCGGTGCTGGTCTACCTTACCCAGCGCCTGCTGTGGCCGTTAACGCGGCTGGCCGAGATGACCGACCTGTACCAGCGCTCGATGGCTTCAATCCAGCGCGTGATGGATCTGCTGTATACACCCATCGCCATCCCCTATGAAGGCAAGCATCTGCCGTTAAACAGCGTGCGCGGCGAACTCGAATTTGACCAGGTGAAATTTGCTTACGCGGGCAATGACACTGCCGCCATTGATGGCCTCAGCCTGCGCATTGCTGCTGGCGAGAGCGTGGCCTTTGTCGGCAGCACTGGCGGCGGCAAGAGCACGCTGATCAAACTGCTGCTACGCTTCTATGAACCGCAACAGGGTCAGATCAAACTGGATGGGCAAAATATCGGCGAGCTCAATCTGCAAGACCTGCGCCGCGCGATCGGCTATGTGGCACAGGATACCTTTCTTGCCGATGCTACAGTGACAGAAAACATCGCCTACGGTACTAATGGCGTAGCACAGGAAGAAGTTATCGCTGCCGCAAAAGCAGCCGAAGCGCATGAATTTATTTCTGCGCTGCCGCAGGGCTATCACACTCAGGTCGGCGAACGCGGCATGAAGCTGTCGGGCGGCCAACGGCAACGTCTTGCGCTGGCACGTGCCATCCTGAAAAATCCACCCATCCTGATTCTGGACGAAGCCACCTCGGCGGTGGACAATGAAACCGAAGCGGCTATCCAGCGCTCTCTCGACCGGCTTGTAATCGGGCGTACCAGCCTGATTATCGCGCACCGTTTATCCACTGTGCGCTATGCACATCTGATTCATGTGCTGGATGGTGGCTGCATTGTTGAATCAGGCACACATGATCAACTGCTGGCAAAAGGGGGAACCTATGCCGAGCTGTGGCGACTTCAGACCGGCGAGCGTTAGCTCACCCACTTGAAAATTTTTTGATGCATTGAAAAATCAGGCGTGACTATCTGGAAGTTGAATAAACAGAAAAGTCGTTTCTGTTTATTTGCTCAACTCATAATTTTGTTTGTGTTTCTTACTGAATATCTAACCCGGAAACTCATCGCTTCAAATTGAACAAACGCAATTGTCCTGGCACGGACAAGGCTAAACAGATGACAAGAAGTGAAACTTGCATCACATGAGTGCCCGGGTAAACGTCGTCATAGTGATGCCACAAGGACCACACAGCCCAAACGGAAAGCGGGGTAAAAACCAATGCAAAAACACGCTGCACCCAGACATTAAGTCCGGCGCGCCAATATTGCGCCAGCCACACAGCGACAATTGCAACTATCCAGCCGCCCATGGCTGCACCAAGCACGTCCACAGGCCAATGCACACCGTTGGCGATACGGGACAAACCGACAAAAATTGCCAGCAGCAATATCGCAAATTTGAGCCATACATTGGTTCGATGCAAACAGACCAGCCCTGCCAGCACAAAAAATGCGGTGGTATGGCCTGAAGGAAAAGCATTATTTTGCAGAGCCGGGCCAATCAGGTGGAAACTGCCTGCAAGCAGGCTGCCTGGCGGACGCAAAGTAGAGAATAGTGCCTTCATGCCATGAGAAAACACCCCGGCAAGTAGCGCTGCAAGAAAGTATTGCCAGACCACATCAGGCCGACGCCCCAAAAACGGCAACACAAACATAATCACCAGCAGGCCGTCGCCCAATAATGTCAGATGTGTCCACAGTGTGTCACTGGCATTGCCCATTAGCCTGTTCATGAAATAAAACAACTGAACGTTGTCTCCCAGTGACAGCAAGACCAGCAAGCCTACTGCCGCAACCAGCGGAACACTCCAGCGCCATGGGCTATTGAAGTCCACGGTGGTATCGGGTAACAGTGAATTTTTTTCGTATTCATTCGTGATTTTCATAGTACGCATAATAATGAGCAGATTAATGTCAAATGACCACAAGTTATAAACGGCGATCTGTCAGGCTGCAAGCATATTGCAAATTTTCATCTACAATCCAGTTGGGTTTGCATATGCATTGCGTTATGGAAAAAACCTTCCTTCAGCTTGGTTGTGCGGGTCGCGCAGAAAATTTCTTTATTGCTATATTTTAACCTGAGGCAATACGGCACAAGTCGCGTTATTTCAAAATAATTTGAAAGGAGGCTTTACTTTGTTCGCGTCGCTTGTTATCTTTCGTTTCGGAGATGGCATGCCTCCCGGAGTTTTCGCTCCGAACCGCCCTTAAAAGCTGATGATGCCTACCGATAACCCGGCAACGGGGCGGTAGGCATTTTTTCCGCCCCTCTGCCGCAACGATCAACCTGGGCGGAGATAAAAAATATGGGCTTCTATGGTTTTCTCGCTGTAGGCTGTGGTACGGCCTTCGGCGCATGGTTGCGCTGGGTATTGGGCGTCCTGCTCAATCCGGTTTTTCCAACACTTCCACTCGGTACGCTGGCGGCCAATCTGACCGGCGGTTATCTGGTCGGCGTGGCAGTCGCTTTCTTTTCCGAACATGCCGGTTTGCCGCCGGAGGCGCGCCTATTCGTCATCACCGGTTTCATGGGCGGACTCACTACCTTTTCCACTTTTTCCGCCGAAGCGGTAACGCTTATTTCGCGTAGCGAGTATGCTTGGGCATTGGCACATATGGCCGTTCATCTCTGCGGGTCACTGGCCATGACGGCACTGGGTATATTCACGGTCAATCTGTTAAAAACAAATGGGGGAGCATGATGAACAACAGCTCGCAAAACTGCCCGTTCTGTAACCCCGGTGACATCCTGTTAGCGAACGATCTGGCCTATGCCCGCCCAGACAAGTACCCGGTCAATCCCGGCCATCTGCTGATCATTCCCAGGCGCCATGTTGCCGACTACTTCCTCACCACCGAAGCGGAGAAAATCGCACTGCTGACACTGCTCGATGAAGCCAAACATTATCTCGATGGAAAGCATACTCCCGCTGGTTACAACGTCGGTATCAATGTGGGTGAGGCTGCCGGCCAGACGATCTTCCACGTCCACCTGCACCTCATTCCCCGTTACCACGGTGATGTGGAAAACCCGCGTGGCGGTGTGCGCGGCGTGATTCCGCCAAGACAATCTTACTAATTCAGAACCGGAGGAGAAATCACCATGCAAGGCACTTATCTCAAATTCTACGTGCATGAGAACCGCAACCATCAACACACCCTGGTCTATGAATGGCTGCTGGAACAGGCGAAAAAACTGGGCATCCACGGCGGTTCGGCGTTCAAGGCTATCGCCGGTTTTGGCCGCCACGGCGTGTTGCATGAAGATCACTTCTTTGAACTGGCGGGCGACCTGCCGGTGGAGGTGGTGTTTATGGTGAGTGACGATGAGGCAGACAAACTGCTGGAAATGGTCAAAAGCTCCGGCTTGACCCTGTTCTACGTCAGACTGCCCGCCGAATACGGCATCATCAATGGCAAAGCAAGTTAACTCGCAAGGAGGACAAGCATGACGGAAATCTGGGCACAAGCCGCATTGTGGCTGACTCTGGCGCTGCTGGCCTCGCTGCTGTCTATCTGGTTCAGAATGGCGACGGCGCTGTCGGAAATCGTGGTCGGCACCATTGCCCAACTCTTTATTGGCGCAGTACTGGGTAGTGCGATACTGGCGGGAGATGCCACCTGGATCAAGTTCCTCTCCGGCGCCGGGGCGATTTTGCTCACCTTCCTCGCCGGCGCAGAACTCGATCCGACCGTATTTCGCAAGCAATGGAAGCAAGCCACGGCCATCGGTCTGGTAAGTTTTATTGCGCCCTTTCTGGGCTGCGCGGCACTCGCCCGCTGGGGCTTGGGTTGGAGCGTGGAGGCCAGTTGGCTGGCTGGAATCGCCATGTCCACCACCTCGGTGGCGGTGGTGTATGCGGTGATGCTGGAGTTTGGTCTCAACGTCACCGATTACGGCAAGACGGTGCTGGCGGCCTGCTTCATCACCGACTTCGCCACGGTAGTGGCACTGGGGCTGATCTTCGCGCCGTTTACCGGAAGGACGCTGGTATTTCTGGGTGTCGGCGTGATTGTCTTCTTCGTCCTGCCCTGGATCGTGCCGCGCTTCTTCAAACGCTATGGCAACCGCCCCTCGGAACTGGAAGCCAAATTTCTGATGGCCTGCCTGTTCGGTATGGGCGCATTGGCTACCTGGGCCGATAGCGAAGCAGTGCTACCCGCTTACCTTATCGGCATGGTTCTGGCAGGTACAGTGGGCAAGGATCACGCGCTGGTGCGCAGACTGCGCACGCTCACCTTCGGACTGCTCACGCCTTTCTACTTCATCCGGGCCGGATCGCTGGTTTCCCTGCCCGCACTGGTTGCAGCACCGCTGGCATTTGTCGCGCTGTTGCTGGTGAAGATGGCGACCAAAGTGGCGGGTGTCTATCCGGTGACGCGGGCTTATGGCTCGCCGAAGCAGGAGGGCATGTACACCACGCTGCTGATGTCCACCGGCCTTACCTTCGGCACCATCTCGGCGTTGTTCGGTCTGTCGCACCACTTGATCGACCAGGCGCAGTATTCTGCTCTGGTGGCAACGGTGATTGGCAGCGCGGTCGTGCCCACCCTAATCGCCAATGCTTTCTTCTTGCCCCGGCATTTACTTAAATCTCCCGATTCGAGTGAATCAAAATGAACCTGTCAGAAACGCAATTACAAGATGACTCAATCGTTCAACATATAGATGAGTCCAAGCGCAAAGCGAGAAGTTACCTGCTCGGACGACAGTCCCAATCTGGAGGATTTTGTTTCTACCGATCTACCTATTTGGATGAACCGAATTTATCAGACACTTGGCATGCAGTTGCATCTCTACAGCTATTGGGCGAAGCATTTCCAAAATTCGGATTGCTCAGGAATTTTGTATGTATGCAACCTGTTGCAAAGCAACTCTACGACTTGTACTTCAGAACTTTTACACTTAAGACTTTGAATTGTGACGACCCAGAACTTGCTGAAGTTAAGAAAAATGTCCGCGAGTTACAGCTTGATATTCAAACGATGAGCCGGCAGGGTGACAACTCGGGATTGTTACAAAGATTATTACTGATACTTCGACTTAAAATTTTCTTTGGTGCCGAATTTGATCCTGAGGGGGTCGCCAAAACAATTCAGCGATTGGAACAACCTGACGGTGGTTTCGGCATTTCTCCAAATGTCATGGAAACTCGTATCGCTTTGGATGTCGCAGAGCTTTGTGGGCTAGGCATCAGTAAAAACACAACGGAGTTTTTAAATCGATTGGAGGGGCCGGGATATGCATTTAAATTAACCGAGAAATCACTTTCACCCAATCTGGAAACAGTCTGCGCCGGAATTGAATGTTGCCGTAAAGCCAACTTGCCGGTGTTATACGCATTGGATGCGGCAAAGTTCATAATGGCCTGTCAGACCCATAATGGCGGCTTCGCTCGCGCCCCAGATGCCCTGCCAGACCTTGGCCTGACTCATTTGGCTTTGTATGGATTGGCGTGCCTGTTCGATGATGTGCAATTTGATGATGTGCAATTTCAATATCCATAATTACTATTACCGGGGAGAACAAGATGATTAATAAACTGCTTATCGCCTACGATGGCTCGAATTCATCAAAAGCCGCTTTCGAGTTCGCACTGGATTTGGCCAATAAATACAGCGCGGAATTGCATATTCTTGCAGTGGCAAGTGCGCCCGAGTTTGGCGCAGAAGTGGAAACCGAGGCCATCATCGAAAGCTCGACCCGTCATTACACACAACTGTTGCACTCGTTGAAAAACAGGGTCGCGGGTTTGACGGCTAAATTCGAGGTGGTGCTTGGGCATCCCGCCGAAAATATTGTGATCTACGCCGAAGAACACGGCATAGACCACATCGTGGTGGGCCATCGCGGGCATAGCCTGTTCGAGCGCTGGCTGCTCGGTTCGGTGGCGCGGCAGGTGATCGCTTATGCGCCCTGCGCGGTGACGGTGGTTCGATAGGCGCGACACCGATGGATGCGAAGTATGCTGTCTGTAGCGAGGGGACGATGCGCCTCCACACCCTGCGGCAATGCCTGGCCGATGCCGGGACACTGGCCGGCATACCGCCCGCCGAGTTGCGCACGCTCAAGGACAGGGCGGATTCGAGCGTGTTCAACCTGGTCGTGGTGGGCGAGTTCAAGCGCGGCAAGAGCAGCGTGCTCAATGCCTTGATCGGTGCGGATGTCCTGCCGGTCGGGGTGGTGCCCCTGACCTCGGTTGCCACTATCCTCGAATACGGCGAGTCGCCAACGGTTCGGGCCGAGCTTCAGGATGGCACGGAGCGGCAAGTGCCGCTGGAAGCACTGTGGGACTTCGTCACCGAGAAGGGCAATCCCGCCAACGCCAAGGGCGTGCGCGAGGTGCACATCAACTGGCCTTCGCCCTGGCTGAAAAGCGGTGTGCGCCTCGTGGATACGCCGGGCATAGGCTCGGTGTACCGTCACAACACCGATGTCACCTACCGTTTTCTCCCCAAGGCCGACGCAGTACTGTTCCTGCTGTCCGTGGACCAGCCGGTGGGGCAGGCGGAATACGATTTCCTCAAGGAGGTGCGCGAGTATGCCGGGCGGATTTTCTTCCTCCTCAACAAGACCGACCTGCTCTCCGAGTCTGATTTGGCCGAATCAAGCGCTTTTACTTCCCGTGTTCTGGAGGAGGCCATGGGCGGTGCGGTGCCGGTGTTCCCGGTCTCTGCCAAGCAGGCGCTGGAAAGCTTCAAAACCGGTTCGGGAGAACTGCTGGCGCAAAGTCGCTTTCCCGCCTTCACTGAAGCATTGGAATACTTCCTGATGGAAGACAAGGGCAACGCAGTTGCAGCCTCTCTTGCCAAAGGCTTGCTGCGCCTTGTCACCCAGGCCCGGTTCAACGCCGAGCTTGCCCTGTCCTCCCTCTCCATGCCCGTGGAAGAATTGCGCCGCAAGGTGGCAGCCTTCGAGAAAAAGCGCGGCGAGATAGCGCAGGAAAAGCATGACTTCGCCATCCTGCTTGAAGCCGAGGTCAAGCACCTGGCGGGCCAGGATGTCACCACCGATGTGGAAACCTTCAAGGCAAAACTGACCCGTGATATCGAGTCAAAACTGAAAGACCATTTCGAATCCGTGCGCCACTTGCCCTCCGGCGAACTGCACGAGGAATTGCGGCACTACGTGGTGGACGAAGTGCGCACCGCCTGGGACGGCTTTCGTCATGACGAGGACAAAAAGCTGGATGCGATGTTTCAATCCCTATGCGAACGCTTCAGCGAAAAAATTGATGCAACGGTAGACGAGTTATATCGCTTTTCGTCAGAACTGTTTTCCGTCCCCTTCGAGGCCGTCGGCGCGCAATCGGCCTGGAGCGCGAAATCCGGCTT
>Ga0315268_10001520_pt1 | contig 26678 bp, 18 predicted proteins | sample C1_top_MG_FD_204535 | JGI IMG/M metagenome (GOLD analysis project Ga0315268, IMG submission 204535) | Sediment microbial communities from Yellowstone Lake, YNP, Wyoming, USA - C1_top | ecosystem: Environmental > Aquatic > Freshwater > Lake > Sediment | place: USA: Wyoming | collected 2017-08-01
CTTAGAGCTTGGTATTCATCAAGAGAGGAAGTTTCCAATGTCCGAACCCCCTGAGTGTTTTCCCGCCATGTGCGGACCTGGGCGACCGGTCGGGATCTTCCAAATAAACGATCCATAAAACTCTGAAGTTGGTACTTCTCTTCGGAGAAATCAATTGCATGATCTTCAGATAATCCCATTTCGGAAGCTACTTGAGTCACGTGACGTTTTTCAAAATAGCGATAACCCAGAATCTGACACACCTTTTGGGCGATTTCATCGCCACCACTGCCAAATTGTCGGGAAATAGTAATTACTGCCATGGTTCACCTCCTGGGGAGAAAATTAAAAAACCACTGACATCGCCTGGGTCAGCAGTTCTACGAAGAAATTATATCAGGCCAGGCTGAATATTCCTGAAACCGCCTGCGTTGCTTGTAGTAATTTGAGCAATTTTATTTTACATCCTTTAATAGTATATTTCAATCAGCCAACACCCTGATTTTGGATAAGTTGACGTATAATATTCCAATCTTGAATAGCAGAACGGGTAAAGATACTTATATGGAAGAAGAGAATATCTTATCAGAGCTCATTCAACTCTCACATGAATTGGGAATGGAATCTCGCCAATTAGCCATTTTGGGAGAGGGTAATACAAGTGCAGATTGCGGAGATGGCACTTTCTGGGTAAAAGCTTCCGGGAGTCAGCTCGGGACAATCGATGAAAATGGATTTAGCAGGGTTCATTTTCAAGCTGTTTTTGAATTATTAAAGAAAGATAACCTTACTGATTTAGATATATCTGATGGTTTACGGAATGCTCTTGTTAATAAAACACAACGAAAACCTTCAGTAGAGACCTTCCTGCATGCATTGTGCTTGACCCAACCTGAGATTGCATGGATCGGCCATACCCATCCGGTCTCAGTAAACCAGATTCTTTGCAGTCGTGCAGGAGCTGAACCATTCCTAAGACATCTTTTTCCTGATGAAATAGTGGTTTGTGGTGGAGCTCCATTGGTAATCCCTTATGTGGATCCGGGCCTTGTATTGGCAAAAACTATTCAAGCTAGCCTAGAGCGATACCTGGATCAATATGGGCATGCTCCCAGGATGATCCTGATGGTAAATCATGGCCTCGTGGTGTTAGGAAAAACGGCGCGTGAGGTGTTGAATATCACACAAATGGCTGATAAGTTTGCGAAGATTCTCTATGGTACTTATGCGTTTGGTGGACCGGGTTATCTTCCGGCTGAGCACGTAGAACGGATCGAGAACCGATTGGATGAGCGTGACAGACGAAAAGCATTGACGTAGAGCTTCATAAATGAAGTTCAGAAAAAAACATCACCTTTGAAGCTTTATAGGAATTGAAATAATGAAGGTTCTACGATTATATAATGCTCACGATTTACGATTGACTGATGAGTCAATTCCTGTTCCAGGCCCAACAGAGACTTTGGTTAAAGTTACCTCAGTGGGAATTTGCGGTTCGGATGTACATTGGTATACCGAAGGTGGTATAGGAGGTACCTTTCTAACTGAGCCCTTGGTTCTTGGTCATGAATTTGCCGGGATTGTCATTAATAAAAATTTAAATGACCAGAGAGTAGCAGTCGATCCGGCAATTCCCTGTAAACACTGCAAGCAATGCCTTGAGGGAAATCCAAACCTGTGTCCCTCAATCCGCTTCGCAGGAACCCATGGGGTGGATGGGTCTTTGCAGGAATATATATCCTGGCCGAGTGAAAATCTTTATCCTTTACCCGGTTCAATTTCAGACGAAGAGGCTGCACTTTTGGAACCCCTGGGAGTGGCATTGCACGCTTTAGAACTGGGGCCTATTATGCCTGGGATAGATGTTGGAATTTATGGATGCGGTCCTATTGGCCTAATGATGGTACAGCTTGCACGTCTGTCAGGAGTCAGCCGTATATACGCCACCGATAAGCTATCTTCTCGGTTGGAGACTGCAATGGAATTGGGCGCAACAGATGTTTTTCTGGCTAACGGGCTGGAAGGTCAGGATATTTGGCAGGCAACCCACCAAAGAGGGGTGGATGTGGCGTATGAGATGGCCGGAGACAATGCTGCGGTAGAGACTGCAATGGTCACGAGTAAATATGGGGGGAAGGTTGTGATTGTTGGAATCACTGCCGATGATCGTACTACTTTTACGGCAAGCACAGCTCGACGAAAAGGCCTAACCATCCTGATTGCTCGGCGCATGCGATACACCTACCCGCGCGCTATTCGCCTGGTTTCGGAAGGTCGGATAGATCTGAAATCTTTGATTACACACCGGTTTCCCTTGGACCAATATGACCTGGCATTCCGGATGGCGGAAAGCCGATCGGGAATTAAAGTGGTCATTCAAATGTGAATCTAAGAAAGCGGTAATTATGCCTGCTGCTTCAATACAGGACCTAGAGGATCAATTAAATGACTTTGCTCCTAATGCACGTTTTCAAGCTCTGATGGAGATCGTTCAAAGATTGGAGCAAGGAGAACTGTCCATTAACCCAGAGCAGCATGTGGTAAATATGCATTGCCATACGTTTTTTTCGTTCAACGCTTATGGTTATTCACCATCTGCATTGGCCTGGCTGGCAAAGAAGCAGGGTTTTGAGTTAGCAGGAATTGTTGATTTCGATGTATTAGATGGAGCAGACGAGTTTCTAAGCGCCTGTGAATTATTGGGAGTGCGGGGTAGTGTTGGGATTGAGACACGTGTTTTTATCCCGGAATTTGCTGACCGAGAAATTAATTCCCCAGGTGAGCCTGGTGTATCTTACCATATGGGCATTGGGTTTACTTCCAGTTTGGTTCCAAAAAGGGTTGCGGCAATTCTAGATGGTTTACACCAGCGCGCCAGGCAGCGGAATCTTGGGATGGTTGAACGGTTAAACCAATATCTTAATCCGGTGAGCATTAATTATGAGCAGGACGTCCTTTCGTTGACGCCGGCCGGCAACGCTACAGAACGTCATATCCTAAAAGCATATATTCATTCGGCGGCACGAAAATATGGTGATCCAAGTAAATTCTGGTCTGGAAAGCTGGAGTTACCCGTTCAAAAAGTGATTGCGCTCCTGGCAGATGAGCCAGCATTTCAAAATGTGGTCCGATCGAAGCTTATGAAGCGAGGCGGTATTGGATATGTACAGCCAGGTCCAGATTCTTTTCCCCAATTGGAAGAATATCATAAGTTAATCACCGCTTGCGGTGCTTTGCCTTGTGCAGCCTGGTTGGATGGTCTATCCGCTGGGGAGCAAGCGATGTCAGAGCTGTTGAAATTGTTAGTCGAGAAGGGAGTAGTGGTTTTAAATATCATCCCTGACCGGAATTGGAATTTGTCTGATCCGGAAATTCGTCGGATTAAGGTAGGCAATTTATACCAGGTTGTTAAACTGGCTCAACAAAACGGTCTACCCATCAATGTCGGCACAGAAATGAATAGCTACGGTCAAAAATTAGTAGACGACTTCGATGTACCGGAGTTGCAACCAGTCCGCCAGGCATTCATCGATGGGGCATATTTTATCTATGGACATACCATGATGCAACGGGCTCTTGGAAAAGGATACCAAAGTCATTGGGCTAGAATGCACTTGCCCGGACGGAGAGAACGGAATGATTTCTTTACGAAAGTCGGGTACTGTCTTCCACCTGGAAAGGTTGGATTGACAAGGCTTAGCCAGATGAAATTGTCTTTAACACCAGATGAATTTCTCGCTGGATTATAGTGAGAAGGAATGTTCACTTGTTCTATAGGAGGAACCCATGGCTGATAAGCTGACTGACTATCGGAGTGGTAAGACCCCCTTACCTTTGCGCAATCGACTCTGGCCATTATATGGTGCTGGTTTTGAAAATATGGGTGTAGATGGAAAACCACTCGAACAAGATATGCCGACTTATGGTCCCGATGAGTTGCTGATTCGGCACGATGCGTGTGGATTGTGCTTTTCAGATATTAAGTTAATCGGGCAAGGCCAAACGCATCCACGAATCTCCAAAGATATGAAGACTGACCCGGTTGTGTTAGGGCATGAGGTTTCAATGACAGTGGTTGGCGTCGGTCAGAACCTTCAAGATCGCTATAAAGTTGGTGATCGTCTTACCCTTGAGACAGACATCTATGTCAATGGTATTGGGTATGCATATGGGTACATGTTACAGGGCGGTCTTTCACAATATTCGGTGATTGATCAGCGAGTAATTTCCAGTGATCATGGTGACCAATTAATCAGGATCAAACCAACCATGGGTTATGCAGAAGGCGCACTGACTGAGCCCTGGGCTTGTGTTGTAGGGGCATATCGCCTGCAATATCGGACCGGCTTGAAAAATGGTGGTACAACCTGGATCATAGGGGCAGGTGGAAAACAGAATTATACAATTAGCTCTGGTTTTGACGAAAAAACGCACCCGTCAAAATTGCTCATCACAAATATCCCGACTGCATTTGGGGATTGGCTGAGCAACCGCGCTGGCATCTTGAAGGTTGATGTTATTAAAGTTGATGACATATCGCATCCACCCGTGGAGACTGTTGATGATATTGTATTGTTAGGAGCCGATCCTGACATTATCGAGATAACCAGTCCGCGGATGGGAATGTTTGGGGTTATGGCGATCCTAGGAGAGGCGCCCATGGCCCGGCGGGTGAATATCGATGTTGGCCGGATTCATTACAGTCGTTGGCTTTATGTCGGTAGCACCAGTAATGATATAGCTAAAGCCTACAACCAGGTTCCATTACGTGCAAACCTAAAACCGGGTGGAAAAACCTGGTTTGTGGGCGCTGGAGGTCCGATGGGCCGTATGCACGTACAACGAGCGATTTCTTTTCAGGGCCACCCTAAAACGATGGTTTGTTCTGATATTAGCGATCTTCGCTTGAACGAGCTATGTGATTCATTTGGCTTAGAAGCTCAGTCTAAAGGTATACAATGGATCTGTTTGAACCCTAATGATAAAGACGCCTATGGAAGGAGCATGGAGCCGTTCTTTAGAGAAGGTTTTGATGACATTATCATGTTGGTGCCAGTTCCTGCTGTTATTGCGGATGCTGGCAGTCATCTCGCAAAGGGTGGGGTGATGAATATATTTGCCGGTGTCGCACGAGGAACGATGGTAAATATGGACTTGAGTGATGTCTATCTTAGAGATATTCGCATGATTGGCGACTCGGGTTCGGTTATGGATGATATGCTGACGGTGCTCAGTAAATGGGAATCTAAAGAACTCTCTACAAACCGCTCGGTAGCAGCAGTGGGTTCATTGACTGCAGCTCGTGATGGGTTGAAAGCGGTCAGAGATACGACATTTGCCGGTAAGGTGGTCATATATCCAAATATAAAGGAGCTGCCTTTAACGGCCATTGCGGATTTGAAGGAAAAAATGCCATCTGTCTATGCCAAGATGCGTAACGGGGAATGGACCAATGAGGCTGAAGAAGAATTCTTGCGTCTCATGCTGCCATAAATTAACAGGATGAAGTCATGACTGAATTGGCAGTAATGTTCGGCGCCGGAAACGTGGGACGAGGGTTTCTGGGCCAGCTGTTTTCCGAATCCGGGATGGAAGTTGTTTTTGTAGATGTGGATGAGACTTTGATCAGGGTTCTCAATGCCCGAAAGAGTTATTTCATTCGCCTGGTAGATAATGAATATTCAGAAAAAGTGCAGGTCTCACCCGTACGAGCTTACCACTCTCGTCAGTCAGAAGAGGTAGGCAGAGCTTTAGCGCAAGCCACAATTGCGGCAACCGCGGTTGGCGCTCGAGCGTTATCACTTATTGCACCGTTAATTGCAAAGGGTGTCGTAGAGCGACAGGTTAACGGCAGAGTCCAGCCCCTTAATTTCATCATCTGCGAAAACCTGCATGGGGCAGCAGAGTTCTTCCGTAATATGGTTATTCAATACATTCCTGCTTCTTGTCTGGAATATTTCAAAACGAAAATTGGTTTTGTGGAAACAGTGATTGGTCGGATGGTACCTCCACCTACGCCTGAAATGCGTGCGGAAGATCCAAGCCAGATTTTGGTAGAACCTTACAAGGAGCTACCCGTTGATCGCCTGGGGTTTATTGGATCACCGCCAGAAATTGTGGGCATGCAAGTATGTGATAATTTTCCAGCCTATACAGCGAGGAAATTATACCTGCATAACTGTGGCCATGCCGTTCTCGGGTATCTAGGATATTTACATGGCTACCAATATGGCTATGAAGCGCTGGTTGATCAGGTCATCCGACCAATCTTTGAAAAGGCTTTGGACGAGTCAGTTCATGGAATAGTTAAGCAATTTGGAGTCGAGGAAAGGTGGCTGAAAGACCATCAGGCTGATCTAACGCGTCGATTTGCGAACCGGGCCTTGGGAGACACCAATTTTCGGCTGGGGCGTGACCCCTTGCGAAAATTAGCTGCTAACGATCGGTTGGTCGGGGCAGCCCGTTTGGCAGAGAAGGCTGGCGTACTTCCAGAAGGTCTCAGTTGGGGAATAGCGGGTGGGTTTGCTTTCAATGCGCCGGAAGACCCGATGGCAGTTGAATTGCAGGCTAGATTAACTCGAGAGGATTTCAAATCTGTGCTTGCCGATGTCAGCCAAATACAGCCAGGAGAGCTACTGGCCGAATTGGTTTTCGACCGGTATAAGCGTTTGCGGCATGGAATAAAGGGATGATATATACGGTTACCCTCAACCCAGGTCTAGATAGAACTCTGACTGTTCCAGAGATTGTCCATAATGAGGTTCTGAGAGCTACAACAGTCAGAATTGATCTGGGCGGAAAAGGGTTAAATGTCTCGCGTGCTCTCAAAGCCTTGGGCAGTAATAGCGTGGCAATGGGATTCGTGGGTGGAAGTAACGGGCTTTTAATGAAACGCGGGTTGAGAGAAATCGGAATCAGGACGGATTTCGTCTGTGTTCGAGGAGAAACCCGGATAAGCACGTTAATTGTTGACAAAGAAGCCCAGGAACACATCAAAGTAAATGAACCTGGCCCAATCATCCTGATGGACGAACAGGAAGCATTAGTTCAGAAAATTCGCAAGCGGTTGAAACCTGGAGACTTTTGGGCTTTCTGTGGAAGCCTTCCGCTGGGTTTGCCTTCAAATTTCTATGCCATGTTAATCCGATTAGTACAAGCTGGTGGGGCTAAAGCGGTTCTGGATACCAGTGGAGATGCATTGCGGGAAGGTGTTAAGGCTACGCCTTACCTTCTAAAACCGAATTTGCTTGAGATTGAACAGGCTACGGGGATCACCGTTGGAACAGAAGCTGATGCATTCATTGCCTTAGAAACTCTGTTGAATCTGGGCGTCCAATATGTGGCTTTATCTATGGGGGCCAATGGACTCATGATCGGGAGAAAAGGTGAGATCAGAGGGATCAAACCGCCGAAAGTGCCTGTCAGAAGCACAGTCGGAGCGGGCGATTCGACTTTGGCAGGAATCCTATGGGCAATGAGCAAGAATATGGCATTGGATGAGGTTGCTCGGTGGGGTGTGGCGACCGGAACCGCAGCAGTAATGTGCGAAGGCACAGGGGTTGGGGATCAGGCGCTAGTAGAGTCGATCTATGGATTGTTAAAATAAGATATTGGAGTATGAGTGATTTGTCTTCAGTGAATCCATGTCTCCCTCCACCATTAATGACTTCAGAACACGGTTCTTTTGCCCGAACGACGATCATTGATCGCAAGCCACAAATCATCCGCCAGGTGATTGAGGATAACAACTTCCCGGATGATGTGATCCTTGCGCTGAAAGTTTTGAATGAAGAGATTTTATGCCACCCAATGCAGCCTTTGAGGGAGAAATCAGAAGATACTACATTCTGGAACGAGGAGTTGCAGAGATGTGAGGGTTCTTCATGGTTGGATGCGCCCTGGTACTTTGCGGAAGCGTTTTTCTACCGCAGGTTAATGGAAGCGACTCAATATTTTCAACCTGGAATGTTGAAGGGTATAGATCCATTTCTAAAACAGAAACAACGATCGATGGATGAGGGGATAGAATGGTTTGTGAAAGAATGGGAATATTTTAATTGTCAGAACTCAGAATGTGCCTTTGAAGCTTTGTTGCATTCCTGCCTTTGGGGAAATCGAGCTGATTTAAGCAATGATAGGATTTATGAAACAATGCGAAGCGGTATTAATGTGCGTAATGAGCGTCACATGATACTTATAGACCATTCTAAAGAAGTCCTTGACTTACTCCAAAATGGGGTAAAGCGGGTGGATTTTTTCAATGACAATGTCGGAAAAGAGCTTTTTTATGACCTGGCTTTTGTGGATTTCTTGCTGGCAGAAGGATGGGTAGGCCAGATTATCTTACACTTAAAAGAATATCCTTTCTTTGTGTCTGATGCGATGCCAAAAGATGTGACGAAGTCAATCAGGCAGCTAAGGACTTCCGGTTTGAGGTTGACTAAACAATTAGGGGAGCGGCTGGAAAATTATCTTCGAGTCGGAAAATTAAAATTAGCACACGAATCCTTTTGGACAACCTGTTTGATGTTTCGACAAATGCCTATCAATTTACGAGAAGATTTGGCAAAATCGGCCCTGGTATTAGTTAAAGGAGATGTAAATTACCGCCGGATTTTGGATGATCGTCACTGGCCATATACGACACCATTGACTGATATTGCAGGATATTTTCCCACATCCTTTGTAGCCTTACGAACTTTAAAAGGGGAAATCCTGGCAGGTTTGAATGAGGGGATGGCGGAAGAAATTCAGAAAGAGGATCCCAATTGGTTAATCGACGGTAAACGGGGTATCATTCAGTTATTCAAGAGGTGAGATATATGAAAAAGCTCTTACAAGATCGGATTGCTCTGGTCACTGGTGGCGGTCAGGGATTAGGTCAGGCGATTTGTTTTCGGCTGGCAAAGGAAGGTTGTCACATTGCAGTCGCTGACCTGAACGAGACAGGCGCGAAGGAAACAGCTAATGCAATTACGGGTCGCCAGGCAATTCCAATTAAAACGGATGTCACTGATGAAGTACAGGTAGCCGCTATGGTTGACCGAACAGTAGAGGAATTTGGTCGATTAGATATTTTGGTTTCAAATGCTGGAATCCTGATTAGTGGTGAAATCAGTGAATTCCCGACTGAAAAGTGGCGAGCTGTCATAAATGTTAACCTATTTGGATATTTTCTCTGTGCGAAGCACGCTGCTCGAGTGATGAAACCTCAGCGAAGTGGTGTCATTCTACAAATTAATTCCAAATCTGGCAAGAAGGGAAGTTATAAAAACTCTGCTTATGCGGCTTCAAAATTTGGTGGAATCGGCCTGACGCAGTCAATCGCTTTAGATCTCGCCGAATATAATATACGGGTGAACGCGATATGCCCAGGGAACTTGCTTGATTCTCCCCTATGGGTGGATTCGCTTTACAAGCAATACTCAGAAAAATGGGCTATTACCGAGGAAGAAGTAAGGCAGCGTTATATCGACCAGGTACCGATGAAGCGAGGTTGTACCTACGAGGATGTTTGCAATGTAGTGGTCTTCATGTCTTCAGATCAATCCAGTTACATGACTGGCCAGGCAATCAATGTCACCGGTGGCCAGGAAATGCGGTAATTGCTAGCATAGTACTAGAAAATCTAAAAACGGAGGACATCTTTTCAATGGCTACATCACAAAAAGTGAATAGAGGAGCCATCTCGTCGATGGAAAAAGTTTCAGCGATGATTGAAGAACAGGCGCTGACAAAGGAAGAATTACTGACAATGCTACGGCAAATCATGGAAATCCGGGCATTAGAGAATAATATAGCCAATTTGTTAGGAAAGGCGGTTCTAAAGGGCGCTTCACATTTATATGCTGGTCAGGAGGCAGTAGCGGTTGGAGCAATAGCTGCCCTTCAGGATGATGATTATGTAACCAGCACTCATCGCGGACACGGTCATGCTCATGCGCATGGTGATAGAGCAGCGAAAACGCCAGAGGCTCAGCAAGAGCATTACAGCAAGATGATGGCTGAGGTGCTCGGCAAATCGGGTGGATATTGTAAGGGTAAGGGTGGGTCCATGCACATCGCTGATGTATCTCACGGCAACCTGGGAGCGACCGGTATTGTCGGCGGAAACATTCCAGTTGCAGTGGGAGCCGCGTTGGCCCAAAAAGTAATGAAGACAAACCGCGTGGTATTGTGTTTCTTCGGAGATGGAGCATCTAATACGGGCAACTTCCATGAATCTTTGAATATGGCCAGCCTTTGGGATTTGCCAGTAGTATTCGTAGTTGAGAACAATATGTATGCGATGTCAGTTCCCTGGGCGAAGGCCAGTAAGTTGCAAGATATCGCGAAACGAGCTTGTGCTTATGGAATACCGGGTGAGGTAGTAGATGGGATGGATGCTCTGGCAGTCCGCGGAGCTGTGGTGAAGGCTGTTGAACGAGCCCGGAAAGGTGAAGGTCCAACGTTAATAGAAGCGAAGACGTATCGCTGGTATGGTCACTCTCATTCTGACCCGCGATCTTACCGTACTCGCGAAGAAGAGAGCCAATGGAAGCTGCGCGACCCAATCACAGTGATGAAAGACAATCTTCAGGTTGTAAAATTGCTGACGAATGAAGAATTTGACTCATTGGACCGGGCTGTCGAGCAGAAGCTAGAAATAGCCATGTCGTATAGCGAAACCTCACCTGAGCCTGCTCCGGAGGAGGTCGAAACAGATGTGTTTGCTCCTTCTAAATTTACTGTTGCGGATTTCGAGGTGGAGAAAAAACTCCGTGAGCAAGTACGATCGGATCCAGCGATGCGCCAGATCTCCTACTCGCAAGCTCTGATCGAAGCGATGCGGGAAGAGATGCTGCGCGATGACCGGGTGTTTGTGATGGGCGAAGATGTAGGCTTGTATGGTGGGGCATATGGAGCGACACGTGGTCTTTTGCAGGAATTCGGTGAATGGCGAGTACTTGATACCCCTATTTCCGAAGCTACCATTGGTGGCGCTGCGGTGGGAGCCGCAATGGTGGGAATGAGACCAGTAGCGGAAATCATGTACGTGGACTTTACTCCTCTGGCTATGGACCAGATTGCCAACCAGGGCGCCAAGAATCGTTACATGTTTGGTGGAAAAACAATTGTCCCGATGGTGATCCGTACAGAAGGAGGAGCTGGACGGGCAATCGCCGCTCATCACTCGCAGAGTCTGGAATCGTTGTGGACGCACTTCCCTGGTATATATGTCGTGATGCCTTCCACTCCTTATGATGCTAAGGGATTGCTTAAGGCTGCGATCAGAGATGACAACCCGGTGATGTTTATTGAACACAAGATGCTCTATAAAGAAAAAGGTCCTGTCCCAGAGCAGGAATATATCATTCCATTTGGAGTTGCGGATATTAAACGACCAGGAAAGGATGTTACTTTAGTTACGTATTCGCGCATGGTTTATCGGTCGCTTACTGCGGCAGAGGATTTAGCCAAGGAGGGCATTGATGTCGAGGTAATCGATTTGCGAACGCTCAAGCCATTGGATATCAATACGGTGATTAACTCCGTCAAAAAGACAGGAAGGTTAGTTTGCGTCAGCGAGTCTTATGAGAATACCAGTTTCATCAACGAGGTTATGGCACAGGTGAATGATCTGGCATTCGATTGGCTGGATGCACCCATGATTCGGGTAGCAGCAAGGAATGTCCCTGTTCCCCGGGCCGAGGTGTTGGAGGATCAGGCAATTCCAAACGAAGAACGGATAAAGGCGGCTTGCCGAAAGGTGGTGAGTTAATGGGAACGGAATTATTTATCCCAAAATTAGGTCAGACTGTTGAAGAAGTAACCCTGGTAAGCTGGCTGGTTGAAGATGGCGCAAAGGTGGATTTCGGCCAGGCCATCCTGGATGTGGAAACAGATAAAGCAGTCTTTCCTGTTGAAGCAAATGCGAAAGGAGTTCTTCACCGAGGACCTTTCAAGGAAGGCGATATATTACCTGTGTTGACAGTTGTCGCAGTAATCGGAAAACCTGAGGACAAATTTATTATCAAAGGCCAGGCTGAGGAGGGGGTTAGGCCGTTTGTATTGCAAGGGACAGGAGAAGGTGTAGCGAAATCTGAAGTAAAAAGGGCTCAAGCAGAAAAAGAACCTGGCGAAAAATTATTTGCTTCCCCAAGAGCTCGGAAGTTGGCAGAGATTCAGGGAGTGGATCTATCAAGAGTAGTTCCAACTGGGGGAGGGGGATTTCGCGTAGCCGAAAGAGATGTGGTTGCATACTTGAAACAAATGCCAAAAGCAACCCCGATTGCTCAAAAATTGGCTGTAGAAGCTGGTATTGACCTGCAAGGAGTTGTGGGGAGTGGACCGCGTGGGCGGATACTGAAAGAGGACATAGAACGAGCCAAGCGAGTCCCATCGCTTGAGAGGCCAATGCCTATGCCTGTTGGAACCACTGAGTCCGGTATAGAATTACCGTTGGTTGAAGTAGTCGAGCGCATCCCGCTGAAAGGAGTACGGGCGATCATAGCTGATAGAATGGGTACCAGTGTCCATACTACCGCGCGGGTAACATTACTCATGGAAGTGGATGCGACAGCCTTCGTCGAAGCGCGTACTCGACTCAAGGAGAAGGTATCCGAGGAGTGGGGTTTTATACCTGGATATAATGATCTACTGGCGAAGGTGGTTGCAGTTGGGCTTCGCAAGTTTCCTTATATGAATGCTCGCTTAACTGCAGATTCTATTGAAATCCTTGGGCATGTTAATATTGGGATGGCAGTAGATACTGAGCGTGGACTATTGGTACCGGTGATACATGACGCAGACCGGAAAAACCTTCGACAGTTTAGCACTGAATTTCGCGATCTGGTAGACCGGGCAAGGAAAGGCCGATCGCTACCAGATGACTTGAGTGGGGGAACTTTTACCATTACGAACCTGGGTATGTATGATGTGGATGCCTTTACCCCGGTGATCAATCTTCCCGAAGCGGCTATTTTAGGTGTGGGGAGGATTGCTGCCAAGCCCGTTGTGAAGAATAATTCTGTAGAAGTTCGGCAGATGTGGACACTCTGCCTGGTGTTTGACCATCGCCTGGTAGATGGGGCACCCGCAGCGCGCTTCCTTCAGTATCTTAAGGAGTTAATAGAAGAGCCATACCTCTTATTGGCTGAGTGAGTAACCAAGGTTCAAAATAAGGAGATTCCAATGGTGGCAATGAAAGATGGTCCGTCGTCTTCTAATTTTTATACTATCCCGCTTAAAGGAAATATTAACCTGGGTGAAATTGCCGAGCATAAAGGTATATCGGAGACAATGATAAAGGCTGTGACTCATGTGCCCAGCGGGGAGTGTGTTGCGTGGGGAATACCTTTTAAGATTGATGACGTTGTTTTGATTGATGATCATCCAGTCACTATTGAGCTAAATCCAGTTACTGCACAATGGCTGATCTTCATGCATACATCTGACATGCGTCCGTTAGAGACTAAATCCAATGGTTTCCATATTTCGGTTCATGGGCAAGGACGTCTAAATGAGCTTGCTGCTACATATGTTATGATTTATGAGGATGGCAGTGAAATCAATGCCGAAATCCGACGGCGTCACCAGATCGGCAGTATCGATCGTTGGTGGGGTGAGAATTGCTTTCAAGCAGTAGCTCATCATAAACCTCATCCGTTAAGGTCTTCACATGAGCAGTTGCGGCAGGGATGGGGATGGACTCAAACTCGAGTGGATACGTCAGATTCCCCAGAATGGACAAACTGGTTGTGGGCCTGGGAGAACCCCAATCCTGAAAAACCGATTAAAGGAATCCGATTCGATCCGGCTTCCGGAATTGTGATTATCTCAGCTTTAACCGGAGGGACTGCTTCTGAGCAACCATTCCGTTGGCGGAGGCGTCGTAAAGCGATCCTAAAGTTGCCCGCAGGAACTTCATTTCTTCCTGACCTGGATGAGGATGGATTATTAACGCAGGTCCAATTAGATATGGGACAAGTAATCTCTGCATTACCCCGCCTGGATTATCCAAATGATGGCTGGGAAGAATCATACAATAACCAGGTTCCGCCGAGATTAGAAAGCGAAGTTTTGGTTGAATACACCTCTCACCCAGATGCTTGTTTTCACTTATGGTCTGGTGAGAAGATTCCGGTTATCGACGTAGAAAAAGAACAATTGAATATACCTCTACAACCGGTCGCTCCTGCACATCAGCGTGTTCTCTTAAGGGTAATTGATCAGAAAAGCAAAAAACAGGTTGCTGTTAAACTGCATGTACACGGGGAGGGGGGAGAGTACTTACCTCCTGTCGATCGTCATCGTATGATCAACACTGCGTGGTTTGAAGATTATAGTGTCGATTTTTCTCACCAGGGGACCCACCAATGTACTTATATATCAGGTGAAACAACCCTTGATTTACCCTTGGGAAAGGTATTTATTGAGATCTCGAAAGGTTTTGAAATAAGGCCAGTTCGTAAGATTATCGAGATCACTGCTGATACGGAAGAAATAGTGATCGAACTGGAAAAAGTGTTGAACTGGCGAGAAAACGGTTGGGTAACGGCTGATACCCATGTTCATTTTCTTTCACCGGTTTCTGCACGTTTAGAGGGTGCTGGGGAAGGTGTAAATATCATCAACCTACTTGCCAGCCAATGGGGCGAGTTGATGACGAATGTCGGCGATTTTGATGGCCAGACAACCTGGGGGTCGCGTGAAGCCGGTGGGGATGGCGAGTACTTAGTAAGAGTAGGTACAGAAAACCGGCAGCATGTATTGGGACACATCTCCTTGCTGGGGTATCGCGGCTCAATTATTGCCCCGATGACAACTGGTGGACCGGACGAATCGGCTATCGGTGACCCAATCGAAATATTGCTGACGGAGTGGGCCAGGCAGTGTAAACGTCAGGGAGGGGTGGTTGTTTTACCACATTTTGCACAACCCCGCGCCGAACATGCTGCAAGTATTATCAGCGGAGATATTGATGCGCTGGAAATGACTTCGTGGGGAGACCTTTACAGCGGGATCAATCCATACAGCCTGGCGGACTGGTACCGCTATTTGAACTGTGGTTATCTGGTAGCAGCCGTAGGCGGTACAGATAAGATGAGTTCGAATACAGCCGTCGGAACAGTACGCACCTATGCCCATATTCCTGAGGGACAACCATTTACTTATGGTGCATGGATGGAAGCAATTAGGCAGGCGCGTACTTTCGTAACCTATGGGCCTTTATTAGAATTCCAGGTGAATAATCAACCGATGGGTAACCGTTTTGATTTGCCATCCACAGGGGCTACTTTAGATGTGAGTTGGAAAGTCGCTAGCGTTACTATACCCATGACGCGAGTGGAACTCATCATCAACGGTGAGATCCGAGAGAGCCATACAGTAGACTTGTGGGAAGGCAGTGGTCATTGGTCGATAAAAACGGAAAAAAGCTCCTGGATGGCTCTTCTGGTACGTGGGCAGTATCATGATAAGCCCGAGATCATTGCAGCACATTCCTCTCCTGTGATGATCCATGTAGAAGGATCACAATTGTTAGCCGCGGCAGATGGAGTGACTATCCTTGAACAAATTGAGGGAGCATTAGCTTACCTGGACACTGTAGGAACACGCGCCGAAGACCGCGCTTACAAACGGATGCGACTGGTTTTAGAGAGCGCCCATCGAACTCTGCACAATCGGATGCATCATCTAGGTTATTATCATGATCATAGCCCCGTGGAAGATCATGCGGATCATCATCGATGATATTCTAGTTTACCAGGCTGGATCATCCCCCACTGATAGCCGGGATGAACCGGATAACAGATTTCTCACTTACTGTTTGGGTTATACCTCGCTGGTTCAGTTTTCCATCTATTACCAGCGATAGGTTTTTGCGCAATTTATTTCCATAGCATAGGCGTCCCTTTATTCCTGGAAAACTTTGATCCAGGTTTTCGATTACCTGACCAACTGTCTCGCCGGGTACTACGACCATATCCTGACCGTTGGTCAGCTCTCGTAATAAAGCGGGAATCTGAACCCTTGGCATTGGTGTTTAATCCGAATGCAAACCCTTGTTCCAAATTGCTTCCAATAATCGCGCTGGAGACATAGGTAAGGTATTCATCCGTACACCTACGGCAGCGTGGATAGCATTGGCGATAGCAGCTGGTGGGGGTACGATTGACATCTCACCTGCCCCTCGAACACCATAAGGATGCCCTGGGTTTGGTGCTTCAACAATCACTGGTGTGATGGACGGAACATCTGGGCATGTAGGAATTCTGTAATCTAAATAGCTGGTGTTGAGCATTCGGCCAGCTTCATCGTAGATATATTCTTCGTTCAATGCCCAACCAATCCCTTGAGTTACAGCCCCTTGAATCTGGCCCTCGACATAGGCGGGGTGGATTGCTTTACCTACGTCCTGAACTGCAGTATAACGTAGGATTTTCACCTGTCCAGTTTCTGGATCGACTTCTACGTCTACAATATGGGTGGCAAATGCCGGCCCCACACCATCTGGGCTGACCGATGTGTTTACTGACAACGGATAATCCTCACACAACCTGGAAGCTAATTCCTTAAAAGTGAATTTTTGGTTTCCGATTGTGAATATACCCTCTGAGAATTTTACGTGTTTCAACGGTAGTTGCCAAAGGTCAGCTGCCCTTTTCCTGAGGGCATAGATCAATTGCCGACCCACTTCATAAACGGCCCAGCCAGTGCTAAAGGATGTCCGGCTCCCCCAGGTTCCATCTGTGTATCCGATAAAATCTGTATCTGCAGTTGAGGTTCTGACATCGTCAGCTTGAATTCCCAGGGTTTCTGCCAGTTGCATTGAAAGAGACATTCGCGTTCCGGTTAGATCGACCGAACCGGTCGCCAAATTAACCGTACCATCGAGATTTATACTCGCAGAAGCGCTGGAACGACCGCCACCATTGGACCAAAAACCTGAAGCTACTCCTCGTCCCTGGTGTGGACCCAAGAGAGGAGCAGTGTAATGAGGTTGATTTTTAGCAGTTTCTAGTGTTTCCTGAAAACCAATGCGATCATAACGTAATCCATTAGTGCGTTGATCCCCTTCTTTAACGCCATTAATGCATCGAAAATCAAGAGGGTCTATGGCCAACCTTTCGCAAAGTTCGTCAATAACAACCTCACAGGCGAAGACCGCATTGCTAACACCGGGAGCCCGATACGAAGCGGTCCATGGTCTATTGACCACCACGTCGTAGCCATCGATCAGGATGTTATCAATCCGATACGGAGCAAAGATGCAGGCTGCCGCTGTTTCAACTGAAGAGCCGGGAAATGCTCCGGCAGCGTAAGCCAGCCAGGCAGTGGCGGCAGTGATCTGACCTTTGTTATCTGCTCCCATCTTAATCTGAATATAAGAGGCTGATGTAGGCCCCGTTGCAGTAAGAACTTCGTTATGGCTCATAACTATTTTAACTGGTTTATGCCCACTCTTTTTAGAAAGCAAGGCTGCAAGAGGCTCAAGGTAAACGCGGTTTTTCCCACCAAAAGCGCCGCCTACCTCCAGTGGATAAACGCGAATGTACTTCACGGGGATCTGAAGAATCTCCGAAACTTGGTCACGAACAGAGAAAACCCCTTGGGTGCTACACCAGATGGATAATTGTCCGTTTGCAGAAAACAAAGCGGTTGCGTTTTGAGGTTCGATATAACCCTGATGTACAGTGGCAGTGTTAAATTCCCGCTCAACGACTACGCTGGCCTGTGAAAATCCTTTCTCGGGGTTACCGGATTTGAACTGTACGTGGCTGGCAATGTTGGTCGGATTGTTGCTTTTCTTGCCCAATTCATCTGTTCGAAGATTGCTATGTATTACAGGTGCTCCACCATCCATAGCCTTTCGAATATCTACCACTGGAGGAATATCTTCGTAGGTGACATTTATTTTCTGCAATGCCTCGGTGGCAATATGTAGACTTGTAGCAGCAACCGCAGCTACGGCATGCCCATAATAAAGAACCTTATCGCGAGCAAGAATATTATCGGTCTGGTATTGAAGGGAAGCCCCCTCTTCGCCTAGGGAGATGATCTGTTTTGTTAAGTCTGGAAAATCAGCAGATGTGATCACCGCTTTTACGCCCGGCATCATCTCGGCTTCTAGGCAATTGATGGATAAGATGCGTGCATGCGCGTGTGGGCTACGAAGTACTGCTCCATAAAGCATACCGGGTAGATGAGTATCTATTCCGTAAATTGCCTGACCAGTGACTTTATCAATGTCGCCTGACCGAATAGGTGATGTTCCAATTACTCGAAATTTCTTATCTTTATGATTCTGCTTTCTTGAGGGTGCTCTTGCAATCATGGGGTTACCTCTCGACCTGAGTCGAATTTCGAAGGCAGGAAGCTGCATCCAGGACTGCCTGCACAATCTTAACATAACCAGTACAACGACAAAGGTTACCAGCTAACCAGCGACGAACTTGTTCTTCTGTCGGGTCGGGATTCCGATCAAGGAGCGCTTTAGCAGCCATAATAAATCCTGGTGCGCATATTCCACATTGCTGGGCATTATGCTCGAGGAATTTCTGTTGCAGGATATGTAGTCCTTCTTTGGGTGTAATACCCTCAATCGTAGTTACTGATTTTCCTTCAATTTCCACAGCCAAAACCAGACATGAATTAACCAACATTCCATCTAGAATAACGCTACATGCACCGCAATTACCATTATTACACCCTTGCTTGGTCCCAGTCAGATTTAGATCGTCGCGCAGTACTTCTAAAAGGCTTTGTCTTGGTTCACAGTAGAACTGAATGAGCTCATTATTGATGATGGCGTTGACAGGTATTTTGGAGGGCATGGTTTATTCCTCCTTATCGTTTTGTTGGGCGCGGCCAATCGCCTTCTCAAGTGCTCGTCGTACAAGGATGGCAGTGAGATGTTTGCGTTGGGCAATAGTCCCGCGCATATCATTGATTGGACGAGTTGATTCTTTGGCAATTTGCGCAGCCTGTTTGATAGCCGCAGCCGAGGTTTTTTGACCTCTCAGGAATTCACCCGCCGCGGGTACCAATAATGGGGTTGGAGCCACGGCGCCCAGGGCAATCCGAGCCCAATCGAAGGTGGTTCTATCTGAACTCAAGACCACTGCAACTCCCACTCCCACCACTGCAATATCCATTTCGCTGCGTGGGGTAAAGCGAAGATAGCATGCTCCAGTTCCACCTATCTTTGGTGGAGGAAGTCGGACAGAGACAAGCAACTCACCGAGTCGAAGGGCAGTTTGGCCTGGGGCTATACAAAAATCCTCTACTGATATCTCACGACTTCCATCAGGACCAGCAATGAGACAGGTAGCTTGATATATGATTAGAGCAGGGATGCTATCTGCTGCCGGTGAAGCATTGCATAAATTCCCTCCAAGGGATGCCCGTCCTTGAATTTGGACACCTCCAATAAGGGATACTGCATCTAGTAAACCTGGATAATATTTCTTTATCGCCGGGAATTGGCATATATCCCAGCAGGAAACAGCAGCGCCCACTAATAGTCCCTGGTGTGGATCATAAGATAACTGGTTTAACTCAGGAATTGCCTTGATGTCTACCAGTAGCGATGCCCTCTGACTTCCCTCCTGCAATTGTACAATGAGATCGGTCCCGCCATTCAGAATCCTGGCACTCTCCCCACGTTGACTTAGATATGAGACTGCCTGCTTAACATTATGAGCTTTCACATAGTCAAATGCTAGCAAGATTTACTCTCCTTTCCGTAAGGAATAACCGGCTGAAATTATAAACGGGTTAAGCGGTGCGATTTCTTAAACCATTATACAACGCCACAGGTCATCAAAAAAACAATTTTCTCCTTTAGCTCGTAGATTTTCCTAAGCTTGAAAAAAAAGAGCCCTACCAATCATTGGAAGGCTCAATATCCAGGGTGGCTGAAGGGTTTCGAACCCTCAACATCTTGATCCACAGTCAAGCGCTCTGCCATTGAGCTACAGCCACCATCAGCGACCAGATTTTATCACAGGGCTGATCACTGCGCAAGAAGCTGTAGTAGATAACCAGCAGCCAGATCGCGATCTACCGTTTCTTGATCGTGCCCAGATAGATCCTTGATGGTCACCTTATGATTGGTTACTTCATCAGGACCTATAATGACAGCAAATCGGATTCCCATACGGTCGGCAAATTTTAGTTGTTTAGGAAGTTTAGCAATCTCCGGATAGCAAACAACTGGCAAACCTGTTTGGCGCACAGCCGAAGCAAAATCTAGCGAACTGAGTTGACAGTTTTCGTCAAAGACTGTGACCAGAATAGTATTAGATAGATTGGCTTTAGGCGGTAATAAGTTATATTTTTCAAGAACAATCGTGATCATTACGTCGCCCATTGCCACACCAATTCCCGGCAAGGGCGCACCGCCCACATCGCTAACCAGGTTATCATAACGTCCACCACCCAGAAGCGCACGACCACCTTCTTTCTCAAAGGCTTCAAAGACAAAACCTGTATAGTATGTCAAGCCTCGGATAATTCCCGCGTCGTACCTGATATAATCCTCTAATCCCAGTACTTCTATTATTGAGAAAAATTTGTGGAAATCAGGCCATTTCTTCCAGAGTTCAGGATCTGAAAGCAGGGATTTTAGCTCTTCCAACTGGATTGGGCTGAGGCCACTTTCCAGCGCATAGGCATCCCAGATGGAGGGATCCATTTTATTCCGACGATCAATCACTTGCAATATATTAGGTCGGAGTTCAGCCGGAACCTGAATACGTTCCAACTCTGTATTCATTAAGGCTCGGTTATTTACATGGATCTGTACCAGTGATGGGGTCAAACCGACTTTTTTAAAAAACTCGGCGCAGATCGCGACCAATTCGGCATCAGCTTCAGGTGTATTTACACCGATTAAATCAATGTTCCATTGAAAAAATTCGCGAGTACGGCCTTTTTGAGGACGCTCGTAGCGCCAAAACGGGCCATAAGACCACCATCGTAAGGGAAATACCAGCTCGTTCTGCTTTTGAGCGATCATGCGGGTCAATGTGGGAGTCAGCTCGGGGCGTAAGGTAATCGTATCTCCGCCGCGATCCTTGAATACAAAGGATTGTTGGTTGACTAACTCATCACCGGATTTTGCGGCATAAAGATCAATCCTTTCCAACAAGGGTCCTTCATATTCCTGGTACCCAAATGATTCCGATACCTGCCGGATTTTGTTATATAACCAGGTACGGATTGCCATATCTTCTGGATAAAAGTCACGGGTTCCTTTGACTGCTTGGATCAATGCTTTCATTTGCTTGTCCCATGATAAATAGGATAGGCAAATTTTAACATATATTCTTTTCTCCAATTCAGTTGAGTTATTTATGGATTGGGCTGCCAGGGAAGGTCACCCGACCGGATTATCGGTGAATTCAACCATGCCAACCATCCAGAATAGTGTCGCTTGTCAGGAGCGTGACGGTCTAGACCAACCATAAGCATACTGCAAATAAGAAGACCGGCACCAATCCATTGCAACCAGGTTAGATATTCTCCTAACCAGGATATGGCAAGACTAACTGTCACTAACAACTCCCCCAGGCCAAGTAGAGCAGTTTGCATACCCCCCAGGTTCTTAATCCCTGAGAAGAGCATCAAACGAGATAGGAAGGTTACCAACGCCATGCCTATGACTGGCCACCAGGGTGTTCCTCCTTTTGGTAAGTGAGGGTTAAAAATAAGGAAGACAATCAAAACGGTTCCACTCATTGCCACCAGAGTGTAAAGAGTAACAGTTTGAGCTGGAACCTCATATAGGACGCGCTGATTTATAAGTAGATGTAAAGCATAAAGTACGGCTGATCCAAACATCATCGTAGCGCCAATCAAGTCAATCCGATGCGACCCTGTGCTCAATAGAAGGTACATTCCGGGGATGGCTATTCCCAATCTAATTAAAGTAATTCGACTCACCGGTTGCTGATCTATCATTAACCACATGGCAACAAATATTGGATAAAAGGAATATAATAGCTGGCCGATACTGGCGTCCAGGCGGCTCAGTGCAGCGTAATAAAGTATGGAACCCAGACCGTTGATTATACCGGCCAATAAGCAGCCAAAGAAACCAACCGGGTAAATATAAAAGGAGCGTCGCTTGAAAATAGCCATCAGTGTAGAAATGAGCAGAGTGGCAATTCCGGTTCTTAAAGCAACGATAGCAAGGGGAGAAAAGCCAAACAGGATAGCCTGTTTCCCAAACACAGGCGCCATTCCAAGGAATAACGCCGACATTAGTGCTGCGCGAATTCCCCGTTGGCGTCGGACTTTGCTTCGAGGTCTTGTAGTGGCGCGATAAGATGCTGCTTCCATTTTCCTTGACCATCTAATGGAGCAATGAACGGACCTCTTCTATTAATTCATCGCTCATGAAATCGCCTTTCTGCATTAAGGTCTGGATATGACCTTGCAACCTTTGTTTTTCAGAAGTGGTTAATTCTTTAGCGGTCACAACAATAACAGGTATATCCGATGTTTGGGGTTCAGATTGCAGGGCATTAAGGACTGTGAAACCATCCATCTCCGGCATCATAAGGTCCAGTATGATGAGCTGAGGGTGTTCCTTTTGGGCCAACGCAATGGCTTCTCTTCCATTATCCGCCTCAAATAATGTAAATTCTCCTTGTGATTGCAGAATCCGCCGGATAAGACGGCGAACCTCCGGATTGTCGTCGACGATGGCTATGCAAGGATAACGATCACTCGCGACTTGGTTAAGAGCGGCCAGTAATCCTTCCTCCTGGCTTTCGACCGTAATGGCCGGTTTTGGAACTATCACGTCACGCGACCAACCTTCTCCTAAGATGTCGTGTTCCACAGGCATGGTATGACCAGTGCAATTGACAACGATAATATCGTTGGGATGTAGAATTCCAGATCGCACCATTTTGATTAGGCCAGCAAACCCGACTGCCGCGGCGGGCTCAATGGATAATCCTTCCATTTTTGCCAGAAGATGAGTGGCGCGATAAGCCTCTTCATCTGTTACACTTTCGGCGGTTCCCCCGGATGCATTGATTATTTTATGCCGTAGAATTGCATAAGCACGACCTGGATCCCCAGTCGCTAATGTCTCAATCAATGTGCGGGGGGAATTCACAGGTTCAGCCTTGTCTAGATTATTTTTCCAGGCGTGAACCATCGGGGCGCAACCTTCAGCCTGAATCATGGATATCTTCGGAATCTGGTCAGTTATTCCCATAACTTTCAGCTCGCTAAATCCCTTTATCACCCCTAGAGGTCCCATTCCACCACTAACTGACTGGATATACCAGTTAGGAACCCGCCATTTTTCAGAGGATAATGGAGATCCAGTACGAGGATCTTTAGTTTGAGCGCCGCTTTCTACACGAGAAGGTCCAAGGGCTTGGGTTATTTGTTCAGCGATTTCAAAAGCTATTGTTTTCATCGACTCAACAGATAGAATGTTGCGCGCACCAGTATCAAGATACAGTCCGCGTTTCCTGGCAAATTCAGCTGCGATTTGTTTACATTGGTCGTAGGAGCCAGTTACCTTGATCACTTGGGTTCCATAAATCGCGACTTCACGCATTTTTGATCCTGGAACGAGACTGGTTAAGAAGGCCCATAATTTAATTCCTGCTCTCGCTGCATAGGCCGAATAGGATATTGCAACATTCCCTGTAGATGCCACAACCATTTCGGTAATTCCAGCTTCCTTTAAAGCAGCTATGGTTACTGCCGCCTGACGATCTTTGAATGATGCCGTTGGACCTTGACGTTCATCTTTTATAAAAATATAAGGGCATCCCAACATCATCCCAAGGTTCACTGCCCGAATTAAAGGAGTACCACCTTCCCCCATAAAAAGATCAAAATTTTCATTGCTAACTGGTAAGAGTTCTCGATATCTCCATAGGTTAAAAGAACGAGTGGTTAATTTGCCTGGTAATGTCTGACCCAATATGGCATAATCATAGCGTGCTTCTCGCCACTGGCTGCCGCATTTTGCACAGTGAGGTGAACAAGGGTGATAAGGTTGACGAAACCCACAATCCATGCATTCCAAAATTAAATGGCTTGCCATTGGAACTACACTATCTGTTTTAAGATTTCGTTGAGAGTATTCAGAAGCTCATTCTGTGTAAGGATCACTGGATTTTTTGAAACATCCTTTGTGAGTAGCTGATGACCAAATTGGGTCAATTGTTCATGCTGCTCTGGGGTGAGATCGGCTCCCGTGAGTATGATGACAGGAAGCCGAGATAAATTTGCTTCTCCTCGCATTTCCTGTAAAATTGTGAAACCGTCCAAACCTGGCATAAACAGGTCTAGTATCACAACATCTGGTTTTAAGGTTTCTGTTTCAGCAGTAAGAATAGCCCATCCTTTCTGACCATCTTCAGCCACCATAACATGATATTTGCCTGTCTCGGAAAGCATTTTCTCCACCAATCGCGCATCTTCTTGATCATCATCGATCACCAGTACATTGTGGATCTTGCCGTCCTTATCCAAACGATTAACCGAATTAATCAAATCTTCTTGTAAGAAGGGCTTTACAAGGTAATCTGCAGCGCCAAGGCTGAACCCCTTTTCTTCTTCGTCGAGGATGCTGCATATAATAATGGGGACATTACGCGTTTCTGGATTGTTTTTTAAGTCAACCATGACTTGCCACCCATCACGTTCAGGCATCATAATATCTAATGTGATGGCAAAAGGTTTTATTTTCTTCGCCTGTTCTATCGCCTGTTTTGGATCAGTCAACGAAGCAACAAGATAGTCATGGGCAGTCAAGAATCTCTGGTAAAGGCTTAGTACCTGCGGATCATCATCGATACACAGGATCGTTTTATGGCTATTTAGACTTTCTCCCACAGGAAACTCAGGCTTTGCGACTTCGTTTGGAAGTGGAAGGGTGAAGAAGAATGTGCTGCCCACCCCGACCTCGCTCTTAAGAAGACCGATTCGCCCGCCATGCATTTCAATAAAGCTACGACTTATAAAAAGCCCCAAACCGCTTCCGCCAGTCTTCCGTGTGGGCGAGTCATCACCTTGTGAGAAACGTTGGAACAACTTGGCGTGATCCTCTGGAGAAATGCCAGGACCAGTATCAGATATCGTCACCATAAGTTCCGGTGCGCCAATAGGACTAGTTGTTTTGTAAGCTTCAATCGTTATCGTTCCCTGTTCTGTAAATTTAGCTGCGTTAGCAGCAAGATTTAGGAGCACTTGGCGTATTCTGGTAGCATCAGCTATTACAGCTGGTAAGTCGTTTGGAACTTTTTGGACGAGTTTAATCGGTTTATCCTTGACTAAACCAATGACCGTAGACATGACACTTTTTATGATCTCGGCCATATTAAGTTCCGTAAAGGACAACTCCATCTTTCCTGCTTCGATCTTAGATATATCAAGAATATCATTGATCAGGTTCAATAGATGCTGACCTGAGTTATAAATAGCCGTTAGGTCTTGAGTTTGAACTTCGTTGATTGGCCCATCAATTCCTTTCAGAATGACACGAGAGAAACCGATGATCGAGTTGAGTGGGGTACGCAACTCATGACTCATATTAGCCAAGAATTGGCTCTTAATGCGATCGACTTCTTGCATTTCCTCAACAGCTTTTTGGGATAGTTCATAAGATCGAGCGTTATCGATCCCAACTGCGATCTGATCAGCTAAGATTTGAAATATTGAAACTTCTGACCTATCAAAAGCATTTGTTTCGGTAGAATGAATATCTAGTACACCGATGATTCGATCACCGAGTTTGAGGGGTAAAGCCATCTCAGATCGAGTTCCATGTAATATGGGAATGTAGGTATATAACGGGTTGGTGGAAACGTCATTCACGATTAATGGGATGCCCGTAGATGCTACTGAACCGATGATTGACCTGGATCCAACCATGAAGTGGTATTTTTCGTTTTTTAGATAAGTGCCAATTTCTCCAACGGCCTCTCGAATCGTAGCATACTTGTTATCATCATCAATCAAGAAAATAGAAGCAAAGTAATAATTTAGGCGCTGGCATACTTGGTTAACAATTCGATTAAGCAAAGTACCAAGGGATAAGGTACTTGTAGTATCGCGGGCAATCTCGGCTGTAGCTTGTAATTCTAGTGCCCGTCTTTGGGCTTCTTTTAATAACCGGAAGCGTTCCAGTGCCACGGTCATACCATTGGCAGCTATTTGAAGAGCATTCACCTCTTCCTGGGTGAAGGAAGCGGGTTGGTTCGAAGAAGCGATAACAAGGCCCGTTAATTGGCCTGCACTGCGTAATGGGACCATACATACTGCCACCATCTGGAACTGCATCATAAAATTTCTTGAGACCCGATCAATATCAGCATGGATCACATCAGGAATAACAATAGCCTCGGAACCAAGTATATTGATTATCGGAAGATTAGTAGCAGGTACCCGGATATTAGATTGTTGGGCACCTTCAGTATTATCGAAAACGCCAACTATATTGAGTTCGAGGGGATCTCCGGACGTGTCCCGAACGACCTGGATAATGGCAGCACGTTCAGCTTTGGCGGGTAGGATATTTTTTACCACCAAAGACACCAATTCTTGAGGATCCTGAGCTTCAGCAATAGCATGGCTAATACGGTATAAGAGCTCTGTTTCTGCCAAAGCTTGTTGAGTTTGCTCAAAAAGGCGCAAGTTTTCAACAGAAATTGCCATCTGGCCAATCAATGGTGGGA
>Ga0315268_10001521_pt1 | contig 26674 bp, 26 predicted proteins | sample C1_top_MG_FD_204535 | JGI IMG/M metagenome (GOLD analysis project Ga0315268, IMG submission 204535) | Sediment microbial communities from Yellowstone Lake, YNP, Wyoming, USA - C1_top | ecosystem: Environmental > Aquatic > Freshwater > Lake > Sediment | place: USA: Wyoming | collected 2017-08-01
GTCCGAGCACGAAGAACACCACGAAGAGGCCGATCACGCCCCACTGCGGCGCCACCTTAAGCTGCTCTGGGCGGAAGTGTGGCGCCAGGTACGCGTTCCGCACCGCGTCGCGCACCACGACCATGGCGAACACGGTCACGGCGCCGCTGCCGAGCCCGATCAGCGAGTTCCGCACCGCCGATTGGCCGGCCTTGATCAGCACCAGGTGCATGATCGCCGCCAGAGGCAGCACAAAACCCAGGGCGAGCGCCGCTGTAGCTATGCCGTTCTTGCCCATGAAGATCGCGCGCACCTCCGCGGGCAGGCGAACCAGAAACCAGAAGCCGACGGCATAGTTCAGGATGGTGGCGAATGTAAACAGGATAGAGCCCTCTTCCATCAGCCATCGCCCGTAGCCGGTGTCGCGCTTCTTCAGGCCGAGCACCACCAGGAAGAGGCCGGCGATGGCGAACGCGCTGAGGACAAAATGCAGGTATCGCGGCAGCAGGGTGGGCTCGGAGAGATTCAGGTTCCATCCGGCGGATGACTGGGCGTACAGGTCGAGCCAGCGGCCGGGGGATAGCATCAGGGTGAAGTTGTTGCTGTAGGTAAAGGCAACGGCGGCCAGCAGCAACACCGCCACGGCAAGGACGATGCTGGCGGCCGCGGGCCGGCGTTGACCGCGGAGCGAGAAGTAGTACACCGCGTAGTAGGCGCACAGCACCAGGCCGATGATGCTCAGCCACGGCACCGCCATCAGGATGGAGCTGGCGTAGAGCAGTTGGCCGTAGATCACCTGCAGGAACAGCAGCGGAGCTACACCCAGGGTTATGGTGAACGCGAACACCGGCGGAAGCATGTGTGCGAGGTCAGAGGCAAGCTGGGCGGCATACTGGGAGCTTTGCCGCCTCAGGCTGCAGGCAAACGCCACCACGGCGCCGCCCAGCAGCGTATTCATGAACAGCAGGTGCAAGCCGAACGTGAGGAGGAGGAGGCCGCGCACCAGCCACAGTGGAGCGGGAACCGGCATGGGATCGACATGAGGAATCGGCATAGTTCTCCTCTTTACTTCGCCTGCGCAAGGTAAACGGCCAGGGCGCGGCGTTCCGCATCGCTGCCGGTGAAAGGTGGCATGTTGCTGCTGATGTCGCTCAGCGATGCCAGCAGTTGTTCCAGATCCTTGGCATCCACACCGGCGAGTTGCAGGGGGCGGCGCCGGCCGGCGATGGTGTGACAGAGGGCGCAGCGGGTTTCAAACACGTGCCGCCCGAGTTCCGCCGCGGGTACTGCCTGCGCCGGGGCCGCGATGGACGCCAGGTAGCGGCCAAGCGCCACGCGGTCCTGCTCGTTGCCTGCGAAGCGCGGCATGGCGCCGCGGGTCAGCGGCAGGTGCAGCAGCATCTCGCGGGCGAACACCTCGTCCCAGCCGCGCACCCTGGTCCGCATGGCCCGATAGCCGCTGACGGAGTGGCAGGCGGCGCATTCGGTGGCGAACAACTGCTGCCCATAGCGGAGCGGGTCGCCCGCGGCGGCGCGCAGCCAGGGCGAAAAATCAGCGGCTCCGGCGGCAGATATTTTGTCCACCTCCGCCACGCGCACGTCGTTGGCGTAGATGTAGCCGTTGATGCTGTATGGCTTGCGGCTCACTTCCCTGACGTATTCGCCCGCCGCCATGGTGGCCAGCCCGGCCACCAGGATCACGGCAACCACGGCCGCGTTCATCCAGCGGGGTTTGCATAAGGCGAACACCAACGAGAGCGCCAGCGCCACTGCCGCCGCCCACATCCCGCCGTGCGCCACCTCCTGCACCAGGGGAATGAAGCCGGCCAGATAATCGTGCGAAAAGGCGGGCAGGCGAACTTCGTACCACCACCCAGTTGGAAACAGCAGCGCGACGCCGGTAACCAGCCACGCCCCTGCCCAGCGCACCAGCCGCGGTTTGGCGTCCCGATCGGCGAGAGCGGTCACCAGCCCGAACATCCCGGCCAACGCGATGGCCATGGCCGTCCGGATCAGCAGCGAGGGAAAGTAAGTCGGATTGAAAATGCCGTCCCAGAAATCCCTGGTCTGCAGCCAGCGGCCGGGCGTGAGCATGTAGGTGATGATCCCGTTGATCACCGCCAGGCTCGCCCAAGCCGCCAGGAAATAAATCCAGCCGATGGCCAGGTGAGCGCGGCGGCTGAGCCGGTCCCACTGGTAGGCGTAGATCAGCGCGGCCGCGATCTCGACGAAGAAGAACACCCACTCGATGGCCCAGCCCCAGACGAATGTGTGAATCAGCGAGGAAGTCGCTTCCGGAGCGACCAGGCCGATGGTGAACCAGATGCCTACCCCGGTGACCGCGCCGAAGACCACGGTGAGAAGCGCGAAGAACTTCGAGTGCCGCCGCACGTAGGCCAGCAGGGACTCGTCGTTGGCGGCGTATGCCCGCTGCTCGGTGAGCACCAGATAGGCTCCGCCGCCGACCGCGAAATGGGAGACGAAGACGTGAAGGATGGCGACGGTGGCGATCAGGAGCCCGCCGGGAAAACCAAGCTGCCAGACCGGGTAATTCATCGGCACCTCCGGCTTTATTTAGCCTGAGTGCCCGTATGCACCCTCGTCGGTGACGCGGCGCACATGCAGAGGTGACGCGCGGGACGCTTCCGCAGCACTCATCGGCGCGACCCCGGCGGCCCAGTAAGCATCAAACCAATTAGACAATTCATTGATACAAGGATGGACAAAATGCGGCTGTCAAGGCTGAGTGTCATTACTCCCTTTCTCTTGGCAGCGGCTCTGTGCGTGCCCGCGTGGGGCGCGAACTCTGCCCTGCCAGCCAACCCAGATTACAGCCAGGCGCGGCACCGCGCGGAATCGGCGCCGCCGGGAACCATCAATTACGTCGAAGGGCAGGCGGCGATCGGCAGCCTGCCGCTCAACAGCAAAGCCGTCGGGGTCTCCGCGTTGCAGGGTGGCCAGTCCCTCAGTACCGGCGCAGGCAAAGCGGAGCTTCTGTTGACTCCGGGCGTGTTCTTGCGCGTGGGCGATAACAGTTCCCTGAAGATGGTTTCACCCAGCCTGACCAGGACTGAGGTGAGTCTCAGCAGCGGACAGGCTATGGTGGAAGTGGACCAGATCCACAAGTCCAACGACCTGCTTGTCGCCGAAGATGGCGCAACCACCCGCCTTTTGAAGCGCGGCCTGTACGGCTTCGACGCGAATAGCGGCCAGGTGCGCGTGTTCAAGGGGCAGGCGCGGGTGCGGGAAGGCAAGCATCAGGTCAAGCTGGGCGGCAGCCACCAGGTCACGCTCAACCCGGCCGGCAAGCTGAAGTCGCGGCACTTCGATAAGAAGGCATACGAAGGCAGCCTCTACCGCTTCAGCAAGCTGCGCTCCGACTACATCGCACAGGCCAACGCCAAGGCCGTGCAGTACGTATACAACGGCTGGTCTGGCCCGGGATGGGGCTGGTCCGGCGGATGGGGGTGGAATCCCTGGTTCGGAGGGTACACGTTCTTTCCGGGTTCCGGGGTCTTCTATAGTCCCTTTGCCCCGTCGCCCTTCTTCTCCGGCACTTTCGGCGACCACCATTTCTTCGGCCGTGAGCATGGTTTCTTCGGCCGTGAACACGGCTTCATTGGCCGCGGCGGCGGTTTCGATCACGATCGCGGCTTCGCCGGCCACGGCTTTGGTGGCGACCATGATTTCGCCGCGCACGGCTTCGCTGCGCCTGATCACGACGCCGGCCACGACATCGGCCGCTAAGCGCCGCCAACGGGCGTTCATTTCAACGGGGCAGGTCTTTGCGGTCTGCCCCGTTTCACTGAGCGCCAACTGCGGCCCTCCTGCTGATGTGTGGGCGTGGCCGCGGCACAACTCCTCCGCGGCAAGATAACTGCTTATTACGAAGCTGCGTCGAACAACAAGGAGGGTTAAAAGGGTGATCTCTATGAAGAAGTTGATTGCATTGTTCGCGCTGCTGTGTGTGTCGAGCCTGGCCTGGGCTAACCAAAACAAGACCGACGTCGAGGACCGCTTGCAAAGCGCCGCCAAGACTCTGGAGCAAATTCAGGGCGCTCCCGACAAGGGCATTCCACAGGAAGTCATGGAAGGCGCCAAGTGCGTTGCCGTGGTGCCGAGCATGATCAAGGGGGGATTCATTTTTGGCGGCAAGCACGGCCGCGGCGTCGCCACTTGCCGGCTGCCCAACGGTAGCTGGAGCGCGCCGGCATTCTTCACCATCAGCGGCGGAAGCTTCGGCGCGCAGATCGGCGTCGAGGACGTGCAGTTGGTGATGATGATCATGAACAACGACGGCATGCGCCACCTGCTGCAGGACAAGTTCCAGGTGGGGGCGGGCATTTCCGCCAGCGCAGGTCCCATAGGCCGCCAGGTCTCGGCGAACGAAGGCTGGAAGCTGAATTCGGAGATCCTTACATACTCGCGCTCCCACGGCGCCTTTGCCGGGGCTGACCTGGGCGGGGCGGAAGTTGAAAAGGATGCCTCTTCTACCAAGGCCATGTACGGCAAGGACCTGACCAGCACCGCGATTCTGACTGGCAAGGTACCGGTTCCGCCCGCAGCGCACGTGTTCCTGAGCGCAGTGCGCACTGCCAAAGCCGAAGCTGTGGCCAAGAAGTAATTTTGAACCTGGTTGGGTCCACTCGTCCCCTGGACGAGTGGACCCATTGACTGTTCTGTCTCGCGGACACGCGGGACATTTTTGTGGCTGTTCTACGGCTGCCCGCGAGCGCGAACTGAGTCCGTCCTATGCTCGAGAATCAGCACAGCAGCGACCACCTGGCGAACGAACGCACGTTCCTGGCCTGGATTCGGACCAGCATCAGCGTCATTGTGTTTGGATTTGTGGTGGCGAAATTCGGTATCACCTTGCGCCAGTTCCTGCGCATTCAGGGCCATGCCGGCGAGCGCAGCGGGGTCTCGCTCGGCATCGGCATTGCCTTCATGATTGCCGGAATACTGATGGCGCCGGTTGCGCTGGCGCGCTACTGGGACACGCGGCGGCGTCTGGAATCGGGACAGTTTCAGCCGGCGGGAACGGTCATCGTGATACTGGGCGTGCTCACCGGCGTTTTTGGCGCCGTCCTGGTGGCTTATCTCGCCTATACCGCCACCCGGTTGTGAAGGCGGCAGCTTGTCACCGAATCGTCCGGCGTCAGTTTCCGCACCAAAACGGGACGGCCGTCGGTACGGCGTGCACAAATCGGGTGCTGCTTGCGCCTGCCTGGGCGCACACTTGAGGAGCCTGAGGCTGTCCTGCTGGAGGTGCTGCATGCCTGAGAACGTAATGGAAAAAGCGGATGCGCGCATTGCGGAATCCATTCACAAAATGTCCCGCGCCACCGCCGCCGTTGCCGGCGCTCTCGACGAGGGGATTGACGTGGCCAAGCGCGTCGGCAAACGGAGCAGCGACGCGGCCGAGGAACTCATGGACGACACCACCCAGCGCATCAAACGCCATCCGGTCGAGTCGCTGGTGGCGGCGTTCGCGGCGGGCGTGTTCGTGGGCGGTGTCATGGCCTGCCTGATCCGGAGAAAGTAAACCCCACCCATTTCCGGCTACCGGGGGCGGCCGCCGGGCCGCCCTTTTGCTCCCCTGCTGGGCGTCACTCTCGCGTTTTCCGGTCAGGCGTACACTATTACACGTCAGTTCCGGACGAAGCCGGTCCCTGGCCCGGTTTCTGACCCAGTGAGGTGCCTATGCCCGCAAGCGCGACCGAGATGTGCAAGACGCAGATGGTGGAGGCGCAGGAATGGCTGAGCCACCTGCCCGAAAACGTTTCCGGCGTCATGGACGCAACCAGGCGCACCTTGAAGCGCGGCATCAAGAGCGCAGAACAGCTCTCCGATGAAGCCAGACACCAGGTGAAACGCCACCCCTTCAAGACGGCGGCGATGTCCCTCGGCGCCGGCATTGGTGTCGGGCTGCTGGTGGGATGGGCGGCGACCCGGAGGCGCCGTTCCTGGCTGTTCCGCTAGGGCGAAACCGCTTTAACATTGCCTTCGAAGTGGACGAGCGGCTGTGGGCCGTCGCCGCCCGGCAGAGGGGGATCTGTGTCTATCTTGCCGGCGCCCGAACCGCAGCTCAGGCAATGAAACTGGCCGCAAACGCCCATCGGTTGCACTGGGCGATTTCCTTCTTGGTCATGGCGCCGATCTTGAGCAGGAACTGCTGTTCCTTGTAAACGTTGGTGTGGTAGAGCTCGGGGCCGTCGGTGTTGACGGTGAGGCGGACGCCGTGGGCCAGCAGCTTGCGGATGATTGCCTTCAGTTGACCGGCGTCGCGCAGCATGCGGTTCTTCAGGTTCGAGGTCGGGCAAATCTCCAGCGTGATGCCGGTTTCGGCGATTTCTTCCATCAACCTGGGATCGCGGGCGGCGGCGATGCCGTGCCCGATGCGGTCAGGGGCGATCTGCCGCACCAGGTAGCGCAGCTCTTCCAGGTTGCCGGTCTCCCCGCAATGGACGGTCACGCCCAGCCCGGCTTTCTTGGCGCGCTCGAACAGGGGCGCGTGGGCGGCCATGGAGAAGGCGCGGCGGTCAGGCCCGGCCAGGTCGACGCCGATGATACCCTTGCCCTGGTACTTGATTGCCTTCTCCAGGATGATGGCGTTCTGCTCGCGGGTGAGGCGGCGGTCCATCATGAGGATGAGCCCGGCCTTCACCGTGGGATATTCGACCAGAGCCCGCTCCAGTCCCCAACGCGCCGCGTTGATGATGTGGTCCAGATCGCGCTCGCCGCGGCGGTTGCGGAACATGGGGTTGAAGCGCAGCTCCTGCAGCACCAGGTTGCACTTGCGGTAGCCGCCGCCGATCACGCTGGCAACGGAATCCTGGATGGCCTCGGGCGAGGACTGGATCAGCTCCGTCCAGCGGTAGAAGCGCTCGTTCAATTCCTTGAGACCGTGGTTGCGGTCGTGCTCGCCCATAGTGACCATGGCCTCGAATTCCCAGTAATCCTTGGTGGGAAGGCGAATACCCTGGCGGTGAGCGATAGACCAGAGAATGGGCGGGTCGACGGCGCCGCCCAGGTGGGTGTGCAACTCGGCGCGCGGCGTGGTGGTGCTGACAGGCATGCCCTATATTATCGGGCCTGGCGGCTTTCGTGGTACGCCATGTGCGGGTTCACCACCCGTGGGTTGACGTCCTGGTCACGGCGTGAGCTGCAGGAGGGCGCAGGAGCCGTTCTCGTAGAGCTTCCTGCCGCATCGGCCCGCGTTGCGTCTCGTTTCGGGAATAGGGGTTGATTTTCTGCTGCCCCGATGGCTCGGCGCAACCCGGGTTCAACTAGGCTAACCATAGCAGGTTGCTGAAAAACTTCGAAAAGCAGGTTCCTCGGGGACTAAAGTCCCCTCGGAATGACACAAACAAAGCGTTTATCGGCACGACTAAAGTTGTGCCCTAATACACAAAACAGTTTTTCGCAGCCTGATAGAGATTTTGGCGAGCAGACAAGAACGGGAGCTTAACTCATGCCGGGTGAGGTTCCATCGCCGGATGCTTTAAACGCGCAGAAACCGGCTGCCGAAGCAACGGAAACCGTCACCCTCGATCCGCACCGCCACGGCCAGGCGACGCGTGATTTTGAAGCCTTCCTGCGGTCGCGGATTGTCGGCCAGGATGTCGCCATAGAGGCGGTCACCGAGATGTACCAGATGTTCCTGGTCGGCATGAGTCCGCCCGACCGCCCCGTCGGCAATCTGCTGTTCCTCGGCCCTACCGGCTCCGGCAAAACCTACGTTGTCGAGGTGGTCGCCGAAGCCCTGTTCGGCAGCCCGCACGCATTCATCAAGCTGGATTGCGCCGAATTCCAGGAATCGCACGAGATCGCCAAACTGCTGGGCTCGCCGCCCGGCTACATCGGCCACGGGCAGACGCAACCGTTAATCACCCAGGAATCGCTGGCCCAGTGGCATACCGACACACTCAAGCTCTCGCTGCTGCTGCTGGACGAGATCGAAAAGGCCTCTGAGGCGTTGTGGCAGATTCTGCTCGGCATCCTGGACAAAGCCACGCTGACGCTGGGCGACAACCGTCACGTCAACCTTTCGCGGTGCCTGATCTTCATGACCTCCAACCTGGGCGCGGGGGAGATGCGAGACCTGATCGAGGGCGGCATCGGGTTCGTCACCGGCGCCACCGCCGTCGACGCCCATCTGGACGAGAAGGTCGCCCGCACCGCGCTGGAGGCCGCTCGCCACAAGTTCTCCCCCGAGTTCATCAACCGTATTGACAAGCTGGTGGTGTTCAACACCCTGCGCCCGGAGCATTTGGCCAAGGTGCTGGAACTGGAGCTGGGCAAGGTGCAGCAGCGGATTTCGAGCGCCGCGGGGCAGAGCCATTTCACCTTTCGCTGCTCGCCCGCGCTGAAGCAATGGCTGTTGCAAGAGGGCACCGACCCCAGGTATGGCGCGCGCCAGATGAAACGCGTGATCGAACGCAACATCGTGTACGCGCTGGCCAACCTGCTCGCCAGCGGTCAGATCGCGCCCGAAGAGTGTATCCACATCGATTTGCAAAGCGACGGCAGCCTGGCATTTACCAAAGTGGTGGCCGCCGCCCACAATATCTCCGCCGCAGCAGGCTAGGAGGGCGAAATGAAGAAAGCAGTCCTGTTCGTTGACGACCATGAAGCGCTCTGCCGTCTCTCCTGCGACATCCTGCGCCACGCCGGCTACCATGCCGTGCCGGCATACAGCGGCGCAGAAGCCTTGCAGGTGTTCGAGCGCATGCGCTTTGACATTGTGGTGACCGACGTTCGCATGGCCGGCATGGACGGTTTGGAACTGGCCCGCGCGCTTCGTGACAGGGCGCCAAAATTGCCTATTATCGTGGTCAGCGGCTATGGGCCGATCGAGGGGGGAGAAATCACCGCCTGCATCGCCAAGGAAGAGCTGTTTCCGGCGCTGCTGAAGCACATGCGGAGGTGCCTGTCAGAACCTGAGAGCGGGGCCAAGCCGCCCGCAGCGTGAGCAGCGGACAGTTCGGCTAACAGCGGGCAATCACAAGCATAACGCAGGAGTTACACGCGGCCCTGGACCCAGAGCGAGGAGGATTCTCATGGCGCAGAAAGTCATAGAAATCGTCGGAGTGTCGAAGGAAAGCTTCGCCAAAGCAGCCGAGAACGCGGTGGCGGAAGCGGCCAAGACCATTCACGGCCTGAAGTGGGCGCGGGTGGCCGAACTGGAAATGGAACTGGACAACAAGAAAATCACGCAATATCGCGCCACGACCAGAGTCTACTTCGACGTGGTGCGTTGATCGGCGCAGGCGGGCCCAGGAGGGCGGGACGCGCTGAGCGGATTACGCTGTGCAACTTGGGGCACGTCGTCGTGCTGACAGGCATACCACAGGCATAGCGGGTCGCGGGGCTATCCCAAACCGGCGTGGCCTTGCCTTTTCACTCTCCCTGGCTGCCGTGGGCGGAGGGCGCGTAGTACCCGGCGCGGGCCTGAACGCGGTAGTTGCCGTCCTTGGTCTTGACCTGCACGTGGCGGAAGCTGCCGTCGCGCTTGGCGTTGGTAGGCGTATAGCCGATGCTGTACTGGCTGCGCAGCTCGTTGGCGATCTGGTCAAAGGCCTGCTTCAGTTTGTCCTGCTTGTTGCCCACCGGGATGACGCGGCCGCCGGTTTCCTCGCACAGTTTCTTCATTTCCCGGTCGCCGGAGTAGCCGCCCATGCCGTAAAAGCCGCGGTCGGCGATGAGGATGACGTACACCATGCTGTCGGACTTCTGCGCCGCCTCGATGGCGTCCTTGATCTTCATCTGGCTGCCCTGGTCCTCGCCGTCGGTGAGGATGATCATAGCCTTGCGGCCCACCTCTTGTGCCAGCTTCTCATTGGCCGCCAGATAGATGCCGTCGTAAAGCAGGGTGCCTTTGGGATTGCTGCTGGTGGGAAATGGTCCGCCGCCCAAACCCGGAGGACCGCCCACCGGTCCGCCGCCGTTGATCCTGGCGCGATCCATGCCGGCGCGCAGGTCGCGGGCGCTGTTGGTGAAGTCCTGCAGCAGGTCCACGTTGACGTCGAAGCCGATGACGAAGGCCAGGTCCTTGGAGCGCAGCACGTCGTTGAGAAAGGCGCTGCCCACTTGCTTTTCCAGCGGCAGCACCCGTTCCTGGCTCACGCTGCTGTCGATCAATATGCCGAGCGTCAGCGGCTGGTCGGATTCGGCGGAGAAATACTTGATGATCTGCGGCTTGCCATCTTCGAAGACCTCGAACTGGTCCTTCGCCAGATTGGGAATAAGGATGCCGTGCTTGTCCTTGACGTTGAAGAACAGGTTGACCACGTTGACGTTGACCTTGAAGGTCTGCACGCTGTCGCGGTCGCGGGGCGCGGGCGCCTCTTGCGCCGCTGCTGCAACGGTGGTCAACAGGCACCATGACAACAGGAGCGCGAGCGGGGTGAGCTTCTTGGGGGAAACAAAAGACATAAACTTCTCTGCCCTGCGGGGCCGTCTGGGTTTATTCTAAATCAGAGGCTTCCCTGTAAATAGAACGCGGCCGGCGAGGATTAGTTGCTTGTTTCTGGTTTCTGGTTTCTGGTTTCTGGTTTCCAGTGGCCCAGTTTGGAACCGGGCAATAGAGGCTGCAAAGCTGCTTCATCAAGATGAGCCATAGAGCTGCAAGTCGCGCAAGATTGCTGATGGTGCTGGCGCTGGTGGCTGTGCTGGCAGGCGTGGTCCTGGCGCAGCAAAGCGGTGAGACGCCGCCCAAGCCGCCGGCACAAGGACAGAATGTGCCGGACGCGCCCTCGGCGACGCGTCCGCCGCAACCGTTCCCCATGCCGCCGGCCGCGCCCACCGCGCCGCCGCCGATGGTTGAGCCGGCGCCCACCGTGCAGCAGGTTCCGCCGGGAGGCGCCACGCCCACGCCGGGCAGCGGCCGCGACCAGCTCTTCACCCTCACCAAGAACGTCAACTTCGTGGTCGTGCCGGTCACGATCAAAGACAGCTCCGGCCACCTGGTCGAGGGCCTCGGCCCCAGGGACTTCAGCGTCTACGAGGACGATAAGGAACAGAAGATCAGCTTCTTCACCAGCGATCCGTTTCCGCTGTCGGCGGCGGTGGTGCTGGATCTCGGCATCCCCGAGGTGGTCTTCCGCAAGGTGAAGGAGACGCTGCCGGCGCTGGTGGGGGCGTTCGGACAGTTCGATGAAGTGGGGCTCTACACCTTCGGCAACACGGTGCAGAGGGTAACCGAGTTCACCGCCGTGGACGGCCTCAGCGTGGCCATGGACCGGCTGAAAAAGAAGGCCAGCGGACGCACCGGCGGAGTGCCGGTGGCGGGCGGACCCTTGGGCTCCGGCGGACCGATGGTGAACGGGCGGCCGCTGGATCCGGGCGTGAAGCCGATTCCCACCTACGAGCGCGAGTCCAAGGTGCTCAACGACGCCATTCTGGCCGCGGCTCAGGACCTGGCGCGCCGCGAGCCCACCCGCCGCAAGGTGCTGTTCGTGATCAGCGACGGGCTGGAATCCGGCTCGACTGCCACCTATGGCGAAGTGCTGAAAGTGCTGCTGTCCCGGCAAATCACTGTCTACGCGATAGGAGTCGGCGGGGCCGCGATTCCGGGTTACGGCCAGGTAGAAAAAGTCCACCTGCCCGGCATGGGATACGGCAATCTCCTGCCCAAGTACGCCTCCGCTACCGGCGGGCAGGTGTTCGACGAGTTCTCGCAGTCCGCCATCGAGCAGGCCTATAGCCGCGTGACCGAGGAAGCCCGCAACCAGTACACGCTCGGTTACAGCACGCGGGCTACCGCCTCCAGCGCCTACCGCACGATCGAGGTGCGGGTGGACCGCCCCGGGCTGAAGGTCTATGCCAGAGACGGCTATTACCCGCTGCCGCCGGGACGGTAGGCTCCAGGCATTAGGCTTTAGGTTCGCAGTGACAGCGGGATCATCACTTTCATTCGAAAGTCTTGCACCTAGAGCCTAGCGCCTAAAGCCTAAAGCCTGATATAAACGTACTCCCCAGGGTTAAAGGAAATCTTCCGCGCTTTGGCTGCGCCATTGCCCGTGCGCGGAGAGTTGAGGCACGGCCTTGAGCTTTATCAATTTCGCAGCCCGCGAGATCAACTGCAAAATCGTCTACTACGGCGCCGGTCTGGGCGGGAAAACCACCAACCTGCAGTGGATCTTCGACAAAACCAGCGAGAAGCAGAAAGGCAAGATGATTTCGCTGGCCACCGAGACCGACCGCACCCTGTTTTTCGATTTCCTCCCCCTGGACCTGGGAACGGTGCGCGGTTTCAAGACGCGCTTCCATCTTTACACTGTCCCCGGCCAGGTCTTCTACGACGCCAGCCGCAAACTGATCCTGCGCGGCGTGGACGGGGTGGTGTTCGTCGCCGATTCCCAGGAAGAGCGCATGGACGCCAACATAGAGGCGCTGGACAACCTGCGGGACAACATGAAGGAGCACGGCTACGACTTCCTGAAAATCCCCTACGTGCTCCAGTTGAACAAGCGCGACCTGCCCAACGTGCTGCCGGTGGACAATCTGAAGAAAGAGCTGGTGAAGCGCGGCGAGGCGGTGTTTGAGGCGGTGGCCTACCAGGGCGTGGGCGTGTTCGAAACGCTGAAGGAAGTGGCGCGCCAGGTGCTGATTGAGTTGAAGAAAGGCTAGGCAGGCTTAAGGCTTTGGGCTTTGGGCTTTGGGCTTTAGGCTTTAGGCGTGCATCGACAGCGCAGTATTCAGTCCCGGGCAAGTCATCAAACAGAACAAGTCATCAAACAGAAAAAGCCCGGGTCGAGACCGGGCTTTCATTCTTTTCGCCCAAAGCCTAAAGCCCAAAGCCTAGACCCTGAAGCCTACTGCATGTGGAACGACCTCAGCATCTGTTCGTAGGTGGGGCGCAGTTGCGAGAAGTCGCGCTGCGGGGCAATAAAGATCAGGTAGACCAGTTGCCCGTTGGGCCGCTGCAGCGTGACCAGCCAATCGTGCTCCTGCAGCGGCTGACCGTTGGACCCCTGGATGGGCGACTGGACCATCAGGTCGACCGATTTCCCCGCAACGCCGTTCACCCGAATGCTCTGCGGCGTGCCCGACTGCTGCATGCCCGGGTTCGACTGCACGATGGAAGCGATCAACTGGCTGGTGGCCTGATCCAGCGAGGTGGCATTCTGCGGCTGCGCCGAGTTGATGAGCACGCCGTAGGCAATGGCGCCCTGCGTGACCCCCGCCGCCGGCGCCATCAGCAGCGAACCGTCCTGTTGCTGGCCCACCTGCCAGTTGCTGGGATACTGAATGCTGACCCCGCCCTGGCTGTAGGTCTGAAAACTCCCGCTGGGCATCACCTGCTGCGAGGCGACGTTGCCCATCGTGCCCTGTGCGGCCGGGCCGGTCTGCACGCCGGCAGGCACGCTGGTGTTGTGAATCTGCCCCGCCTGGGCCATCTGTTGGATCTGCTGCGCGGTGTAAGCCTGCACGGTAGAGGCTTGTTGCTTGGCGGCAGTGAACTGCTGGCTGTTGTTCTGATACTGGCGCGGCGGCCAATTCTTGATTTCATTCTGCACGGCCTGCACGCGATTGCCCGGGTTGGGGTGATCGCTGAGGAACTGCGGCCCGCCGGAGCCGCCGCTTCGCTGTTGCAGCTTTTGGAAGAACTGCGCCATGTAGACGGGGTTGTAACCCGCTTTGTACATGATGATGGCGCCGACGGCGTCGGCCTGCGCCTCGTCCTGGCGCGAGTATTTCATGACCAGCATGCCGCCGGTGATCTGCCCGCCGATGGAGGCGATGGTGCCGCCCACTCCTCCGATCATCTGCCCCAGAATCTGCCCCAACCCGGCCAGGATGTTGGGCCCGGTGCTCTTCTGCATCTGCTTGACCGAGTGCTGCATGTAGACGTGGGACATTTCGTGGGCAATCACGCCCGCCAGCTCGGCCTCGTTGTCGGCGGCCAGGATGGTGCCGACGTTGACGAAAATCGGCCCGCCCGGCAGCGCGAAGGCGTTGATGTCCTTCTGCTGCACCACGTGGAACTGGTAGGGCCAGTTGTACTGCTGCGGGATCACCGCGTCCAGCTTGCGCCCGAGCGACTGCACGTACTGTGTCACCGGACTGCTATCCGGCAGCACCGGCATCTGCTTGTAGATCTCGGCCATGGCTTTCTGCCCGAGCTGGATCTGCTGATCTCTGGGAGCGGCCAGGCCCGGATCTGGCAGGACCGGGGCGGTGCCGACGGCCGCCCACATCCACGCCGGAAACGCGATCCATACCACCAGCAACACAGCCAGCGCGCGAGAGTAGCGGGAAGTCGCCATCTTTGCCTCCTGCCCGGCAGCCGTGGCCTGAGCTGCCGAAAAAACGATACACAATTACCCGGGACCTTACTAGCTTAGATGCCGGTGAGTTGTAGTGGTTTGTAATTTCGGTCGATGGTCGATGGCCGTTGGCCGATGGCCGTCAGAGGTTGGCCGTTTTGCAATTCAACCCTGCTTTGGTGTTGAACTGGTTTGCCAATAGCCAAGGAAGCTCTGATCAACTACGTCGCCGGTCCCTCAGCGGCTGAAGCCGCGCTCATTTTGCGGCGTTTACGGACGGCCTGAAGGCCGTCCCCTTCAAGGAACCGCAGTTAATCAGAGCTTCCCTAAGGGCCAACGGCCAATGGCCAACGGCTATTCATGCCGCCAGTTCCCCCGGATACACCTGGTCCACGTAGCACCACACCCAGCTCTCGCCCGGCTCGATGGAGCGTACCAGCGGGTGCTCGGTGGCATGGTAATGCCGGGTGGCGTGCTTGTTCTTCGACGAGTCGCAGCAGCCGACGTGTCCGCAGATCAGGCACAGCCGCAGGCGCACCCAGCTATCGCCGATTTTCACGCAGTCCTCGCAGACGCGCTTCTCGGTTTCCCTGACTTTGATCTGTTCCAGATGCGTACAGGTTTGAGCCATGGTTCTTCTCCTTATGCCGCCAGCGGCGCTTCCAATGCCTGGCGGTCCCAGTGGGCGAGTTCCGCTCCCGCCTCGTAGCTGCTTTGCAGGAAATCGAGCAGCCATTGCGACGGCCGGGGCGCGGCGCGGACCTCGTCATACATCAGGACGAACTCGTGCAGTTGCGGGTGATAAAAGGCGCTTTCCGGGCGAACGCGGCATGTGGAGTATCCCGCAGGTTCCGGGGCGGTGTAGGAGTAGAAGGCAGCCCCGTTGACGTCGCCGCCGCCGGGCCAGAACCCGGTGCTGATCACTTCATGCGAGTAAGCTTCGCGGGTGATGGCGTCGGCGCCGGGGCGCTCGGGGGCGCGCCGGCCGGAGAAGCGGCTCACCGCCAGGTCAAAGCTCCCCCAGAAGAAATGCACCGGGCTGGATTTGCCGATGAAGCGCGAACGGAACTGCTCGAAGACCGTCGCCGCGCTCCCCAGGATGCGCCAGAACCGATGCGCGGCGTCGGCGTCGTAGGAGGCATGCGCGCGGTCGCGCTCGAACGGGATGGGATCGGCCACCTCGGCCGGCACGGGGTGGATTTGGACCTCAATGCCCACCGCGCGCAGCCGGGCCATGAGCTCCCGATAGAAATCAGCCACCGGCTGCGGGCGAAGCGGTTCCGCAAGCTGCAAGCCATCGCTGGTGCTGATCACCAGGTTATGGCGCACGAAATCGAATTCGATCTCCAGGCTCCCGCCGCGATAGGGCATGGCCGAGGTGGTCAGCCCGCGCACCGTCACGTACAGCGGCACGTTCCACCAGTGGTTCACTTTGGGGGTCAGGGCGAGGCGGATTTTGCCCACGATTTGCGTCCACATGTGCAGCGTTTCGTAGGTGCCTTTCCACTCCTGCAGCGGGAGCAGCGGCCAGGCCTTGTCGCGATCCGCATCCATATCCAGATAATTCATGAGAGCTCCTTTGGGAAGCGCCGGCAGAGAATTTGGAGACGGGCGAATTCGTGATTCACCACAATGTTTCCGATGATCTGGGCACGGGGAAAGTTTTAACGGTCCTGGACGTCTATAGCTGGACGTGGGACTTTGGCCAACTCGGGGCATCCAATCCGTAGGCGGCGTTTGGGTGCTGCGGGGCAATGGTACGATGACCGGATCACCCGATTGCTCGTGTTACCATCGAATTAGGCGCATGGATCGCAGTCACGTCATCATCGTTTACGAGATTATCGCCTTCGTGTTCGCCATCTGCGTGCACGAATCGGCGCACGCCTGGGTGGCCAACAAGTGCGGCGACCCGACGGCGCGCATGCTGGGGAGAATTTCCCTGAACCCGATCAAGCACGTGGACCCGATCGGCACCATCCTGGTGCCGGCGCTGGGGATTCTGTCCCACATCGGCTTCATCGGGTGGGCCAAGCCGACGCCGGTTGATCCGCGCAACCTGCGGCACCCGATTCGTGATGACATTCTCACTTCGCTGGCCGGACCGGCCAGTAATCTGCTGATCGCCTGCGTTGCCACCGCGGGACTGATGGCGATCGGCCTGCTTGCGGGTTCGCGGGGCATCGGGCCCGGCTCCATCCTGATCCCCCTGGCCTTGCTGTTGCGGGTGTTCGTGGCCATTAACATCCTGCTCGCCGCGTTCAACCTGATCCCCATACCGCCGCTGGACGGCAGCCACGTCATCCGTCACCTGCTACCCGAGTCCGGCAAGCGGGTGTACGACATGATCGGGTGGTTCGGCATCCTGCTGCTGTTCTTTATTGGCGGCCCCATCATCGCGATTTTCCAGTATCCTTTTGTGCGATTCTTCAGTCTCTTCGTGCCGGGACTTTAATGCGAAACAATTCTTCCAATTCCAGACCGCGCGTGCTGAGCGGCATGCGTTCCACCGGCAAGCTGCACCTAGGCAACTACGTGGGCGCGCTGGCCAACTGGGTGAAGCTGCAAGACGACTATGAGTGCTTTTTCTTCGTTGCTGACTGGCACGCCCTGACCACCGATTACGCCGACACCTCGCGCCTGAAGGAAAATTCGGTGGAAGTGCTGCTGGACTGGCTGGCCGCCGGGCTGGACCCGGAGCGCTGCACCCTGTTCGTGCAGTCGCATCTGCCGCAGCACGCCGAACTGCACCTGCTGCTCTCTATGATCACGCCGCTGGGCTGGCTGGAGCGCGTCCCCAGCTACAAGGAGCAGCGCGAAAACATCAAGGAAAAAGATTTGGGCACCTACGGCTTTCTCGGCTACCCGGTGCTGCAATCGGCCGACATCCTGATCTACAAGGCGCATTTCGTGCCCGTCGGCGAAGACCAGGTGCCGCACGTGGAGCTGACCCGCGAGATCGCGCGCCGCTTCAACACCTTTTACGGCGAAGTCTTTCCCGAGCCGCAGCCGCTGCTGACGCCGGCCCCCAAACTGCCCGGCACCGACGGCCGCAAGATGTCGAAGTCGTACGGCAACACCATCATGCTCACCGACCCCGAGCCGGTGGTGCGCCAGAAGCTGAAGACCATGGTGACCGACCCGGCGCGCGTGCGGCGCACCGACCCGGGCAATCCGGACGTCTGCCCGGTGGGCGACCTGCACAAGATTTTCAGCGACCCGGAGACTATGCGCAAAGTGGACGCCGGGTGCCGCAGCGCCGGGATCGGCTGCATCGAGTGCAAGGGCTGGGTCGCCGACGCGCTGGCCAACCTCCTGAACCCGATGCAGGAACGCCGGCGCAAGTACGAGCAGAATCCCAACCTGGCGTGGGAGATTATTGAGGCCGGCGACGCCACCGCGGGTGCGATTTGTGACGCTACCATGGACGAAGTCCGCCGCGCCATGAACCTGAGCCGGGACTATGAACCGACAACCAAGCCGGTGGGGGCGCAATAAGATTTAGTGATTTAGCGATTTGTGATTGAGTGATTGATTCGTGTTTGCGGTCCGATCGGATGCAATCACTAGATCACAAATCACTAAATCACCAAATGCCCGAGGCGCCACAACCCGTCCGTCCCGATAAGGACACCGAGTTCCCGTTTGCGGTGTCGGTGGCCGAGGTGTACGACGGGCCGCTGGATCTGCTGCTCGATTTGATCCGCAAGCAGGACATCAACATCTACGACATTCCCATTGCGCAGATCACGGCGCAGTACCTGGCCTACGTGGAGCGGATCAAGCAGCTCGACGTCAACGTGGCGGCGGAGTTCATCTTCATGGCCTCGGTGCTGATCCAGATCAAGTCGCGCATGCTGCTGCCGCGCGATCCCTCGCTGCCGCCCGACCAGCAGGAGGACCCGCGCGCCGAGCTGGTAAACCGCCTGCTCGAACACGAGCGATTCAGGACCGCGGCGCAAATGCTGTTGCAGAAATCGCAGATCGAGGACGCGGTGTGGTCAAACCCGGCGCTGAAGGACTTCAAGGACGCCGAGGGCGCCGAGCCCGAACTGGCCGCCGACGTGGTGGACCTGATCCGCACCTTCCAGCAGATTCTGGAACGCGTCCGCACGCGGCCGGTCATTGACGTTAGCGAAGAAGATGTCACGGTGGCGAACATGATCGACTATTTCCGGCGGCGGCTGATGCTGGAAGACCGGCCGGTGCGGCTGAAGCAGATGCTGCGCTCGTTGCACTCGCAGTCGGCGCTGATTTGCGCCTTTCTGGCCATGCTGGAGTTGGTGCGCCTGCAGGCCGTGCTGCTGCGCCAGGACCGGGTTTTCGGTGAAATCGTGGTGAAGAAACATACAATGTTCGATACTGTGTTCGCCGCAGGCGGCGCGGCCGCGGCGCGGGACGACTGGAAGTGAATCGAAATTTACGAATTGACGAATTTTAGAATTGACGAATTGAGTGTGGCCGCACGCGGAGGCGCGTGTTCCAATTCGTAAATTCGTAAATTCGCAAAGTCGACAATTCTGAAAAATGGCAATCAAGGGTCAAATAGAAGCGATTATCTACGCCACCGAAGAGCCGGTGACCATCGAGCAGATGGCGCTGGTGCTGAAGGGATCCATCGCCGCCGAAAACGGGCTGGCGGACGCGGGATTGGAAGGGGCTGCGCTGGACGCCGAGGTCAAGAAGCGCGTACGCGCCGCCGTCGAGGAGCTCACCGCCGATTACGCCAACGGCGACCGCGGCATGGAAGTGCGGCAGGTGGCGGGCGGCTACCGCATGGCCACCAAGCCCGAGCATCACGACGTGGTGCGCAGTTTCGCCAAAAACCTGAAGCCGCCGGTACGGTTGTCGCTGCCGGCGCTGGAGACGCTGGCCGTCATCGCCTACAAGCAGCCGGTCACCGCGCCGGAGATTTCTGAAATCCGCGGTGTGGATTGCAGCGGCGTACTGGCCACACTGCTGGACCGCAAGCTCATCACCACCGCCGGTCGCAAGCAGGTGGTCGGGCGGCCCATACTGTACAAGACCAGCAAGGAGTTCCTGCTGCGTTTCGGGCTGAAGGACGTCGGCGAGCTGCCCAGCCTGGAGGAGTTCGAAAAGCTGGCCGGCGAAGGCCAGGGCGACCTGTTCCAGCCGGCGGTGAGCCTACCGGTTGCGGATCATTCCGAGTGCGGCGCTCAGGCGGAAGCGCCAGCCGAGCCCCAGGAATCGCCTGCCATGCAGGAATCGCAATCGGAGGCGGCGACGGCTGCCACGCCGGAGTCCGCGCCGGAGACGCAGAACGAAAATAGCCCAGGACTTCAGTCCTGGGTGGCATCGCAGGATGCGCCGGAGTCCCATAGGGACGACTGAGACTCGCCATTCAGCCAACTTTAAGACGGCGTCATGCTGAGCTCGTGGGCGCGCTTTTCGCGCACGAGCTCAGCATCTATGCTTTCGCCCTGCCTTAGAACAGGAGATCCGGGGCAAACTCCGCCGTTCGCACTGGACGTCTCGCCCGAAAACACATCTAATCAAACAGCATGCCTGCCGAGCGCCTGCAAAAAATCATCGCCGCCGCGGGGATCGCCTCGCGCCGCCACGCCGAGGAGATGATAGCGTCGGGGCGCGTCTCGGTGAACGGCCAAATCGTCACCGCACTGGGCGCCAAGGCCGACGCTGAACGCGACCACATCCGCGTGGACCGCCGCCTGCTGCGCGGGCCCGAGCGCCACCTCTATCTTGTGGTCAACAAACCCAAGGGCTACGTGACCACCGTCACTGATCCGCAGGGCCGGCCGACAATAATGGATCTTCTCGGCAACATCGGCGCGCGCCTGTATCCCGTGGGCCGCCTCGATTACCTGAGCGAAGGCCTGGTGCTGATGACCAACGACGGGCCGCTGGCTGAAAAGCTGATGCACGCCGCATCGCACGTTCCTAAGACCTACCAGGTAAAAGTGAGCGGCACGCCCACCGAGGCCGCCCTGGAACGGCTGCGGCGCGGAGTGGTGCTTGCGCCGCGCTCGGGGGCGAGCGCGCTCCAACGCAAGCAGCAGAAGGCGGTCAAGACCGCGCCGGCTAGAATCCGGCTGCTGCGCCAGGCCGAGAATCCCTGGTACGAGGTGATCCTGATCGAAGGCCGCAACCGGCAGATCCGGCGCATGTTTGAGGCGGTCGGGCACCACGTGGAAAAGATCAAGCGGGTCGGCTACGGCCCGCTGGAGCTTGACCTGGAACCCGGACACTTCCGCCCGCTGACGCCGGTTGAGGTCGCGCGCCTGAAAGCCGCGGTGGTGGCCGGGCGCAGGTAATCAAGGCGTCAATTACACGCCGGGCAGACCCGGTGATACAACGAAGAACGATGACCAAATTCGACCATGTTGTTCCGGACCACATTCGGGCCCTGGGCGGCTATGTGCCAGGAAAAGCCATCAAAGTAGCGGAGAGGGAAAGCGGCGTGGCCTGCATCAAAATGGCGTCCAACGAGAACCCTTTGGGCCCTTCCCCGCGGGCGCTGGAGGCGATGCGCCGCGCCGCCGCGGACATCAACCTTTATCCCGATAACGAGGTCACCGAGCTGCGCCGCCGGCTGGCCGGGCGCCACCAGGTGGATCCCAGCATGATTCTGGTGACCGCCGGCTCCACTTCGTTCCTCACCATCATCGGGCGGACGCTGCTGGCGCCGGGGCTGAACGCCATCACCGGCGAGCAGTCGTTCATCATTTACCCCATCGTGATCAAGTCGGCGGGCGGGCGGGTGATCACCGTCCCTATGTGCAACTTCGCCTACGATCTGGACGCCATCCCGGCCCGCATTGACGCCGATACCCGGGTGGTGTTCATCGCCAACCCCAACAACCCCACCGGCACGCTGCTTTCGCCCGCGGAGATGGACCGCTTCATGGAGCGCGTGCCGTCGCATGTGTGCGTGGTGCTGGACGAGGCCTATTCCGACTTCGCGCAGTATCTCGCGGCCCAGCGCGGCGTGGAGTACACGCACTCGCTCGATTACGTGCGCCAGGGGCGCAACGTGGTGGTGCTGCGGACCTTTTCCAAGGCGCACGGATTGGCCGGGGCGCGCATCGGGTACGGCATCGCCACCCCTGAGCTGCTGGAATTTTTCGCCCGCATGAAGACCGTGTTCTCAGTCAACACGGTGGCCGAAGCCGGCGCGCTGGCTGCCCTGGACGACCAAGCGCACATCCGGCGCTCGCTGGAGAACAATGCCGCCGGGGTGAAGTGGCTCACCCAGCAACTGGGCGAAATGGGACTGAGCCCGGTGCCCACCTGGACCAACTTCATCTTCATCGACGTGGCGGAAGACGCGGCACAGGTGGCGAAGCGCTTGCAAAATGAGGGCATCATCGTGCGCCCCATGACCGGCGCCTGGGGCGCGCCGCAGGCCATCCGCGTCACCGTGGGCACGCCGGAACAGAACGCCAAGTTCATCAGCGCGCTGAAGGCGGTGATGGAGCGCGCGGTGGTGCCGTAATTTAGCCGCGGATTAACGCGGATGAACGCGGATCACAAACGCCCACATCTGCCAAAGGCACGCAGATTTGGGGCACCAGCCCGTACCAGCTCGGCCGAAGCCCCGTAGGGGCAAATGAAAATAGCCCAGGACTTTAGTCCTGGGCAGGCTGGCAGTTCCGTCGCAAGTCCCGGAGGGACGGCTGAAGAATTCCGTTCAGTCGTCCCTACGGGACTTCGTGTCCCCCTACACTCACCCGGCGCTGAAGCGCCGGGCTACTTTCATCCGCCGCTGCGCGGCTGATGCGTGGCGCCCCAGACCGGAGAGACCCACCCCTGCCAACGGCGGGCAGATGTGGGCCACCAGTCCCGATCCGAATTCGCCAAGCTGAACTGAGAGGGTCAGGCTCCCTTGCGGGCGTCCACCGCCGAGCCGAGGTGTTCTTGCAGTTCGCTCTCCAGCATGGCCAGGCGGGCGGCGCCGAAAAGGCCGGCGTCGCTGCCCAGCACGGCGCGGGTCACGATGGTCGGCTGGCCCATGGGATGGGCGGTCACTTCGGCCGATGCGCCCTGTCCGCCGGCATGCTCGGGCGGCGCGGTGGCCGCGTAGACCATGGAGCGCCGGCGCAGTTCGTCGAACATCGCCGGGCTGAATAGCGCCCACGCGGCGGACACGCCGCCGCCAATCACGTACATGGGCAGGTTCAAGGCGTTGACCAGGCCGGCCAACAGGATGCCGAGCGCCCAGCCGGCTTTGTGGAAGATCTCCTGCGCGGGTTTATCGCCCTGGAGCGCCAGGCTGTAGACGAGCTTGGAGCTGAACTCGACGTCAGCGGCACTGGCGGCGCGGGCCAGCTCGGGGGCGCGGCCGCTGGCGATGGCCTCGCGCGCCATGCGCACCACGGCGCTGGCGGAGGCATACTGCTCGACGCAACCGAAGTTGCCGCACTTGCAGCGCGGGCCGGTGGGGTCAATGGTCATGTGCCCGAACTCGCCCGCCATGCCGGTCATGCCGTGCCAGATGCGGCCGCCCTGCACGATGCCGCCGCCGACCCCGGTACCCAAGGTGATCATGCACATGTCGTCGAGGCCGCGGGCGGCGCCCAGCCAGGCTTCGCCCAGGGCGGCGGCGTTGGCGTCGTTTTCCAAAATGACGGTGGCTTGCAGGCGGCGCTGGATTTCGTCAAGCACCGGGTAATCGTGCCAGCCCGGGAGGTTGGGCGACTCGCGCAGCATGCCGGTGCGCTTGTCAATGATGCCGGGCACGCCGATGCCGACGCCCAGCAGGCGCGCACCCTGGCTGAACTTGGCCGAGAGCTGGCGGATGGCGTCGCACATTTCGGCGATCACCGAATCGCGGCCGCGCGCCACCTGGGTGCCGGTGGTCACCTTCTCCAGCAGCGCGCCCTGCTCGTCCACGGCGGCGATGCGCAGATTGGTCCCGCCCAGGTCCACTCCGATGGCGAAAGAGGACATGGCTGGCATTTTAGACTACGCGCAAGTCTGGGCGGTTGCGCAAGACAGCTCTTAGCTCTTAGCCTTTAGCTATTAGGTCCATTCCCACGCGATTCCTGACGAGCCAACGGCTAAGAGCTAACGGCTAAGAGCTAACGGCTAAGAGCTAACAGCTAAGAGCTAACAGCTAAGAGCTACTTCTGGCATTTCGGGCAATAGTGGCTGCTGCGTCCGGCGATAACGATGCGCTTGATGGGCGCGCCGCACGCCAGGCAGGGCTCGCCTTCGCGGCCGTAGACGCGGTGCTGCAACTGAAAGAAACCGCGCTCGCCGGAGGCGTCCACGTAATCGGAAACCGAGGAGCCGCCGGCGGCGATGGCCTCCTTCAGCACCTGCCGCACCGAATCGTACAGGCGCTGCAGGCCGGCGCGGGTGAGCGAGGCGGCGCGGCGGCGCGGGCGAAGGCCGGCGCGATACAGCGACTCGTCGGCGTAGATGTTGCCGATGCCGCGCAGCAGAGCCTGGTTGAGCAGCGCGCTCTTGATGGGCATCTTGCGGCGGCGGAACAGCGCGGCGAAGTCTGCGAATGGGATTTCCAGCGGCTCGGCGCCCGCGGTGTGAAACGGCTCGCGCACCACGGCCAGCTTGCCGAACATGCGCGCATCAGTGAAGCGCAGTTCCCGGCCCGAGCGCAGCCGGGCGATCAGGTGCGTGTGCCTGGCGATGGGCTCGTCCGCCCGGCTAATGAGCAGGCGTCCGGTCATGCCGAGGTGGACGATGAATTGATCGGGTGATCGGGTGATCGGGTCATCGGGTGATCGGGGCCGTAAATTCGATCTCAGCGGTTGCCCCACCCTGGTCGCTCCCGGTGGAGCCTGCCCCGAGCGCAGTCGAGGGGGAGCAACAGGGTGGGGATTTGGCCCAGTTTCAATCACCCGATCACCCGATCGCCCGATCACCAGATTTATGACAATGTGCTTGCCCATGCGGCGGACGGCGGCGATGCGCGAGCCCTCCAAAACCGAGGCGATCTCCGACGGCGTTGACTTCAACGGTTGGCGGCGTTCGCCGATCCAGACAAACTCGATGACGTCGCCGATAACGTGCCGGCGCAGGCTGCGGACGATGGTCTCCACCTCGGGCAGTTCGGGCATGGTTAGAGGATAGCAGCCAGCACTCAGCATTCAGCGCCGTTGGCCTTTGGCCATTGGCCATCGGCAAAAATCCTAGAGCGACCAGCGTCCTGAATTGCCAGCAGCTAACGGCTAATGGCTAACGGCTAATTGCTAATTGCTAATTGCTAATCGCTGCATTTAAGATTTTCTGTACACTCCTTTGGCCCTGTTTTCCTTGTAATTCAGGCCTTGAGACCTGGGTGGGCCAGTGTGCAATGACGATCGTGAGGCGGATTTGAATCGCAAAGCGGCAAGTAGCGCGGTGGTGGTCGGCGCCCAGTGGGGCGACGAAGGGAAAGGCAAGATTGTAGACGTGCTGTCGGAGCGCTTCGCGGTGGTGGCGCGCTACGCCGGCGGGCACAACGCCGGACACACGGTCACGCTGGGCGGCAGGAAGTTCATTTTGCAATTGGTGCCGTGCGGCATCCTGCGCCCCGGCTGCCGCGCCGTGATCGGCAACGGCGTGGTGCTGGACCCGTTCGCGCTGCTCAAGGAAGTGAACGCGCTGCGCGCCGCCGGGGTGGCGGTGGACGGCAATCTGTTCATCAGCAGCCGCGCCCAGGTGATCCTTCCCTACCACCGCATGATCGAACTGGCGGCGGAGAACGCGCCCGGCAGGGTGAAGATCGGCACCACCTCGCGCGGCATCGGTCCGGCGTACGAAGACAAGATGGGACGCCGCGGCTTGCGCCTGGCCGACCTGCTGGACCTGCCGCTGCTGCACAAGCACATCGAGAACGCGTGCCGCGAGAAGAACATGATCGCGCACGCGCTGTTCAACTCCGAGCCGCTGGACCCGGCAGAAATGTATAGCGAGTACGCGCGGGCGGCCAAGGAGCTGGCGCCCTTCGTCTGCGACACGGCGGCGCTGCTGAACCAGGCGATCGCGCGCGGCGAGCCGGTGCTGTTCGAGGGGGCGCAGGGCACCATGCTGGACATCGACCACGGCACCTACCCGTTCGTGACCTCGTCCAGCGCCACCTCCGGTGGAGCGGTGATCGGCACGGGCGTGCCGCCGACCTCGATCGGAACGGTGATCGGCGTCACCAAGGCCTATTGCACGCGCGTCGGCGAGGGGCCGTTCCCCACCGAGGACAAGGGCGAAATCGGCGAGCGGCTGCGCGCCAAGGGCAACGAGTACGGCGCGGTCACCGGCCGGCCGCGGCGCTGCGGCTGGGTTGACCTGCCGCTGCTGCGCTACTCGGTGATGATCAACGGCATCGCCTGGCTGGTGGTGACCAAGCTGGACGTGCTGGACGAGCTGGCCGAAATCCCCGTCTGCGTGGCCCACAAAGTCAATGGCAAGAAGACGGCCGAAATTCCGGCGCAGGCCTGCGGCTACCAGAAGATCGAATGCATCTACCGGAACATGCCGGGCTGGCGGAAATCCACGCAGGGCACTACCGTCTTTGACAAGCTGCCGGGGAAAGCGCGCCAGTACCTGGCCTTCATGGAGAAGGAAACGGGCGCGAAGATTGGGATAGTTTCCACCGGACCGGGGCGGGAGCAGACCATCGTCACCCACGCGTTTGCCGCCGAGTTGGAAACGATGCGTCTCAAAGCCTCCCCGGCGCACAAGGGGTAAGGGGATGCTGGTGCTGCTGGTGCAGTTCACGGTCAAGCCGGGCACGGAAGCGCAGGCCCGCGAGTACATCCGCAAAATGCAGGAACACACGCGGCGGGAGCCGGGCTGCCGGTTGTATATGGGCCAGCAGTCCATGGAAGATCCGCGCCGCTTCTGCTTTTACGAGCAGTATGACGACCAGGCGGCGCTGGACGCGCACCGCGCCTCACCTTACTACGCTGAGTACGTCGCCAACGGCTTGAGCAAGCTGATGGAGAGCCGCACGCTGGAGGTTTTCGTCCCCGTCCAAGATTCGCTGTAACCGGCAGGCTGCCGCCTCATCCAACCACTGAACAGATCCATCCCCGAAAGGAGACCCCCCATGGCAGTGAAGCCCGTTCCCGAAGGCATGCACACTCTCACGCCGCACCTGGTGATCAACGGCGCGGCCCTGGCGATTGACTACTACAAGCAGGTGTTCGGAGCGCAGGAACTCGGCCGGCACACCACGCCGGACGGCAGAATCATGCACGCGCTGCTGAAGATCGGCGATTCGACGCTGATGCTGGCCGACGAGTTTCCCGGCCCCGGCTGCATCGAATCGGCGCAGAAGCTGGGCGGAAGCCCGGTGGTGCTCAACCTGTACGTCCCGGATGTGGACGCGGTGTGGAAGCGCGCCGTCGATGCCGGCGCCCAGGGGGCGGTCCCGCGGGCAAAACAGTTCTGGGGCGACCGCAACGGCCAACAGAACGACCCCAGGGGGCAACGCGGGGCGC
>Ga0315268_10001522_pt1 | contig 26669 bp, 27 predicted proteins | sample C1_top_MG_FD_204535 | JGI IMG/M metagenome (GOLD analysis project Ga0315268, IMG submission 204535) | Sediment microbial communities from Yellowstone Lake, YNP, Wyoming, USA - C1_top | ecosystem: Environmental > Aquatic > Freshwater > Lake > Sediment | place: USA: Wyoming | collected 2017-08-01
CAGCAGAAATGAAAGAACATCGCCAGCAGCCAGTAGGAGGACAATGGCGGCGAAGAGAAGATGGTAATAGATGCCGAAGGATCTAAGGCTGTACCTTTTGCGATACTTCTTCAGATTCATGTATTGCGCGGTGAAGATGGAAACGGGAAGAAACACCAGTCCGGCTGCGAAGATGAATAAAGCCGCCAGGCGATCTATCCTGAGGAGCATCGGTCCCAGGGAAAAGACCTGCCAGAGTTTTATCTGGAACGGATGTCCGGAAAGGAGAACGTTGCCGCTCAGTAGTAAGACGACTATGGAGGCCAGAGACCCGATCCAGGCCAGGACCGCCAGGTTACGCCTGGGAGGCAGCGCTGCCGCCAAAATTACCCCGACGGCGCAAAGAATCAAGAACAGCAAAAACAGGCTGTTCAGATCAAACATGGTGTTCACCTCCTTGAGGCGATGCAACTGGCGCACAAATATTAGGCTGAGCCCGGCCGACGATAGAAAGAAGGGCATGCAAAATCGCCAGGGGCGGGGGCGGGCACCCGGGAACTAGAATGTCCACGGGAATCAGGCTGGAGACTCCCCCTAGAGAAGCGAAACTTGTCCCGAAGATCCCCCCGGAAATGGCGCAGGCGCCCAGGGCCACAACCCCCTTGGGAGCCGGCATGGCCTCATAAGCCTTGAGCAGCGCCAGCCGCATATGGTCGGTGACTGGTCCCGCCACCAGGAGCACATCGGCATCCCGAGGCGTGGGGGTAAGAAAAAAACCCAAACGGTGCATGTTGTAATAAGGTTTATTGATTTGCTCGATCTCGCTCAAACAGGCACCGCAGGCGCCGGCGTCGATCACCCTGAGGTGCAGTGAGCGCCGGAACGATTTCCCGAATTTTTTCTCCCTCTCGGCGCTGGGGTGAGGGGAACCGGCCCATTCGTAATTCCCCTGCCATTGCCACTCAAGGGGAGGCGTGAGCTGGCGGAGGCAGCGGTAACAATGGATGCACCGCTGCTCATGAAATAACACTTGCCGATCTTCTCGATCCAGGGCCCCGCTGGGGCAGCAGGAGGCCACTGTCCCAGCCTCTTCGGAGGCAGCAAAGGTTCTGGGCAAGCCTACAGGGAATCCCGGCGACACTCCGGAGGCGGTCTCCTCCCTGGCAGGGTAGGCCGTGGTCACGATTCCTCTATGAATCCCTTCCCAAACCCATTTCCACATAGCTGATACTCCTACCTGTCACACTCGGCATTGGAGAGCCCGAAGGTGGCCATGATAATGGGAAAATCCTGATAGGCAAAATCCTCTGTGGCAAAATGAAAGCCGTGCCAATTGATGAAAGAGGGGGTGGTGAGGTGATAGCGCATTACGCAGCCTTTCTCATCAATTCTCACCCAGTGAAAGGTGGCACCGCGTGGAGATTCCACCCAGCCGAGCGCCGCACCGGGTTTAACTGCAACGTCTGGTGCGGCTATCTCACCTTGGGGCAGGGAAGATAATAAGCCTCTCAAGATGTTTACAGATTGCTCCGCTTCCCGGAAGAGAACCCGCAGCCGAGCGTAGCCGTCCCCTTCGTCTTCTTGGGGTATCTCAAAGGATACCTCGTCATAGGCGGCGTAGGGTAGCACCTTGCGCAGGTCCCGAGCGATGCCGGAAGCCCTGGCGATGGGCCCTACCAGGCCATAGTTGCGTGCCTGGTCTTTCGTCACCATGCCAACTTCTTCCAGGCGGTCAAGAAAGCTGCTGGAGTAACGAAGCATGTTATAGAGCCTCTCCAGTTTATGGAAAAGGGCTTGCACCCCATAGGATAAAACCTCACACTGCCGGGCGCCTAGATCGAATGACACCCCGCCAGGAATGTTCAAACCGAAGAGATACCGGTGTCCCGTGAGGGAGCAACTGAGGCGGAGGGCCTCCTCTTCCAGGATGCCAGCCTGGCTGGTTGCCACGGCCAGCGCGGTGGAGTTGCAAATGCCCGCAATCGCGGCCAGATGATGGCGGAAGCGTTCCAGTTCAGCAAAGACTACCCGCAAGGTCTTAGCCCGGGCAGGGACGTCAACTTGACAAATCGTTTCCACGGCCTGGCAAAAAGCCAGAGAATGGGCAAAGGCCGAGGTTCCAGAAAAGCGTTCCGCCAGAAGGAGCACCCGGTCAACGGACTGGCCTTCGGCAATCTTTTCCACACCGCGAAACTTGTAAAAGAACCGGGGGGTGATGCGAATGACGTCCTCACCCACGCTTTCCAGCAAGAAGAGAGCAGATTCGGCGACATCGGAATAAACCGGTCCAATGGGCATCATGAAAGCCCCTGGAGCCTGAACCACACTGTGAGGCCGCCAGGAAGGATCAACTTGGCGGTGGGGGTAAGACGTGGTGGCATCGAAATCCTTCCGCAAGGGATAGACTTCTTCTGGCCATTCCTCATGCAGCACGATATTTACGAGGCGAGGGTGGCCTTCAAAAACGAGGCCGAAAAGATCCCGCGCCTCTCGTTCGTGCCAATCTGCCGCATGAATGATCCTGCTTATGCTTGGGATGGTTCTTTCGGCCTTATTTAGGCGCATACACAGGTGGACCTGTTCACTGTCCGGCTCTCCATAGAAAATGTACCGGGACAACCAGTCCTCCGCAGTTTCTTCGACAATCAAACTGGCAAAGTCATAATCCATCTCGTAAATGAGCCACCGGCAGAGGTCCGGGAGATTGTTCCGGTCGCATTCCACATAACACTGGGACAATTCAGCATTGAGGCTGACATTGAGCTGCCAATGCCAGCGTTTGGCAATGGTTTCAGAAAGATCGATACGCCTTAGATTATTCGCAGGATATTGCGACATTTACATTCTCCCCAAGGAAGCCGCAGCATGATGAAAGAGTTGGTAAAGTTGCTCTGGAAGATAAATACCAAATAAAATTACCGGAATGATTGTTATGATGAGTGCAATAATGCAGGTCAAAGGCAAAATATTCCGTTTAGGTATTATTGATCTTCCAAACAACAGCGTCCGCTCGTCCATCAATATGATTTCTGGACTTCCAAAAACCATCCGGTTGATTTGATACATGATGCCAAAGAAGGCCACCACCAGGAATAAGGCCAGAAGGCCGATGACCAGATACTGGCCATTCATTATTCCGGCTTTCAATATGGAGAATTCGCTTAAAAAAACCGCCAATGGAGGAGCCCCCGCAATCCCCAGCCCTCCCACCATCAGGAAAATTGCCGCCAGGGGCGATATGCGAATGAGCCCTCGAATGGCAGCAATATCTCGAGTTCCCGTCGCCAGCAGGGTGACGCCGGCTGAGAAGAAGCAAAGGGACTTGGTGACTGCATGGCTCACTATCTGCAACATGGCGCCAAAAAGGGCGGCATAGCCTCCCAGTCCCGCAGCAACCAGGATAATGCCCATATGTTCGACAGTAGAAAAAGCAAAAAGGCGCTTATAATCTTTTGCCTGGATTAGGAGAAAGGCTGCCACACCTGCAGAAATGAGACCGAAAATGATAAACCACCTGCCGGCATAAGAGGCGGCACTGCCTTGAAACATCGGTAAGAGTCGCATAATGCAGTAGAGAACCGTGGTGGTCTCAATTCCTGACAATAAGGCGCAGATGGGTGAAGGCGCCTGGCTATGTGCATCTGGAAGCCAGGTATGCATGGGTACCAGGCCGACCTTGGTGCCGAAACCAATCAGAATAAATAAAAAGGCCGTATAGAGGATGGCTGGCGACATCTTAGGCGATGCCGCAATTAGTCCGGTCCAGGTGAAGGCTGCCTGAGTGGCAGCAAGGCTCATTCCCCAGTAGAGAAGGAGTATGCCGAACAGGGCCAGGGCGGCACCCATGCAGGTGAGCATGACGTATTTCCAGGCTGCCTCCAGGGCTTCCGGGGTGGATTCAAAGCTCACCAGGAAGACCGAGAGCAGGGTGGTCAACTCCACGGCGATCCAGACCATGGCCAGGTGGGAAAATATCGCCACGGCCAGCATAGAAAACAGGAAGAGGTTGAAGCGACTGTAATATCTCCGGATTTTCCTGTCTTCAGTTGCCTCCACGGTGGCGTCGATATAGCCCCACGAAAAGATGGCGGCGGCCAACCCGACAAAGGAAACCAGGAGAAGGATCAGGGCGCTGAAGCTATCACACGAGAGCCAATCTTTGACGGCGACAACCTCGCCTCCGGTAACCGTAGCCAGGGCTGTCCGCAGGGATAAAAGAAAAACCGCCATGGTTCCGAGGAGCGTCACCACCGGCGCAAATCTCTTTCCCATAGGAATGAGAGATAAGGCGGCGGCCAAGGCGGAGATGATCAGAATACATAACAACTCCATAAGAATTTACTCCTCCTTTAACGCAATCAACTCGCCGACCGCGGTCTTGCCGAGGGTTTTGCGAATCTTCAAGGCGAGCAGCCCCATCACCAGCGCGATGATCAGCACATCAAAGGCGGCAGCCAGCTCGGCAATGAAGGGCAAAGTATGCGCTATCGAAACCCCGGCGAAAAAGGCGCCGTTCTCCATGGCCAAAATCCCCAAGACCTGGGGCACCGCCTCACGCCGCACGGTCACGGCAAAGGCCCCCAAGATGAGACTCGCCATGCCCACGGGCAGATTGACTCTTTCAAAAATCCCGGCACCGGCGGCAGTCAGCAGCGGGCTGGCGATACAATAAGAAAGTATGGTGATACCCAGGGCTATGAGTAATGATGCCGGTATATTGATCACCTGGGAAATCTCCCGTTTGGCATAACTTTCGTAGCCCACCGTGTGACGCAGGAGCCACGGAATAATGATCACCTTGGTGGCGATGGTTAGTGCGGCCACCGCAAAGAGGTGAATCGAAGCATAATGATAGCCGATAATTGATGCAGAAATTGCCAGAAGCAGGGACTGGAAGACATAGAGTCGTAAACAGGTGAGCATCTGGCGGATCGCCACGAGGCCGAAGGCGCTGAGCAGAAAAACCCCGCCCGTCAGGGCGTTCAATTTAGTGAGGAAGGAAAGCAGCAGATCTGGCTCACTCATGTTTTCTCTCCTACATGAGAAACAGTCCGGTTATCATGGCGGCTACCGAAGTGGCAAAGGCAGCCCCGAGAAATTCCGTGATCCGAAACAGCCTCAACTTTGCCAGCGACGATTCAATGGCCACTAAGACAAGAACAAAGATGATGATCTTGATCAAGATCAGCGGCACTGCTAACAAGACTTCCCAGTATTCCGTCCCGTGGGCTAAACCCCAGGGAGCAACCAAGACATTCAGGAAGATGCAGCACAGCACAAAAAATTTCATGGCGCCGCCCCACTTCATCAAGGCAGCACCTCTGCCGGAATATTCCAGGCCCTTTGATTCATCTATCATGGCCAATTCAAAGTGTCCTGAGGGATTATCCACCGGAATTCGTCCGCTCTCCGCAATGATTAGCATGAGGAAGGCCAACAGCATCAAGATATGCGAAGGTTCAAAGAAGTTCGCCAGAGGGGTGACCCAGTGCTTCTGGACGATATACGGGATAGTGGAACCGGCGATAAAAGAAACGGTGAAGAAAACAATCATGAACACCGGTTCTGCAAGAAAGCCCACCATCCGGGTGCGGCTGGCCCCCATCGGCCCGTAAGGATTGCCGGTGTCTATCGCCGCCAAGGTGGCAAAGAACCCACCCAGGGCCAGAATAAACCCTCCGCCCAACATATCCCCCATGAAGGCGAAAAAGAGGGGATAGCCCGTCAATACCGGAATCAAGAGGGTAACAAAAATAGGGGTGATGAAGACCACGAAGGGGGTGAGGCGAAAAATCCAGGAACAATTTTCTGAGACGACTTCGTCTTTGTGAAAAAGCTTCCAGATATCTCGATAGGGCTGAAAAATACTGGGCCCCCGTTTGGACTGAACATTTTCTTTTAAGCGATTGAGAATTCCTTTTATAAGGGGTGCAAAAGCCATGACCACGATGACTTGAATTACATTAAAAATAATTTTATTGGCCATAAGGGTTACTCCTTGTCGGTTTTGCTTGGTGTAGAAATTTTTCAGGAGAATCTCACCGGGAAACGGAGGGGCCGATGCGCATGGAAATGAGACTGGCGAGAAGGGCCAACCTCACCCATGCCGCCACGCCACGATACACTTGCTCCACGGTGTGCTCCTCAGGGGCGATCGTGGGGCAGGCGGAAAAAAAATCCTTCCGGCTTTTCCGTGGATCAAGCGGGGGCTCTGCCCCCACACCCCCGGGGTTTGTCGCTTTTAAGGGTACCGGAGGGGCAGGAGAAAAGGGCAGAGCCAGGAAGCCCCGTTCCTCCGTACGGCCGCCTGTGTCGTCGCTCAGGTCGCTCCCCAGAGTTGCCCTACCTTCCGCACAGACAAGAAAAGCATATATGATTCCAACCATTTTTGAAAATCTTCTCAGACAAAATGTATCAACTTGGGGCGCCATTCTATAATTATCACCCATTCTAAAAACCCGGTAAGGACCATAGAAAAAAGCCCCTGATCGCCTTCGGTTCGATCAGGAGCCATTAGCATTAACGCAGTTCAGAGGGTTCTCCCCCAGGCGGACTCCATCGCCTTTTACAGAGTAAATCGACGGACTACTGAATGCAAGGATTTTTTCCCGATAATTCAAGTTGAGGGCCAAGGTTTGCTGCCTGCGAATAATTCGAGATTTTTTTCACTAATTCCTGAATTCCTGCTTGACATCCGTTTAAAAAGGCCTCAATATATTCCTCACAATTAAAAAGGCGATGGAGTCCGCCTTAAGCGCCCCGCCCTTTGGGCGGGAGGCTGATGACTTCTGACCCCTGGGCCCTGGGGCAGAAGTCATTTTTTTTACCGGATGCCCGGAGGGAACAAGTCAGGGGCACTCGCCAGCGTGTCGGGACCTGTAACTCAAAATTCTTTGAGGTCGGCTAACAGAGGAGGATGACAGATGAACATCATTACCTTTGCGTTGTTGTGTGGCCTGGCTGGGGTGGGCTACAGCTTGATCACCATCTACTGGGTTCTCAAGCGGGACACCGGCACTCCGAGGATGCAAGAAATTAACGCGGCCGTCTTGGAAGGGGGCAATGCTTTTTTGAACCGCGAGTACAAGACCGCAGCCATGGTCGGAGCGGTGATCTTTGTGCTGCTCTTCGGCCTGGGTAAGTATGTGGCTATTGGCTTTCTCATCGGCGCCATCGGCTCGGCCACCTGCGGCTGGATCGGCATGCAAGTTGCCATTCGCAGCAATGTGAGGGTGGCCCAGGCGGCCTTTACCAGCATGGCCTACGCCCTGAGCGTGGCCTTCCGTGGGGGTTCGGTAACCGGTCTCCTGGTAGTCGGCCTGGCCCTCATAAGCTGCGCCGCCTTTTTCCGGGTAGTGTCAGTTCTTGACCCGGCCCACGCCATGTACGACCTGGTGGGTCTGGGCTTCGGCTGCTCCTTGATTTCGGTGTTCGCCCGGGTGGGGGGCGGCATCTACACCAAGGCCGCGGATGTGGGCGCTGACCTGGTGGGCAAGGTGGAAGCCGGCATCCCGGAAGACGACCCCCGCAATCCCGCGGTGATCGCCGACAACGTGGGGGATAACGTGGGCGACTGCGCCGGCATGGCCGCCGACCTCTACGAGACCTACGTGGTCACCGTAGTGGCTTCCATGTTGCTGGGCCACACGGTCTATGGCGCCGATAAACCCATGGTTATCCTCTTTCCCCTGCTCATCGGCGGCGTGGCCATCCTGGCCTCCATCGTGGGCACCTTTTTCGTCAAACTGGGAAAGTCGCAGTATATCATGGGGGCCCTCTATAAAGGTTTCGCCTCTTCGGGCATCCTGGCGGCCATCGGCTTCTACCCCCTGGCCAATAAGTTCATGGCGGACGTCGCCGCCAAAGATGGCTTCGTGATCCCTCCCTTTAACGTCTTTCTTCTGGCGGTCATCGGCGTGCTGCTCACCTTTCTTATCGTCATGATCACTGAATATTACACCTCAAAAAGTTTCACCCCGGTGAAATCCATTGCCCTGGCCTCCACCACCGGCCATGGCACCAATATCATCCAGGGCCTGGCGATTTCCATGAAGGCGACGGCCCTGCCGGTGTTTGTGATTGTCGCCGCCATCATGGCCGCCTTCCACCTGGGCGGCGGCTTGGCCCATACCACTTCCGGGCTCTATGCCATTTCCCTGTCCGCGGTGGCCATGCTCTCCATGACCGGCATCGTGGTGGCCATCGACTCCTACGGGCCCATTACCGATAATGCCGGCGGCATCGCCGAGATGGCGCCTTTGCCTGCCGAAATTCGGGCAACCACCGATCCCCTGGATGCGGTGGGCAACACCACCAAGGCTGTCACTAAGGGCTACGCCATCGGCTCGGCGGCGGTGGCCGCGTTGGTCCTGTTCGCCGAGTACTCCCGCTCCTTCCCGGGCGGGCTGAGCTTTGAACTGTCGGATCCCCGGGTGCTGGCCGGGTTGTTCATCGGCGGGCTGCTCCCTTATATCTTCTCCGCCCTGTGCATGGAGGCGGTAGGCAAGGCCGCGGGCGGCGTGGTGGAGGAAGTGCGGCGCCAGTTCAAGGAAATCCCCGGCCTCATGGAAGGCACTGCCAAGGCCGAATACGGCACCTGCGTGGACATCGTCACCAAGGCGGCCCTGAAGCGGATGATGGGTCCGGCCGCCATCCCGGTGCTCGCTCCCATCATCATAGGCTTCATGCCGGGTCTGGGGCCGGTGGCTCTGGGGGGCATGCTCATCGGCACTATCGTCACCGGGTTGTTCGTAGCCGTCTCCATGACCTCGGGCGGCGCCGCCTGGGACAACGCCAAGAAGGCCATCGAAGACGGTCTTTATGGCGGTAAAGGCTCCGACGCCCACAAGGCCGCGGTCACCGGGGACACCGTGGGCGACCCCTATAAAGACACGGCGGGCCCGGCCATCAACCCCATGATCAAGGTGGTGAACATCGTGGCCCTGCTGCTGGTGCCGCTACTGCTGAAATGACCGTTAAATCATTGAAAGCAAAAGGCCGGTTGCCAGCGGCCAGCCTTTTGTAGTTTCAAAAGCTTCTCAGGAGGGAAAAATTGCGGCGAGATTTAAGTGCTTTTCACTAAGTTATTGACATTGAGCAATAAAGGGCTTAGCATATAAACGCGATGAAGTCCGCTTAAATGCTCTTGCTTAACGGCGAGAGTTGATGACTTCTGCCCGGTGGGCAGAAGTCATTTTTTTTCTGCCCGACTCCCTACCAAGAGGAGGGGCCGCCATGAATGAGCATGAGGAAATCATCCGGGAAAAAGGACTGCCTAGCGCGGGGCAGACGGTGCACAGCAAAAAATACGGCACCTTGTGGCGCGTCATGGGAAAAAAGGAGGTTTGGCAAAATATCGATTCAGACCCCCAAACCGGCGACCCCCGCATGGTACCGTGCATTTACCTGCTTTATTGGAAAATCGAAGAGGGAACGCCCCCTGGAGTCGGGAAAATGATGGGGTGCGAGTATACCCTTTACGACAACACCTTTGGACTTAACTGGAAATCGTACCCTGAGATGATCCCATACATCCCAAAGATGGCCTAAATGAGCTTGAAGGAAATCAAGGCGCGCTGGAGGTAAAAAATTGGCGATGACCATCATAAACCTCAAAGAGAAAAGGGGCCAACATCTTATCAGGGGATCAAGAAGGGGGTCCGACCATGGGAAAGGTTATCGAGCTCCGCCTAACCAAGAAGGCCATTTACCGGGCCGCAATAAAGGAAATTCAAACAATGTATCGGCTCTCGGGGGGCGGCAGTGACCCTATCATCGATGATGCCTCCAGGGAGATGTTTGAAAGGGGCGAGATAGACGAAGTACGGTGGAGGGATTGGGGGACTTACTGTGCAATGGTTTTAAATGGGATAGAAACACAATAAGCGATCAATATTGAAAAATGTAACCAAGAGAGAGCTGCACGATCGCGGTTGCCTGGTGATTACCCAGCTCACCGGGAATCCGGAATAAATCAAAACATTTAAGGTGGAATAGTATCATGGCGAAGTATGACCCCACCAAGCAGGAGGACTGGCAGATCTCGGAGGGCGCGGAAGAGGACCTTAACTTTGACGCGCAGTGTGACAAGATCGGCATATTACCTACGCATCCCCTATGGGCAGGACTGCAACGGTTAAATTCAGGAAAGGGGCCCGGCAGAGATTTTGTCCATGCCGTGCCGAAGCGAAACTAGAAAAACGGGTGTCATAGGCTTGAGCCTGCGCCGGCACAGGTTGAAGCCTGTTCCACCAAAAGTTCCCTCTCCCCTTGAAGCCCCATTGAGGGGAGGGGGGGGCTGGGGTGAGGGGTGGAAAAACCGTCCGTCACCCTCCCCCTCACCCTGGCCTTTTCCCTCATAGGGAGAGAAGGGAAATGCAGTAAAATCCAGGTAATGGAAACCCTCTTAGGCATCATTTTTTCATCACCCTGGCAATAATCTTACAGGACATCATGGCAAGCACCCGGGTTCTTGGATCATCCATTTTTAGGGCCTCTTCCATTGATGTTTTATATTGCTGTCGCCAAATATTAAAAACCATAGGGGGGAGTAAAAAATAATGACGCAAATCATCCTGGCGCGCCACGGCAACACTCCCTGGAACAAAGACAAGATCTTTCGGGGCTCCAAGGATATTCCCCTGGACGACCAGGGCCGGGAAGAAGCCTGGGCGCTGGCGGAATGGCTAAAGGACGAAACCATCCATGCCGCCTACACTTCTCCTCTTTCCCGGGCCAGGGACACGGCGATCGCCATCGCCCGCCACCACGGCCTGGAAGTGCTGGACCTACCCGGCCTCGCCGATCTGAGCTATGGATACTGGGAAGGACTGCCCTTGAAGGAGGTCAAGGTCAGGTATGCCGATCTTTATCGCCAGTGGGAAGCGGCTCCCCACACCGTGCGCTTTCCCAATGGCGAAACCCTGGAGGTATTGCGCACCCGCGCCCTGGCGGCGGTGGAAGAGGCGGTGCAGCGCCACCCGGACCAGACGATGTTGCTGGTGGCCCACCGGGCGGTGAACAAGGTCCTCATTGCCGCCTTCATCGGCCTGGACAATTCCCACTTCTGGCGCCTCGCCCAGGACACCACCTGCGTCAATCGCTTCCACCTGGCGGAAAACCCCAAAAGGGTGGGAAAGACCTGGCATATCATCTCCATTAACGATGCCTGCCACTTGCGGGGGATGAAGCGGGGCGCTTTTGTGGATTTCTAAACCGGTGCAGGTGCCCCTGGGGTTGTGAAATCGGCCTGAAGCCATGAGGTTCTACTGTCCCCGCTGCTGGCGGGACTTTGCTAAAGATGTGACGATATGCCCCCATTGCGGCCTGGATATTCGGGAATTCTGGAAGTCCAGGGATTACGTGGAAAAACTGATCATTGCCCTGGACCATCCGGAAAAGGAAACCCCCATCCGGGCGGCCTGGCTGCTGGGGCACCTCAAGGACACGCGGGCGGTCCCGCCCTTAATTGAGTTGGTCAAAAAGACTGATGACGTCTATATCGCCAGGGCGGCGGTGAAGGCCCTGGGCGAGATCGACACCCCGGAAGCCCGCCAATTCCTGGGCACCCTCGCCCAGCACCACGCCAAGATGGTCAGAGATGAAGTGCAGCAAATCTTATCCGGGCGGAAACGCGCCGGTCTATCATCAGAGGAACGAGAGGAGCAGCCATGAGTAATAAGATCGTGTCCGTCCGGGCCCTGGAAATCCTGGATTCCCGCGGCACCCCGACGCTTAAGGCTTCTGTAACCCTGGACAACGGGATCAACGCCGCCGCGTCCGTGCCTTCCGGCGCCTCCACCGGCGAGAACGAGGCTGTGGAGTTGCGGGATGGGGATAAGAAGCGCTACGGCGGCAAGGGCGTGTTGCAGGCCGTGGACAACGTCAACACAGTCATTGCCGCCCATCTCGTCGGCCATGACCCCGCTCGCCAGGGCGAAATCGACCGCCTCATGATCGACCTGGACGGCACCCCCAATAAAGGCAAGCTGGGGGCCAACGCCATCTTGGGGGTTTCCATGGCCGTGGCCCGGGCCGCGGCTCTAAACTCGGGTCTCCCCCTTTATGCCTATCTGGGTGGTCCGGGGGCGGTGCGCCTGCCCATGCCCCAGATGAACGTGATCAACGGCGGCAAGCACGCCGACAACAGCATCGACTTCCAGGAATTTATGATTATGCCCATCGGGGCTCCAACTTTTACCGAGGCTCTGCGTTACTGCTCCGAGACCTTTCATGCCTTGAAGGCCATCCTCAAGAAAAAGGGTTACGCCACCAACGTGGGGGACGAAGGCGGGTTTGCTCCTGATCTCAAGAGCAATGAGGAAGCCTGCGAGGTGATCCTGGAGGCCATCTCCGCCGCGGGATACCAGCCGGGCCGGGACCTGGCCATTGCCCTGGACCCGGCAGCCAGTTCCTTCTTCGAGGAGGGGGTCTATAACCTCAGCAAATCCAAGCAGGGGCAAAAGGTCAGCGCCGAGATGGTCGATCTTTATGAGGCCTGGGAAGGCAAATACCCCATCGTCTCCATCGAAGACGGCCTGGCGGAAAATGATTGGCAGGGGTTCAAAGAGCTTACCGTGGCCCTGGGGGGAAGAATTCAGATCGTGGGGGATGACAACTACGTGACCAACACCCGGTTCATCGCCCGGGGCATCGCCGAAAAGACCACCAACGCCGTGCTCATCAAGCTCAACCAGATCGGCACCGTCACCGAGACCATGGAGGCCATTCATCTCTGCCGCCAGGCGGGTTGGGGCTTCGTCATTTCCCATCGCTCGGGGGAGACGGAAGACCAATTTATCTCCGACTTCGCCGTGGCCATGGGCGGCGGCCAACTCAAGACCGGCTCCGTATGCCGCAGCGAGCGCATCGCCAAGTATAACCGCCTGCTGGAGATCGAGGGGGAATTAGGAGGCGTGGCCGTTTTTGCCAACCCATTGCAGAAGAACTGATGAGCGTATGGCATTGCCACTCGACGAGATTTCCCAACTCATCCACAAGTTGGAATCTTTATGCCGGGGAGAGGAAACGGTTGAATTCCTGGTGGGATTGGGGCCTGTAGCCATCGAGCCGTTGAGTGAGTTTCTGCTGGAAGGCAAGCCAAGCAAGGTATTCCAGTCCCGGCTTTGGGCCGTGAAGGCGTTGGCCCGCCTGGGGGCCAGAGATGTTCTTGTAACATACCTATTCCGGGAAAAAGAAATTGCCGACCCGGAGGAGAGGTTTGGTGAAGAAGCGGTGGAAAGTGCCGCCGCCCGGTTCCTCGCGGCCTGGCCGGATGAAGATATGCGCCGGTTGCTCCTGAAGCTCTCAGAAGGTCGCATGCTCGTTGGCCTGATTGACGCCCTGGCAGAATTCAAGACCCAGGAAGCCATCCCTTACTTTGAGCGTGCTCTTGAGGATGACTTCTACCGACCCGCGGCAGAAAATGCTTTTCTGAGGCTGGGCGTACTGGCAGCCGACGCCCTGTCGCGGTCGGCGGTGACGCCTCACTCGGGGCCGTCCGGGGAGACGCCCAGCAGCCTGGAACGACGCCGCAGCGCAGTCCGACTTTTGCACATGATTGGAATTTCCGCGGGGCACTGGCAAATTTTGCGCGGTCTGATCCAAGAGTCGGATGCGGTTCTCGTCGTGGAAGCTGCAAAACTGAGGACAGGGTTTGCTTCGGTAGAGGACCGGAGGCTGATAGCCCACCGGTTGATCTGGTTCCTGTCTTCGACACCATGGCATCTGGGGAAAGATATCGAGGAGAACCTCGTCGCATTAAAGCGTGAGGCTGCCGGTGAGATTGAAGAGGAGATCGCCCGACGCCTAGAACAGCCGGAAGACGTCCGCGCCCTCGATACGCGCCTGAGGGCCTTGCTCAGGGTAAAGCGACGCTGGGAGCGGGCTAGCACTCTCCTGCCGGGCAACAGGTGAAAAATAGATTGACCATGAACCTCAGACCCTGCCTTTATCGGAAGCAGCGCCCGGTTGAAGATGATACCGAGGTCGAAATCGTGTGCCTCGCCGGCGGCAACCACCGCCTGGGGATCACCGGGAGTGATCTGACATGCGTGGAATCTGTTTGCGGTCAGTGTCCGATTCCGGACGTTTTAACCGAAGAAGCCAAGCCCTGTCTCTATCTCCTCCCCATCAGGATCTTCGGGGAGGTTGAGATCGAAACACTCTATCAATGCCGGGTTCTGTATCGCCTCAATCCGAAGCGGGCCGATAAGTCTCTCTCCCTGCATTTTCCCAAAGCTTGCGAATGGTGGTTTCCGCATCCCTTAGAATTTCTCCCACCGGGAACGGAGTGGCACACGTACCGTGCCCGGGGCCTCTACCTTGGTGAAATCGAAGAGCCGGCACCGCCGCCATGGTATTGGGGTTCGCCAAGCCATCCTGAACCGGGACCCGGGTGGCGTCGGCTACTATCCTGGATAGCAAAAAAGTAATATGAGGCCTATGGCGACACGGCCGGAGTGAACGTATTGAACCTATTGCCCGATTAGGTAAGGCCGGAATCTTAAGTCATGCAACTTGGCGATAATTTTAAACGCGGCATCGAAACAACCCTGGTAGTCCTGGATGAGGCCCTTTGCGAGTTTGAAGAATGGGCCAAGGGCCGGGAACAGCGGTCGGTGTTCTACTCGGAGCGCAATACGTTTTCAGACGCGCACCGGGACGAAATTCTCTCCGAAGTCGCCGGGATGCGGGAAATGCTCCGGGAATTACAAGATGATCTGGGGCTGGAAGGCAGGGTGCGCGGCGGGGCAAATATCATCTGGGGGAAGTGCGCGGTCCTCGCGGTTAACCTGGAGGAACTGAAAGGCAAGCATTTGGCCCGGTATGGAGAACCGCCGCGGAAACTCGCTGAGTACCTGGACCCCCGAATCAAGCGGCTAATGTCATCTCTCAAGCATATTTTTCACTTGGCGGAAAAGAGCAAAATATGATTTTAAAGGCTCCAAATAGCAACTTTACTGCCATTATGTTTCTCCCTCGACGTTAATATCTCCGCTTTTGCTTTCCTTACTTTTAATTTGGCTATGCTCATAAACCCTACGGGCGAAGTCCTCAAATATTTTCTCGCACATCTTTACCTTTTCGACCGCTTTCTTTCGCAAGGGGGGCTTTAGAACATCCCTTTTCTCAACCTTTTCCAACCATTGTTTCAGCTTTTCCAGTTCCTCTTCGTTCTCTTCCACTTCAGCGAAGATAAAATTCTGGCGGCCTATTTCATATTCTATCTCTTTGAAAAAGGCCTCGCATTTATCAATGATCTCTTTGTATTCTTCATTCCGCGAATCTATAAATGCCTTGACGATGTTTTCCTCCTGGGCTTTTAGCGAAATATTCCCCGCGATGAGTAGGCTTGCACCCTTATAGTTTTCAATACCCTCTATCAGTTTCTTAAGTTCATTCAAACGTTCGGCAGAGTGGGGGATTACCCAAACCGACTGGTAGTTAACCGCACCCAGCTTTCTCAACTGCCGCCAGATATAAACCCTGGCCTTTGACGGTTCGGCAGGGAGGCTATAGGAAAAAAATAACCATTTCATATGGATACCATGACACTAAATCAAAATGAAGTCAAATCCAAGCTGAAACACTTGGGAGCCATTATTGCAGGGTGATTGGGAAAACAGGGCGTAATCGGCGCCAAACTCCCCAGGCCGAACACCACTCCCACCATGGCGGCGGCGGCCTGGGGACGCCCGGAAAGGAGGCTTGGTTAATCCGGGCCTAAAGTCTACCTTACCTTTGCCGGAAATTCAAATTCTTAAACCGAGCTTGACCGTGCCGGCCACAAAATAATCCGAGAGAAGGAGCCCTTATTTCACCACCAGGACCGGCTTCTCACTGTATTCAACCACCCTCTGGGAAACACTCCCCCATAAAACCCCTTTCACCAAGCCCATGCCGTGGGAACCCATGACAATTAGGGAAACATCTTCTTCGGTGGCCAGGCGATTGATTTCCCGGTAAGGTTTCCCTTTGAGGATAAAAGGCTTCACATTGAAGCCCGCCGTCTGGAGTTCTTGCCTCAGCGCCGCGAGTTTCTTTTCGCCTTCTTCCCTTGTTGCGGCTTCCTCCAGGATGTGAGCGATGATCATCTCCGTTGTCCCCACTTTACGGAAAACGGGAAGATATTTTTTGGCCCGCTCGGCGCAGGGGGACCAATCGGTAGCGTAGAGTATCTTGCAAAATAGGTCGCCGCAAAATAGGTCAACCACCTTGCCTTTAATTTCTTTGAGCTTATGCGGCTTAGCGACCAGAACCGGCGCCTTGGATTTGCGGATGATCCGGTCCGTGGTGGATCCCACAAACAGTTCTCCCAAGACATCCCGTTTCTGTCTCCCGGCCACGATCAGGGAGACATTCTTTTCCTTGGCGATGGTGATAATTTCCGAAACCAGCGGTCCCATGGCAATCTCCGACCTTACTCTGATTCCTTCGGACCGAAGAGATTCGGCCAAGCCATCCAGCTTCTGCCTGGCGGATTGTCGAACCAGATCGAGATTGAGGGAGAGACCGCCGTCCACTTCGGTATAGAAGCCCTCCGTGTCGATTACATAAAGTAAAATGACTTCCTTGAGCCCAGCCTCTTTCAGGCAAACAATGCTCTTAAGGATTGACAAAGAGAATTCTTCAAACTTGGTCGGGAATAAGATTTTTTCGAACATCGGTGGCTCCTTTAATGAATCCGTAAATTGTATGCCAGCACTGAATAGAGGATAAAAGAGACAATGCCGGCCACCACCGGGGTCAGAAACCAGGAAATGACGATTTCTTTCATGGCCGCCAGGTCCACCGTTTTCAGCCCCCTGGCGCCCCCGGCTCCCCCCACTCCGCCGATGAGGGCCTGGTTCATGGAGGTGGGATAGCCCAGGGCGGCGGCGGTATGCGCGGTCAGGCTCTGGGCCACTTTTGCTCCCACCCCCATGCTCAGGTCGAGTTGGACGATGCCCTTGCCCACCTTTTCCAGGATAGGCCGCCCCCAGGTCAGGGCGCCGATGGCCATGGCGATGCCGCCGATGAAGCCGGCCTTCATGGGCGTCGTCAGCTTAAGACCGAAAAAGACCCCTACAGCGTTGCCGGTATTGTTGCACCCCAAGGTGTAGGCCGCATAACAGCAAGCCACCAGCAGGGCGTACCCCAGGATCTTGTCTCCTCTTTCAGATTTGCCTTTCCTCAACCAATCGGTTAGATGGGTAAAAATATATCCCAGGACGGCCGCCATAATGGGGGTGCCCACCCAGGTCACACACAGAAAGACGATGGTGGTGTTCCAGAAAACCGGAGCCCTCATGGCCAGGGCGGCTCCCACCACCGAAAAGCAGGCTAACTGGGAGGTGGACACCGGCCATTTCATCCAGGTGTTGGCCGCGGTCACCAGGGCGGCGGTGAGCATCATCACCATGGCCCCCAGGGGAGTCATATCCTCCCCCCTGATGATCCCGGTGCCCACGGTTGTCACCACGTTATGGCTCTCAAAGGTGGCCCCCAGGATCACGAAGACTGCGATCAAAATCGTCGCCACCAGCGGGCTTTTGATCACCCCGGACCCGTAGGCCATGCCCATGGTGGCCCCGGTATAATGGGAACCGATGGTCCAGCCGAAAAACAGCCCGGAGGCAACCATGGCGATTATCAAGAGTTGATTATCCATTTCCCGGACCCTCCATATCCTCCTTAGATTTAAAACCATTGTCACATTTAGCTATATTCAATGTCAATCAATAAATGTAACAGTAGTTACTTTTTAGATCGGAGGTTTGCCTGGTACTCTGAAAGGTTGGGTTTTAGATAAGAAGCCGAAAATATGGCAGAATTCTTGAGGGAGCCGTGCAAGACCCTCTTGTCAGGGTAACTGGGTCTCCTTCCGAAAATCTATTCTTTCCGAGACCTTAGCCACTGCCGAGGCCCTGATGCATTCAAGTAGGTCTTTTCGCTTCCCCTTTCTCAGACCCCGTTCCAAGTTAGTTTTCGTGACGGAAAGAATCCCCCAAACCTCGGCGCGACTAACCCCAGCCTCCAGCAGGAACGTAGCGACAACTTGAGCATCGAAATCATAAGAAGTACTGGTGGTGGGGCCATAAACCAGGTCGCCCACCTGGATGGCACCGTTTTCCTTGCCCCATTCCTTCAGGCGAGCAGCCAGATCCTTCTCCATCCTTTGCAGGGTCAGGAGCAGAGAGGCCGCTTTCTCCGCCTGTTCCCGGGTGGGCGGGGCTATCGGTGTGGAAAGGGAAATGCACGGGCAGGCGGCCGGCGTGCGCACCAACATCCTGGTGGCAGTGGGATCTTGTCTCTTGATGATGCTCTCCCTGCATATACAAGAACTCCACAGCCACCTCAGCGACAGTTCCGTGGTGCGTCTGGACCCGGCGCGCATCGCATCCTATGCCATCGCCAGCATGGGTTTTTGGGGGGCGGGGGCCATCATCACCGGCAAAGGCTCGGTCCGGGGACTAACGACGGCTTCGGGGCTTTGGATCGTCACCGCCCTGGGTTTGGCCATTGGGTCCGAATATTTCATCCCGGTGGTCATCGCCACAGGAATCAGCCTGGTAACCCTCTACGGACTCCGGCGGATGAATGCTATCTTTAACCGGGATGAGCATTCTATTTTATCTCTTAAGTATCACAGCGGCGAAAAACCGCTGGAACTGATAAAAGAAATCCTTGCCAGGCATAACATCGCCATTCAATTCATCAACTTTGAAATGGAGCCCATGAACCACAGGGCGACCTATCGTCTGCGGTTGGTCTGCAAAGAAAATCTGCCCTGGGGGGAGGTTCTTAAAAGCCTTCTGGAAACCCGTGGACTAGAAAAAATCGACTGGCTTGAAGGGGAAGTTCCTTGAGAAACCTGGGGCCTGGAATAGTGGCGGAGACATGTGACCCCTAAGACTTTACGCTCTTGGGGCCAGGGTGAGCCTGCCCAAATAGGAAAGGCGGCCATTGGGCCGCCTTTCTTGTTGCCTTCCGAAATGGCAATCAGGAACTTATAGACTTCTTGCCAAACTCGGCCCTTATCGCTGAGGCCTTAAAAATTGCAGGTATGATCTGGATACGGAAAATTCCCGCCTGGAGAAAACACGCGGTCTTACCATCACCGGCCAGACCAGCCCAAAAATTCTTGGGGGGTAGGGGAAGTTTGTGCTACCATGCCTTCCACACGACAATTTGGTCACAAAAAAAGGAAACTTTCCGGTCGGGAAGAGGTATCCCCAAAACCATTTTTTACTGCGGTGGCTAAGGTTGCCGCATAATCTCGGAGAAAATCAAGCACGGCGAGATGAACTACATCCCTGCCACATGAATCAAAAGCCCGATTAGTGCTCCCCCAAGCACGAGCCACAAGGAGTTTAGGCGAAAACGGACGAGAAGAATGACGCTTCCTATGGCCAGGAAAGTAGTGGGAAGATCAATGACCGCGTCACGCCCCAGGTGCCAGGTAACAACGGCCATGAGGGCCAGGGAAGCCACAATCACACCGTCCAGGAAGGCTCCGGCCACGGCTGACCTGCGTAAACGCGGGATAAGAGGACTGCTGACCGCGACCAAGATAAATGAGGGGAGAAAAATCCCGGCGGTGGCGATCAGGGCGCCCGGCACTCCGGCGAGTAAGTAGCCGATGAAGGTGGCAGTGGTAAAGACCGGGCCGGGGGGTCACCTGTCCTACCGCAATGGCGTCCAAAAGCTGAGTGGTCGTCAGCAAATGCCAATGCCCGACGAGATCGGCCTGCAAAAAAGCCAGGAGCACATTGCCGCTCCCAAAGACGATGGACCCGACTTTCACGAAAAAGAGAAAGAGCGGCAGCAAACCGAACGCTACTTTGCCGGTGGAGTATAATCCGGTAGCGAAATAAGCGGCCGCCAGGAAGCAGCAGGCCGATAACAGCATGATCACCAGGGGCTTCCAGTTTCTGGCGCGATCTTGGGTAAGTCCTTGCCGCATTCCCGCAATCACCCCGGTGCCAAAGAGCAATACCAGTATGTTAATTCCCCAAAAATTCAATATAATACCAAGGATGGTCAATGTGCCCAGGAACTTATCTTTTACGGCGGAGCGCCCTAACTGCCAAAGCGCCTGCAAGATGATGGCGATTACCACCGGTTTGACCCCGTAAAGTAGCCAGGTAACCTGGGGAAGATTCCCAAACCGCATATAGGCCCAGGCAAATCCTATGACGATAACCATGGCCGGAGCGATAAAGCAGACGCCGGCTAACAGAAGCCCTGCCCAACCTCTACACAGGTAGCCGATGAAGATCGCCATCTCCGTCGAACTCGGGCCAGGGATAATGTTGGCGGCCCCCAGCAGATCAAGAAATTTCTCCCGGGCGACCCACTGGCGGCGCCGGACCACCTCGTCTTCCATCATGGCGATGTGAGCCGCGGGTCCGCCAAACCCGGTGGTTCCAAGACGCAGGAAAAACCGCGCCAACTCTCTTAAGTTTGGTTTCACAGCTATATCGTTTCCAGTCCGATACGCCTTCCCCGCCTCATCCACTTTGCTTACGTCCATGACCGTGCCATGCGCCTACTCTCTTCGCAAGGGAGAACTCATAGATTGCGGTCCCGTGTGAACTCGCGTCCCTTTGCCGAATCCCCCGGTCCAGTAAAGGCCCAGGTAGCCGATCGTATGCCCGCCGCCTGCGAGAGTATGGCCGCCCGTAAAGAGTAAGTGGAAGTTCGGGGTGATTTTGAAGATACCTCCCAGGTTGAACACCGCGTAGGAACGAATATCGTCGCTGCTCTTTCCCTGGGCGAAAATCTCCCCGCCCAGGGTCAGTTTCTCGCTAAAATCGCGTTGCAGGAGCCACCCGCCAAAGTAATAGTTGCGCTGTTCCGGAGCAGGATTGATGGCATAGCCGCCTCCGCCGTAAGTCGTCCAGGGTCCCCAACTCTTCTGCAGCCATATCGGGAGCTTCCCCCAGGCCTGGCCATTCCCCAAGCCTCGATTCGCATCACCCGTGGGGATTTCCAGCAGTGGAAAGACAGCCACCATGGGCCGATAGTCCGTTTCTTGAATAAGACGATATTTTAAGCCGAACTCCATATCCCCCAACCCATAAGCGCTGGGTTCATCTTGAGGGGCAGTAAAGGCAAGGGGGAGGACCAAGTGGACTTGCAGGTTGGGGAGACCCCCCACATTGAATTCAAAGGCAGGCCCCGTGCCGTTGGTGCTTTTGCGCGTGGCATCAACCGTGGAAAAGAGGTAAAATTCCCAGTGCTTGAAGGGCACCGGCTCCGGGTCATCGGTCAGGAAAGGAGGCCCGGCGAAGGTGGTTACCGTGAAAGTTGAGACGATCCCCATGAAGAGCAATATAAAGCATATGGGCCGGAGGCTGCGCATTTTGCCTCCTCCAAGATTACCAACCCGAGCCGTATGGGAAAGATTTATGATCTTCAGCTTTTAAATAAGCCGATGTGCTTCCTACGCCAGGTAAGCAAACCGAATGAGGAAAGCCGCCCACAGCAATCCCAGATAATAAGAGATGATCACGTCACTCGGCCAATGCGCCGCCAAGGCTACCCGGGCCACAAAGCCAAGAATGAGAAGCGCCCCGCATACTGTCAACAGGACAGTGCGGAGCGCCCCGGAAGTCTTCTCTATAGCCAGAACTGCCAGAAAGCCAAAAGTGGCAGCATACCTCAGAGCAAAGAGCGAAGGCAAGCTATAGCCCGAGAGTGGTCGAAACACGCGCACCAGTTCCGTGGAAGGCCGCGGCCGGGCAATGACCGGGCCGAGCAAGGCACCCAGGACCCACATCCCCACAAAGCTGAGGATGGAGAGAAGTGCGGCGCGCCATCCAGCCAGGACCCAGGAAAGGGCAACGATAAGGGCCAGGATAAGGAGAATCCAAGGGAATTCGGCCGTCCGCGAGACTCCTTCGGCCCAATTCAGGTTCGGGGGTACCAGGGATTGCACCCACCTTTCTACCGCCACGTCCCCGAGGAAGTAGGCAAAATATTTCGTGGCCAGGGTGACTAAGGCGGCAATGATGAATAGCCCTATCCATACGGCATAGTTAGTCCGCATTGGCCTTCCCTCCCTTGGTTTGTAACCATGCCATACCGCGCTCGCGAGCCGATTTTCTCTTAAATTATATGGTTCGTTCTGGCAAACTCAAGGGTGGAGAAAAAATGAGGACTTGGCGCAGGCCCCCCGAAGTTGATCGGGCAAAGGAAAGATCAGATTCGGCTACCCGAAGAAAGCCCTTGCCCTTCCGTAATTAAATTCAATATAGCTTGCCAAACTCGGCAGTTATCGCCGAGGCCTTAAAAATTGCAGGTATGGTCTGGATACGGAAAATTTCCGTCTGGAGCAAACACACGGTCTTACTATCACCGGCCGGACCAGCCCTGTTACACCTTGATCCAAGACCTCGCGCATCACCTTGGGTCGAATCCTGAGCCTGAGAACGACCAGAAAGGGCGGCGCGACCGCGCTCCTGGCCGCCCCCTGCCTGACGGCCCCGGCCCTGGCCCCCGGCGTCCACCAGCACCCCCCGCTTGCCATGGCCTCCTCCCATAACCTCCCCTTCGCCACATCAAGATCGCCTCTTAGAAAATGCATGACGCATTTGTAAGGGCAATTTGAGACTGACTTTCCCCGGCGACTGCGCCGCCGACAACCAGAGAATTTTCCGGCCCCGAAACCAAAACCCGGGGGCTGGGACTCCTGCCCCCCCTGGTCAATATTATCCCCACGGAGATTTTTTCAAAATTCAGTTCTGGAAAATAAATCTTTTAACCCGCGCTCAAGAGCCCTGTCTTTGAAAAAACTCACCGCCTGGGTGGGGGGATACCTTACCTCTGTCCCTTTTTTGCATTTTTCTTTCTCCCTTCTTTTATAAATTCGTTAACCCACTTTCTTACCCTATACATGGCCTTTAGCAAGTTCGGGTCGTCTTTCGGAATCCTGGATAAGTGGCCGATGGCCATGGTGGCGAAATCCATGGCCATGGTGAAGATCGGCCTGGAAGAGAGGGTGGTGCCACTTCCCTCCATTGCCACCCTCTCATCCACTCCCTTTACCCCCTTTGGCAAATATCGGCCCTTTTCGTCTCTGCTATGCTTGTAGATTCCTCGCCATTTCCCCTGCTTTATACTCCGATAGCGGGCCCGGACCAAATCCCTCGAAAAAAGAACCGTCCCCCATTTTTCCTCCTGGTCCTTTTCAATCTGTCGGGCCGCCTGTCTTTGGCTCATGCCCTGCCCCATTAGCTCCTCGAATCGGGCGCAAAGGGTGGCGTTGCAGATTTTATTGCCTTCAAGCCATTCAGTCATCTTTTACTCCTAAGAAATGCCCCGGTTTAGGTCCAGGGCCACGACCCCTGTTAGCGGGATTAAGCCCCCTGGCCCCCCGGCGCACCCGGCGCACCGCCCCGGCCCCCACGCTCACCCTCGCCGCGGCAGATAGGGTCCCACCTTGGACCCCAAACCCCCGGGACGGGACTCCTACCCACCCTGCCTTTATATGCTTGCCTCAGACACCACATTGAATTTTCATGGAGAAACCGGAAGAACCGGCAGGAGACACCCCCCCCGGTGATGGGACCCGTGCCGAAAATTTTAATCGGTATGTTTTCACTTGGTAATCTGTAAAGGCTTGGTTTGGGGCGGCAGGCGTTTTGTCTCCTGGACCTCTACCACCGGAGGCCCAGGCAGGGGCTCACCAGAGGCCGGCGCCAGGGCTGTGTGTATGACGATCTGGATTCCCTGGCTGGGCCCGCGCTGCTCCTGGGCCATGCCCAGGCACTTCGCGGCTAACTCCGTTGCTCCAAGCTGGGTCCGGTCGCTGGGGGCGTCCATCAAGGCGTCTATCTTCTTGACAACCCGAACCTCCCCAACCCCGCACGCTCTCATTACTTCCCGGGCCCCCCTGGCGCCCCTCTCATACTTTTCGATGATCGCTCTGGCCCGTCTGTATCTACTTCGCATGTGATAACTACCGTAACCCGCAGCCACCATTGCTTGGTCAATGGAACATTCCCCTGATAGAAACGCCTCCAAAAATTTTAGCTCTTTCAAATTCAGTTGACCTTTAAAATAAATAGGGCCCCCCTCCTTTACTGAGACAGCATTATTATCAGGTCCTGATGGAGCCTCTTGGGATGGCTGCTCTTTCTCTGCCGGTTTCTTTCGGCGCAAGACTTCGGCGCTGCTCACCTTGGGGTTGTTTTTCTTTCCGGGCTTGTCCATGATAAAGTCCTCAGAATGTCAAAAAGGGTTCAATTACGGATGCCTAGCAGGCAAGGGGGGCCCCAATTATTTCAGAGTTATTCTTCCACTTCCTCCCACTCAATTTCCCGGGCCACTTCTGCTCCGGCGGTTGTAAGAGCCACTACCAGCGCGGCACGCCCGGCCACGGCTATGCCCGTGTAACTTTGGATAAGGTCCCGTTGCCTCAGCGCCTTCAGGCTCCTGGATAGGCTGCCGTGGATCACGTTATATTCCTTTGTCCCTGGCCCGGGGACCTTGTCGAACAAGCCCCCCAGGATGCTCCCCACCCTCAGGATTCCCCCACGGTCTAAGAGCAGCCTCAAAATGCCCCGTTGTATTTGCCCAAGCCCTCTGCTCACCCCTACCTCCTTTAACTCTTATCGCAAGGTGAGAACCTTTTCGCCGCATTAACTCTTAAGCTCAGCATCAAAAACCAAGCTCCCCGGCCCATAGACCCTCTGTCTGGCCCGGGCCGCAGCCATTAAGACACCCACATGAACATCGTGATAGTCGTAAACCACCGCCCTGTCCTTCCCCGGCACCGGCCTGAGCACCCGGCCCCTATTCTATGTTTGACTAGTCATACATTGCCCAAAATCGCCTTAGCCTCGAACAGGAATCGCTCCTGGAGTTCGGCCATTTTCTGCCGTTCCATGCTCTCGACTTCCTGCTGCTCCCGGAACAAATCCATGTCCAGGTAAGATTCAATGGCGGCGACCGTCATCTCCCGGAGTAACTTCGGGTGAATGGCATCCAGTTCGCAAGCGCCATACTCTCCAAACCGGTTGATAAACCGCTTGGTCCTGGTGTCCTTTGGTTTGACTGCCTTAAAGGAATGGGGGAGTTGGAGCTCCTCAATCTGCTCCTGGTTGAGGGCCACCCGAACAAAATTGAGGTTACGAAGTCCATGCCGCTCCAGGAGGCTCTGCTGTGTAGCATCGCCGGCCGCTAAACCTGAGGGGTCGAAATCTCCGAAATATAGGAGCACCACCTGCTGCCCTTGAGATATAGATGCCAGGGCTCGTTCCGTAAATTTCCAGAGTGCCGTGGCGCTATCAAATCCACGACAGGTGGCGTGCCGGATACAGTAAGGCCAGGCTATCTCCTCAAGAATTTGGGAGAGTGCGTCCTTCTCGCACCAAGTTTCGATGTAATGCTCCTGCCCCTGGATCAAGCATCGCTGATAATTGCCGATATAATCGCTTACCAAATGGGCATATTCCCCAGCATCTTCAAATCCGCGTTTCTCTGAAATGCGCCTGGCCCGGTCATCTATGATTTCCCAGGGCAACATCCCATCCACTCTCATGTTGACCAGGAGATTAGATAAGTCTTTGTATTTAGATTCGGTGTTCTCCCTTTTTCCGGCTGCTACCAACTGATAGAAGACCTGTCGGAGCGTGAGAGGTTGATAATCGGCCAGACCTTCCACAATCTCGATAACATCATCGGCCTGCTGCTGGCGCTTCTCGGTCCACGACCACTTCCGGCGCTCTACATACCCAAGTTCAAGGTTCATTCCCCCTCTTCCCGGTGCCGAATTCTTTAAACCAGCTTTACGCCGGGCCTGCTCGATCGTCATCTCACCCCTGGCAACGGCCTCGAGAATGCCTTCGATGAGGTCGGGCCTGGTCACCGCGATTTCGAATAAGCCATTAAGCCTTGGGTCTTTCGAATGTCTTCCGCCTATTTCGGCCATCATCCCCCCTCATAAACCCTTGCCCTCGCCCGGGCTGCCGCCCCCAGAACCCCCACATTGGAATCCACATAATCAATTACCAAGGCCCGGTCTTTCCCCGGCGCCGGCCTGAGCACTCGCCCCAGGTATTGAATCAACCTGCCGGAGAATTTCACGGGGCTTGCCAGGAACAGGGTGGAAAGCTCCCGGCAATCGAAGCCTTCACCAATTAGCTGCCCCGTGGCCACCAGGACCTTGACCCGCCCGGCGTTCAGGTCCTCCACCACCCGAGCCCTTTCCGCGGTGCCCAAGTCCCCGATGAGCAGATGCGCCTGCACCCCCTGGCCCGCCAGGAGTTCCACCAGGGCAGCACAATGGCTCTTACGGTCACTTAAAATCAGGATAACCCCGCTACCGTTCATTGCTTCCCGGGCCACGTCCGCGGCTATCAAAGCATTCCGGGCCTGGTCCTCGGTAAGCTCTGAGAGCATCCGGGAGTATTCGTCTGAGGGGTCATAGGTGGGGGTGAAACAGGTCTCCCGCCAGATAACTTCGGCTTTCAGAATGTGGCCGGCGTCCACCAGCGCGTCTTTGTCCACCTCGTGCACCTTGTCCCCCAAATGCCAGTAAATGAGCCGGGAGAGGCCGTCCCGCCGCCAGGGGGTTGCACTCAGGCCCAGCATGAATTTCGAGTCGAAAGCCTGGCAAGCCTCCGTAAAGGTCCGGGCGGGCGTCCGGTGGCACTCGTCCACGATCAAAAAGCCGATATGCGGGGCAATTTCACCGGCGCACT
>Ga0315268_10001523_pt1 | contig 26658 bp, 29 predicted proteins | sample C1_top_MG_FD_204535 | JGI IMG/M metagenome (GOLD analysis project Ga0315268, IMG submission 204535) | Sediment microbial communities from Yellowstone Lake, YNP, Wyoming, USA - C1_top | ecosystem: Environmental > Aquatic > Freshwater > Lake > Sediment | place: USA: Wyoming | collected 2017-08-01
CTGAGCGAAGTCGAAGGATCCCTTTCAACTCAACGGCTCTCGACGCATCCCTCCCAAAACCAAAAGCCCGGCATCCGCCGGGCTCAAATCTCAATTCTCAAATCTCTAAACTTGGAATTCTTCCATGAACCGCTCCACGCTCTTCACGTACACTTCAGCGAAATCCGCGACGTACCGGCGCGACTGGATCATCTTCTTCGACGTCTCCAGGTCGTAGCCCATCGCGCGTAACAGCGCCAGCGCCATCATCGGGGCCCGGTGAACCCCGGCGGCGCAGTGGATGAAGATCTTCGTGTCCTTCTTGAGCAGTGCCTTCAAGCCGAACCCCACGCCTCGCGCAAAGATCTCCGGAGCCTTCGGCTGGAAGTCGTCGTCGATCGGGTTCCATAACACCTCGATCCCATAAGGCCGCGCGATCATGGTGTCATCGAACTCGATCTGCATGTCGATCACATGCGTGATCCCCGCCTTCTTCACCTGCGCCATGTTCTCCGAGACCCAGATCCCGCCCCCCACTGCGATCCGGTCCGTCACCCAACTCATATCCATCGCGTCGAATCCACCTGTCTTCGACTTTACCACCTCGAGCGCAAAATCCGTGAGTGCCGAGGTGCCCCACCCTTGCCGCCCGGCGACAGGATGGGGTCCCCAGCCCACCTCGCTCGTACTCAACCGCACCTACTCCAGTTTTTCCAGCAACAGTTCCGTCAGCGACTGGCTCTTCTCCTGTTCCTTCGCATCCGGAAGGGCACCCGCATTCGCGAACTCGAAGAGCAGCTTCGCGTGTTGGCAACTTCCTCCCTGCGCTTCATCCAGCAGCGCCACCAGTACCTTCGGCAGTTCCTTGCGCACGGTCGTTCGCGGAGCCTTTTTCATCTTCCGCTCCGTATTCTTCCGCCAGAGCCTGCGTTTCTCTTCCTCGCTCTGCGGCTCGCCGTCCTCTTGCCCGCCGTTCGGCTTGCCCTCTTTCCCGGTCTTCGCCTTCGGAACTTCCCAAGAAGAAGGGCCGGCATCTTGCCGACCCGCTTTGCTCTTCTTCGTTTTAACCGACTTCCTTTTTACCGCTTTCCGCTTACTACTGTCCGGATGATTGCTCATCGTGTCAGGAGAGTTTCACTCTTCTTCTCCCTCTATTTTTAGAATATCAATTCGCGCAGGGCGATCATGACATTTTTCCGACATTTATTTCCTCCTTGTCCTGAACGGCTTGCATCGTTTTTCGCACTTTTGCCCTCTTGACAAGAGATCTGCGGGAGCCGGAACCGTCCGTCTCGACTCCCGCTCGGGTCGCAGGGTGCCCCACCATCCTTTGCGCCTCTAGATCGCTGCATTGGCCTTGATCTCGGCCGCATGACTCTTGGCCATCGGCTTTCGTCTTGCCAGCTTCAATTCGGGAATCTTCAGAAATTCCCGCTCGCAAAATGCTCGCGTCAACTTGTTCAGCGCCTCCGCATGCATCCTTACCACCTGTCTCGATGAGTAGCCCAACAGCACCGACGCTTCCTCGAAAGTGTGCTCCAGGAACACCACCACCGCTACCAGTCGCAGCTCGCCCTCGCTCAGTTCCTGCTGCATGCAGCGGTCCAGGTCGTGCAGAAAGATCGTGTCATCCTCCAGCGTGTGCATCTTGTAGTGCGAGATCCGGGCCCGGCTCACCTGCCCGCCCAGCATCGATGGCATCCGGCCATACTCCATCGAGAGCCTAAAGTAATACCGAAGTAACGCCAGCGTATGCTTCCGGAAGATTGCATATTCACTGAGATCCTCGTCGCCGCCTTCCACCGAAGCGTGTAATTCTTGCACCAGGTAAAGGCCGTTGTATTTCATGCCCGGCCTCCCATCGATTGCGCCAAGCGCGTCACCAGCCTCATCCGCCGGCTCTCGGCATTCTTCTCCTTTTGTTTCAAGCTCTTGATCCACGCTCCGGGAAGGTCCTTCCAGAACCGCACGCACCGCCAGCACCGGCTTTCCGTGGAACCCGTGGGCCGCAGCCAGAGTCCGCCGCAGCATTCGCAGTATTTCAATTGAAGATTGGTTCGTTCGAGATGATCGCTTTCAATGTTCATTTCCCCCCTCCGTTGAACGAAAAAAAGAAGAACCCCGCGCGGAGACTTCGGCTAACCTTGACGTCTGCAGTTTTTGCGTAACCGCAAAGCCGCATTACGTTGATTACTGCCGTTATCTCTTGCACAGGGCTCGTTTTTGTTACGATGACCTGCAGCACCTATTTAGTTTTTATTACTACTTTCCCGCAGAACCGGCGCTGCGTAGTGGAGACCCATGTCCCCTGCCAAAGCACTCGGTCGCTGCTTCGATCATGTCAGCCGCTTATCAGACCTGCGGCTGAAATATCCTTCTTCATACCCCGACTTCAGGATGGTCCCGTTCTGCACTACGACCGTCAGCCGGCCCGTGAATTTCAACTGCGCAAGCAGCCCCATCGTCGAGTTGCTGAGCAGGTCCAACTCCTGCACCTTGCGGCGGAACTCGACAAATGTGGCCGGTTCCGGGTTGCAACGTTTCGAGTCCATAATCCCTCATGCATGGAATGCAAGCCTCAGATGAGGATTCGAGTCTGCGGCAGGACAACACGGCCCGTCAACATATTTATTTCTTGTAGTTGTGATATGTAGACTTGTTTTTATCTTTAAGAATAGAAAGCGAACTTGAGGCCTCCCCCAACCATGCTGATCTCGCACCTCGAAGAAGCCCTGCGCAAGAACATCCGCCAGCGTATCGCCGCCGGCGTCCTGTCCGGGACCGCGCTCGCCCGCCAGACCGGATTCCAGCAGGCCCACATCTCCAACTTCCTCAACCGCCGCCGCGGACTCAGCGTCGAAGGCTTCGACAAGATGCTCGAGGCGCTGAAGTTGTCGGTCACCGACCTCATCGTCTCCCCGGCTGCGGCTCCCGAGGGCCTGCTCAAGGAGTACGACGACGTCCCCCTGGTGCCGGCCCAGCTCGCGCACCATCCCGACTTCGCCGCCCGCGATGTCGCCGACGTGCTCAAGTTCAAACGCACTTTCCTGCGACGCGTGCGCTCCCGCGACTCCGGCGCCCACGCGGCATGGACGCGCTTCATCATCGTCAAGGCCGACGCCGAGAATGCGCTCGCCATGTATCCGCGCATCCTGCCGGGCGCCACCCTGCTGATCGATCGCCACTACACTTCGCTCGAACCCTACCGGCGCCGCGAACCCAATATCTACGTCGTGCTCAAGGGCAAGTCGGTGCTCGTGCGCTACGTCGAAGGACAGTCCGGCCATCTGCTGCTGCGCCCCGCCAACAACCAGTCGCCGCTGCTCTCCGTCCCCTTCGATAGCCAGCGCAGCGCCACCGATCCGATCATCGGCCGCGTCTGCCACATCGGCACGGAGGTATGAACCGGAAGTCTTTCGCGGCCCGCGAACTGATATGATTCCTGACGAGGAGAACCTGGTCATGGCAGATTTCCCGAGCATTTCAACCAGCCGCCGCGATGAAGACATCGCCCTCGACCTCATGAAATTCATCGCCGTCACCACCGGGGTCGGCAAGACCGGGCAGGCCGGAGCCGGCTTCCAGGGAGGCACCCCCGCGAAGCCCGAGGAGTACGCGCAACACCTCCTGGATCTGTATTCCAAGTGCCTGGGCACGGTCCGCGGGGCAAAATAGCCGGCGGACGAAAACCGGTCGATCCTGACGAAAAGCGGCCTCGCATGGCCGCTTTTTTACCATCCCGCGATTGACCTTCCGGTAACCAGCAGGCAACCGACTCCCTCCGCCGTCTTCGCGCCCTTCGCGATGCTGGAACATCGATATTGTTCCGTGTAGTATCGCGGCGATGATCGAGTTCCAGGGACTACAAAAGGAATACGCCGAGCTCGTCGCCGTGCAACCGCTGCACGTCTCCATCCCGGAGGGCGAGGTTTACGGGCTCATCGGGCCAAACGGCGCGGGCAAGACCACGACCATACGCATGGCGTGCGGATTGCTGACGCCGACGGCGGGACACGTGCGCATCAACGGCGTCGACGTTCACGCCGATCCCGAGCTGGCGCAGCGCGACATCGGTTATCTCTCCGACTTCTTCTCGGTCTACGACGACCTCAAGGTCTGGGAATACCTCGATTATTTTGCGCACGCCTACAAGATGCCGGGCGACCGCATCGCGGCGCGGGTGGACGAGGTGATCGGCGAGGTCGGGCTCGAGGTCAAGCACGATTCGCTGATCAAAGGCCTGTCGCGCGGCATGAAGCAGCGGCTGGGCATCGCCAGGGCCATCATCCACAAACCCAAAGTGCTGCTGCTCGACGAACCTGCCTCGGGGCTGGACCCGAAGGCCCGTTCCGACCTGCGCAATCTTCTGCTAAGTCTCCGCGATGAAGGCACGACCGTGCTGATCTCCTCGCACATCCTTTCGGAGCTGGAGGGTTTCTGCACCTCGATCGGGATCATGGAAAAAGGCGTGATGGTGTACAGCGGCCGCATCGAGGCCATCAGTACGCAGTCGGCGGCGTCCTTCCGAGTGGTGCGGCTGAGCTGGCTCGCCAACGGCAACGACGTAAAGTCCACGCTGGAGGCGGTCACTGGGGTGTCTGACGTGGTGACGCAGGCGAGCGAAGCGGTGTTCCGCTTTGCCGGAAGCGATGAAGGACTGGCCGACGTGCTGGCTTCGCTGCTCGCCCATGGGGTTCGGGTTTTGTCGTTCGGCGAAGTCAAGCAGACGGTCGAGGACCTCTATCTCAAGCTCTCCAAGAACCAGGTGATGTGATGAAGCGAGCGCTGGCGGAACGAAAGGTTTATTAGATGGTGAATTTTTGGGAGAACCCGGAACTGATCCGCCATGTCCGCATGGAAATGCGCCCGCGGCGCATGATCCTGGCAGCGACCGTCTCGGTGGCGCTGTGCCTGATGGCCTGGATCCTGTCCGCACAGATGAACAACCTGAACGGTCATTCGAACGACAAGGAATACCTGCAGGTGATCTTCAGTCTGCTGGCCGGCGGGCAGGCCGCGATCCTGATCCTGTGGAGCTTCTCGTCGTGCTCGCAAGCGATCTCCAACGAACGCACGATGAAGACCTTCGACTTCCTGCGGACGACGCGACTGACTTCAGCGGAATTGCTGACGGGAATGCTATTCGGCGTGCCGGTGATGGCGTATTTCGTGACCACCCTGACCTACGGCATCTCGGCGCTGGCGGGATTGATGGGCGGCTTCCCCTTGGAGGCCATCCTCGCCACCTACTTCTTCCTGATCGTGGTGACGGTGGTGTTCTCGCTGGCGGGGCTGACGATCTCGATGATGGTTGCGAAACCGCGGGCGGGGATCGGCGTGATGTTTGCCTTCGTGTGGGCTTTCTCGATCCTCGGTTCGATGGCGCCGCAAGGCGTGTTTCCCGCGCTGCAGTCGTTGCTGGTGGTGCCCGCACTGATGCCGCTGTTTGGGAACGCGGACGTGATGATCCCGAGATATGTTTCCTTCTTCGGCGCCGATGTGCCGCAGTGGATGGTCACGCTGGTGCTTTACGGAAGTTTCGGCGCATGGCTGATCGTGATGCTGCTGCGGAATCTGAAGCGTGAGCGCGAAGACATCAAGCTGCTCTCGCGCTGGCAGGGTATCGGCTTTGCGGTTTACATGAACCTGCTGGCCTTCGGGATGCTCGACATCCACAAATTGTTGGAAGAATGCGTCTACGCGAAAGACGCTGCGCTGGAGGCGGCGAATCTGGCGACGGGCGGATTCGTGGTGCTGAACTTCTTCATCTTCTATGCCGTCGGCCTGACGACCCTGAGCACTCCCGAGCGCTTGAAACACTGGTGGCGCGAGCGCAGCAACCTGGCATCGTACTTCTCGGATGATGGCCCGTCGTGGCCGTGGGTGGTGCTGGTGGCGGCCATCGCGCTGGCGCTGTTCGCCTTCGAGAGCTCGATGTCGCCAGGTATCCCCAACGGTAAGTGGACTTGGCCGGTGTGGGAGATCGTGGTGCTGCTCACCTTCGCGGTGCGCGATGTGATGTTCATCCAATGGTGCACGCTGACCAGGATGAAAGACGCAGTGGGCAAAGCCGTTGCCTTCATCCTGCTGTACTACTTTGCGGTCGTCACCGTGCTGGCGATGTTCCAGAAGAGCGAGAAGATCTGGCAGAGAGGACTGGCGATCCTGACTCCGGTCTGGGCCTTTTTCGGTGAGCATCGCGATGCATCATTGGCGGGCGCGGTGATCCAAGTGGCGATCACGGTAGCGCTCGGCTACCTGATCCACCAGAGGTTTGCGAAAAAGATAGTGCTTAGGGCTTAGGGCTTAGGAAATGCAAAGCAAGGGCAGGTGCTTCGCTGCGCTCAGGATGAAAAATCCCAGAGTCTATTTATAGAAGCGAGCGGCCGGGTGGGAGCGAGGGCGCGGGAAGGACGGTTGCCGTGGGGGCGTCGGACTTGCGCGCGTAGGCATTGCAGAGGCAGACCTTGCAGGAGCCGTAGCCTTTACCGATCACGCTGGGAAAGACGTGGTCCCGTTTTTCGTGTCCGCAATCGCAAATGGGCTGGCTCATTGCGTGCGGTCCCGGCGGGGCGGGGTGCTGAGCTCCGGCGCCGAGTTCTCAAGATGACCGTCGTGGGTGATCTGGAGATCGTCGTTGGAGGCGAAGTCGGATTCCGGGCCTCCCTCGGTCTTTTCGAGGGCGCGGTTCTTCTTCTTATCGGCCTTATCCTGGCGTTTTTGAAGACGTGCGTGTTCCTTCTGTCGTTTCGTGAAACTTGAGCGGCCAGCTGCCATTCCCACCTCCAGGATCTAACTAAACAAACGGTTTACTTCGATTTCTTGACGGGCTTCTCGGCCTTGCTGGCGGCACGCAGGGCGGCGATGGTTTCGCGGCGATGAAGTTTTTGACGGCGCAGACGATTCGCGCGAGAACGATCTCCGTTGAGGAAAGACATACGACTCCTGATGCGGCACGGTGGCTAAGAGGAAGAACTTCAGATGGGCTGACTTAGCTCAGGAAATCTGAATGATAGGTCAAAATGACGTGTCTCCTTCAACGGTAGGCTGAATGCTGGGACAAGTCAAATAGCCGGCCGAAGCCGGGGCGCGAAAGTCGGGAAGAAACCCTTCCGGCACTAGGGATTAGGAACCGGAAGTTCGAAGCCGTTGGGGTCCTGTTCCGGATTCGACGTCCAAGCTTCCGCGTTTCCGGTTTTGTAGTTCGGGTCTATACTCTTGCCCACGATGGTGGGGGTGGGCTTGGGAGAAGAATTGCAAACCAAGGAACCGTTGATCCGCAATATCTCGGACACGGCATGCTGGGCAGCGTGGTACAGAGCCCATGAGACGGCGCGCGAAGATGCCGTCTTTCGAGATCCGTATGCGGCGCGATTGGCAGGCGAACGCGGCCGCGAGATCGCACAACAGATGAAGTTCTCGACCAAACATTCCTGGTCGTGGGTGTCGCGTACTTATCTCTTCGACCACTACATCCTGGAGCAGATCGGGCTCGGCGCCGACATGGTGGTGAACCTGGCCTGCGGCCTCGATACGCGTCCTTACCGCATGAATCTTCCGCAGGACCTGCAATGGGTGGAAGTCGATCTAGGAGAGGTCCTCGATTACAAGGAAGCGGCGCTGAAGGACGAGAAGCCGGAGTGCCGGCTGGAACGGGTGCGGGTGGACCTGGCGCAGGTCGAGGCGCGGCGCAAGCTGTTTGCCGAGCTCGGCACGAGAGCCAAGACCATCCTGGTCATCACCGAAGGGGTGCTCTCGTATTTCACCGAGGAGGAGGTGGCCGAGCTGGCAAAGGAATTCTCGGCACAGCCGGCGTACCACGCCTGGATCCTCGACCTGTCGTCGCCGGCCTTGATCAAGATGCTCAACAAGAACATGGCGCAACTGAAAGATGCGGGGACGCCGCTGCTCTTCGGCCCCGCACAGGGGACAAGATTCTTTGAGCCATTCGGATGGAAGACCGTGGAGGCGAGTTCGTTGCTGCACTGCGCCGGGAAGATCAAGCGGCTGCCGATGTTCATGAAGATCTGGACGCTGCTTCCGGATACGAAGGGAAGAAATCCGAAACAGGTATGGGGCGGAGTGGTGATGCTGGAAAGGATTTAAAACATTTCAGATTTAAGATTTCAGATTTTCGATTGAAAAGGCAAAAGCGAAAACTAAGGCGGCTTCGGCCGCCTTTCTTATTGGTGAGATCGCTTATGTGAGCTTGATGCCGAGGTGGCGGGCCTTGGCGAGCATAGCGGGAGAGAGGCGCTGGTCGAGCGATTGTGCGGCGAGTCCGCAATAGAGTGTGCCGACGGTTCGCGCTCCGAGAAGCGACGCCGCCGTCTTGAGCGCCTTGGGAGCGCCCGTGCAACAACGCGTCAGGATCGAAGGCGCGGCCGAGGAGAGCACGAGGACGGCTTTCTTGTTCTTCCGCACCAGTCGTTCTTTCGGACCGACCGCTCCCCAGGGCCAGTAGGCGTAGGCGACAAGGCGTTCGAGGAAGCGGCGCATGAGGGCCGTGACGTTGAAGAAATTGACGGGCGAAGCCAGGACCACGGCGTCGGCGGCATCCACCTCATCGAGGATCGCCTCGAGGCCGTCGTGTTGCGGACAAGGGCCGCGGCGTTCGCCTTCCGGTTGGGTGCACGAGCGGCAGTTGTGACAGAACTCGATGGGATGATCGAGGAGATGGATCTTGCGGGTGATGGCGCCTTGCGCCCGTGCCCCGGCCAGTACGGCCTCGACAGCCTGGTCGATGACGCCCTCGCGACGATAGTTCCCGATGATGGCGACAACCGTCTGCATTGAAAACCGTTCCCTGCTTCTGAATCTCAGTTCCCAGTTTCCCGTTTCCCGAGGAAAGCTACCCCACCTTCTCCGGCAATGCGAGGAAAAGGTGGGGCCCCAAAATCTAGACAGGTTCTCCGCTGAAACCATCGGGGCCGGCGACGGCTCCGACCAGGATGTGCTCGTCGACGAAGCGGCGTCCGGCTTCGAGGGCTTTTTTGTTGAAATCAAACAGCTTCTCGTTCTTGACGAAGGTCTTGATGACGTCGAGTGCGGCGTTGAAGGGGACGCAATCGACTTCTTCGAGCAGCGCTCCCAGCATGACGACGTTGGCGACCTTGGCCGAACCGATCTGGTCGGCGATCTCGGAGGCCGGCATGCAAACCACGGTGACGCCGTCGGCGATCTTGACGTCCTCGGGCAGACGGTCGCGGTTGTAGAAGATGACTCCGCCGCGGGCGACCTGCGGAGCAAACTTCTTGAGCGAGATCTCGTTCATGGCGATGACGACTTCGGGTCGCTCGATGAGCGGCGTGCCGATGCGTTCGTGGGAGAGGGTGACGTGGCAATGCGCGCTTCCGGAGCGCATCTCCGGCCCATAGCTGGGGAGCCATGCGACTTCCATGTGCTCGCGCATGCCCATCTCGGCGATGAGTTGTCCGAGGAGCAGGACGCCCTGGCCGCCGAAGCCGGCGACCTTGATGGTGGTGGGTTTGGTGTGAGCGCGGCGGGAAACCTTCTCGCTGGCGGTGGTTTGTTCGCTGCGAATACCGAGGACTTCGGCCAGCGGCTTTTGCGGGATGGCCTTGAACGGCACATCCGCCTTGCGGTCGCGGAAGACGCCGAGCGGGAAGGCCGCGGTGAGCGTTTCGTTGACGTACTTGCGGCAGACCACCGGATCCATCTTCATGATGGTGGGGCAGGGCGAAAGGATCTCGACCATCGAGAACCCGGCGCCATTCTTCTGCAGCTCGAGCGCCTTACGCACGGCCTTGCGCGCCTTCATGATGTTCTTGCCGTCGCCGAGCGAGACGCGTTCGATGTAAACCGGCGCCTCGAGGGTGGCCAGCATCTCCGCCATCTTGATGGGGAAACCTTCGTTGTTGGCGCGGCGTCCCCAGGGCGAAGTGGTGGAGGTCTGGCCGATGAGCGTGGTCGGAGCCATCTGTCCGCCGGTCATGCCGTAGATGGAGTTGTTGATGAAGAAGACGCAGATGTTCTCGCCGCGGTTGGCGGCATGAACGATCTCGGCGGTCCCGATCGCGGCGAGGTCGCCGTCGCCCTGGTAGCTGATGACGATGCTGTTGGGATTGGCGCGCTTGAGCGCCGTCGCCACCGCGGGCGCGCGCCCGTGCGCGGCCTGCACGTTGCCGGTGTCGAAATAATAGTAGGCAAACACCGAGCAGCCTACCGGCGAAACCACGATCGTGTGGTCCTGGAGACCGAGATCGGCGAGCGCTTCGCCGACCAGCTTGTGGGCGACACCGTGTCCGCAGCCGGGACAGTAGTGGGTTTGATGCTGCAGCTCGTCCTTGCGGAAAAAGCCGTCGTAGAACGAGGGCGACTTCTGCAGAACGATCTCATATCCATCTAGTTCAACGGTCTTCATAAGATTTTTCTTCCCTATACCAAGGCGCCGACGCGCGACATGAGTTTCTCGTAGACCTCGTTGACCGAGGGGACGTTGCCGCCGACGCGGCTGTAGAACTCGACGGGCTTGGCGCCATTGAGCGCCAGCCGTACGTCTTCGATCAACTGTCCGGTGGAGAGTTCGACGACCATGACCGAGCGCACGCGCTCGGCGGCCAGGGCGAGGGCTTCCGACGGGAATGGCCACAAGGTGACCGGACGGAAGAGCCCGACTTTGACGCCCTGGGCACGGGCATGATCGACGGCGGAGCGCAGCACCCGCGAGATGATGCCGTAACCGATGACGAGGAAGTCGGCATCGTCGGCACAGTAGGTCTCCCAGCGCTGCTCTTTGTCGGCGCACTCGATGTACTTCTGCTCGAGATGGCGGACGTGAGCCTCCAGCAGGTCGGCGGAAAGATGGATGGAGGTGATGAGATTCTTCTGCGTCTCGGGAGTTCCCTTCACGGCCCACGGCTTGGCGGGTTCGAAGACCTCTTGCTCCTCGATCTCAAGCGGCTCCATCATCTGTCCGACGAATCCGTCGGTGAGGATGACGGCGGGATTGCGATAGCGGTCGGCGAGTTCAAAGGCAAGCATGGTGAGCGAATACATCTCCTGCACCGAGGCCGGCGCGAGCACGATGTTGCGGTAGTTGCCGTGTCCGCCGCCCTTGACGATGGCGAAATAGTCGCTCTGCTCGGGAGCGATGTTGCCGAGTCCGGGTCCGCCGCGAACGACGTCGACGATGACCGCGGGAAGTTCGGAGCCGGCGAGGTAAGAGATGCCTTCCTGCATCAGCGAAACGCCAGGACCGGAAGAACCGGTCATGACCCGCTCTCCGGCCGAGGCTGCGCCGTAGACCATGTTGATGGCCGCGACTTCACTCTCGGCCTGGAGGAAGGTTCCACCCACCTGCGGGATGAGCAGCGAAGCATATTCCGCGATCTCGCTGGCCGGGGTGATGGGATAGCCGTAGTAAGAACGGCATCCCGCCATGATCGCGCCCTTGACGATGGCGACGTTGCCTTTACACAGTTGACGCATTCAAATCCTCCAATCGCTCGCTCATGCACAGGTTCCAGAAATCAGGATTGCGCCTACAGAGTTGCCGCATGCGCTTCCTCCTTCACTTCCTCGGCGACGGTTGCGCCCGCGGCCTTCGGCTTCTGAAGGCGATAGACGGTGATGGCGCCGGGTTCGGGGCAGCAGTAGAAGCAGATGCCGCAGCCGGTACAGCCTTCGCCGGTGTATTGCGCCGGATGGACGCCGTACTGGTTAAGGTCCGCCTTGAGCTCCAGTTTCTTCGGAGGACAGGACTCGACGCAAAGGCCGCAGCCCTTGCACTCGTCGGAGTTGATGTGGACGTTACCGCGAGATTGTGTAGCCATCGTTGGTTCTCAGTTCTCGATTCGTTAGTTCCCGGTTCTCAGTTCCCGGTTCACGGTTAAAAGCTCGAATTCAGTTCGTACTTCCTGGTTCCCAGTTCCTCGTTCACATCGCCATCACTGCCACTTCCTTGTTACTGCGGAAGAATTTTGCTTTTTCGCAGTACTCGGTAAGCTCGGCTCGGAATTTCGGATGCGAAATATTGATCAGGGCCTCGGCGCGTTGGCGGATGGTCTTGCCATGGAGATACGCGATGCCGTATTCGGTGACGACGTAGTGGACATCGGCGCGGGTGGTGACCACGCCGGCGCCCGGCGTGAGCATGGGCGTGATGCGCGAGATGGTGCCATTCTTGGCCGTCGAAGGCAGCGCGATGATGGGCTTGCCGCCCTTGCTGCGCGCGGCTCCGCGGATGAAGTCCACCTGGCCGCCGAAGCCGCTGTAGAAGGTCTGGCCGACGGAATCGGCACTGACCTGCCCGGTGATGTCAACCTGGAGGGCCGAATTGATGGCCACCATGTTGTCATTGCGGGAGACGAAGAACGGATCGTTGGTATAGGCGTTGGGGTGGAATTCGAAAAACGGATTCTCGTGGATGAAATCGAACAAACGCCGGGTACCGAGGACGAAGGCGGTGATGATCTTGCGCGGCTTGAAGTTCTTGCGTTCGCCGTTGATGATGCCGGCCTCGATGAGTTCGATGACATTGTCTGAGCACATCTCGGTATGGATGCCGAGATCCTTGCGGTCGTTGAGGTTGGAAAGCACCGCGTCAGGAATGCCGCCGATGCCGAGTTGCAGGCACGCTCCGTCTTCGACCAGGGTTGCGACCTGGCGTCCGATCTCTTCGGTCTCCTTGCCGCCTTCGTGTTTCTTGAGTTCGCAGAGCGGCTGGGTCGCTTCCACGACGGCATCGAGCTGGCTGACGTGGATGAAACTGTCGCCATAGGTGCGCGGCATCATGGCATTGACCTGGGCGATGACCCACTTGGCGGCCTTGGCCCCGGTCAGGGTTACGTCAACGCCGACTCCGAAGCTGCAAAATCCGTGAGCATCGGGAGGGGCGACCTGGATGAGGGCGACGTCGATGGGAAGATCGCCGCTCTCGATGAGCGCTTCGATCTCGCTCAGGAAGATGGGCATGTAATCGGCGCGGCCTTCGTTGACGGCCGAGCGGACGTTGGCTCCGATAAAGAATGCGTTATGACGGAAGTGACCTTCCATGTTGGGTGCAACATAGTCGGCGCGGCCTAAGGTAAGAAGATGTATGAGTTCGACGTCTTTAACATGTGGAGCGCGGGTGATCAGGGCTTCGACAAGCGCTTCGGGTTCGGCACAACCGGGATGAATGATGACGCGCATGCCAGACTGCACGGCTTTCATGGCTTCCCGTGCCGTCGTCATTTTGCTGCGGTATTGATCTTGCCAAGACATAGAGTCTCGTTTCTAGAGCCTTGCTTTTTCCGCCCGGCTCGGGGCGTTGAACATCGGCGTCCACTAGCGGCGCGTGTTCGTGGTTTCGGTCGCGAGCGGCGCTTCGCGGGCGTGCTCGTATCCATAGACCGCGTAGTACATGGCGCGGTCAAAGAACTGATCCAGCAACTGCAGGATCTCCAGCTCTCCAAACAGTTCGACGGGAGTGCCAAGATTGTTGGTCTGGACGTATTCCCAAAGATTTTCTTTGACCAGGGCGATGGTCCAGATGAGCTGCGAAAGCGGGATCCCCTGCTCGGCCCTCCGCGCCCCGATGCGCGTGTAGCGGCGCTCGATGTCCTCTTCGGACTTGCCCATCAGCCACTGGCCCATGCCGTGATACATCTCGCCGACGACGCGAGTCAGCTCCCCGGCGGGCAACTTCTGGTAGGCCGCACAGCGGTCACAAGTCTCGATCTTCTGTTGCAAGGTGCGCGCCAAGCCATCGGAGTGCGTTTCAATCAATTTGACGAGGCGATAAGCGAGCAGCATGGCGGGTACCTCCTCCGAAGGCCGGCGTCCCCTTGACTGCCATTTCCTGTCGCCGAAAGGCTGGCGGCGGGATGGCGTCCCCACAAGACACGGAGCCCTCTCATTAACTCCGTAGTGTCACAGCCAGATAGGGGGTTAGACCGTGACTCGAATCACCCCAACTTGTGACTAGCCTCACTTGGGGAATCAAGCAGTTACGGGTTGGAACGGGGTCAACCATCGAAAACACCGAGCCCCCGAAAAGACGGGTGAGACCTTTGCTGCGCTCAGGCTCTTCGAAGCGCTACTCCCGCAAACGCAGAAGCGCCACCCACATGCGGTTCGCCGGCAAACGAACCGCTTGGGATGGCGCCCCGGCCGGAGCCGAAGCTCCGACCGCTTGTCCGGCCGCCCGGCATTCGCCTCAAGTAGAGACCAGCAGGCGTCCGTGATTCCCTGTTCCTCGCTCAAAAACCCCGGACAGGTTTCCTGCCCGGGGGATTCGTACATTTACAGACTGCACAGAGGGGTGGACTTCACATCCTCGTAGGGCCTAGGTGAGGAAGAACTCGTTGACGACTGCAAGATATTTATCCGCCGGGATCTGTGATCCGAGATCCGGGGCCATCGTGCCGCCGTCGGCCATGGTGACCGCCGATTTCGGCAGGCTCGCGGCGAGACGGAGAGCGTTTTCTTCCATCCAGCGAGTGACCAGCGCGCCACCGATAAGGTTGCGGAAGTTGGTCTTGGCGTCGGGAGATTGCACACTGATCATCCAACCGTCGCCGTACGGATCCTTGATGGCCAGTTCGGGGTTGGCGATGACCGTGTCATTGACGTCACTGACGGCGCCTTCGATCGGTGACACCATCTCGATGGTCTGGCCGTTGCGCTGGAAGCTCAGGATCTTTTGTCCCTGGCGGATCCACTGTCCGCGTTGCGGCATGCTGACGCTCTCCACCGTGCCGAGAAGCTTGGAAGCGAAATCGTCGATGCCGACACGGACCAGGTTGGGGCTCTCACTCTGCGCCCAGGTATGCCCGGTGTGATACTTCAGGTTCGGCTGGATCTGGAAGCCGGCAGCGATGTTCGGCTGCAGGCGCGGCATCACGTCCCGGCGTGGCGCGGTAACGAATACGGGTGCACGGCGATGATTCAAGAAGTAATCGACGGTGACGGCTGCGATGAATGTGATGAGAACCAGGATGACTGTCATAAAGTCCACCTCCGCCTTGCGGCTTGGAATCTTCGGTCTCGTCTCGTTGCTTTCTGATTCGAGTACCGATGCACCTTTGCTTAAGGCACGGGGAGGGCCAAACCGCCGCAGCGACTTCACGCATCGACGTAAGTCAATGAAACATAGCGGCTTGGAAACCGAATCCGGGTGGAATGCAGCGCCTTTCGGCGCGCAGCGGCTCTCATCGAATGATGAAGATGTTTACAGCGTTTTCAAGAGCGTTCACGCAAGGTGATGTGCAGGTACTCTGTTTTCAGCAGGTTCGAGTGAGTCCGCAGGCAGTGTTGCGAATCTAATCGTAGAGATGCGAAATGCAACGAAAGCATTCAGCAGTCACCATTTAGCATTCAGCGGCAGAGATTTATTTGTTCTTGAGGAGCAATTTTGATGAAGACAAGGAAGCTAGGGTCGCAGGGATTGGAAGTCTCCGAGCTCGGACTGGGCTGCATGGGAATGTCGGAGTTCTATGCTGGCCGCGATGATGCCGAGTCGGAGGCCACCATCCACCGCGCGCTCGATCAGGGTGTAACCCTGCTGGATACCGCCGACATGTACGGTCCTTATATCAACGAAGAGCTGGTCGGGCGTGCGCTGCGCTCGTGGCAGGGCGGCCGTCGGGCCGACATCAGGATCGCGACCAAGTTTGGCATCCTCCGCGATCCGAAGAATCCATCTGTGCGCGGCGTCAATGGACGGCCCGAGTACATACGGCAATCCTGCGACGGCAGCCTGAAACGTCTCGGCGTCGAGACCATCGATCTCTACTACCAGCATCGGGTCGATCCCAACACCCCGATCGAGGAGACGGTGGGCGCGATGGCGGAGCTGGTAAAGGCCGGCAAGGTCCGCTACATCGGATTGTCGGAGGCCGGCGCGGAGACGATTCGCCGCGCCCACAAGGTTCACCCGATCACCGCGCTGCAAACCGAGTATTCGCTGTGGACGCGCGATCCCGAGGACGGCATCCTCGAGACCGTCCGCGAACTGGACATCGGTTTTGTGGCGTACAGCCCGCTGGGACGCGGCTTCCTGACCGGACGATTCAAGTCGGTGACGGACTTCCCCACCGACGACTACCGGCAGCACTCGCCGCGTTTTCAGGGCGCGAACTTCCAGAAGAACCTCGACCTGGTGGCGAAGATCGAATCGCTGGCGAATGCCAAAGGCGTGACCGCGTCGCAGCTGGCCCTGGCGTGGGTGCTGGCGCAGGGCAACGACATCGTGCCGATCCCGGGAACCAAGCGCCGCAAGTATCTCGACGAAAATCTGGCGGCGGCTGACATACACTTCAGCGAAATAGAGCTGCACGAAGTCGAAGCAATCGCACCGAAAGGCGTGGCCGCCGGACAGCGTTATCCGGAGCACATGATGGGGAGCATCAACCGGTAGGAACGTCTCCAGTTTCCCGAGCCCGGAGCCTTATTCTTCGGCTACTCCGGAGACGATCAGCGCGACAGGCACGGTCTTTCCATTCACGTTCACTTCAAAGGTCACGGCGACGTGGCCTTTGTCATTGGTGGTAACCGCAGGAGGATTCTTGGCGGCCGCCGCGAGGCTGAAGACTGCCGGATGGTTGGTGCCGGAGGCGCGGGTGCTGAGCTTGATAAGGCGGGGGTAAGCGATCGGCGCCGAGGGGTCGGCGTCGTTGGCGACGGGAACCAGCAGGAAGAAATCGGGCGTGGGCGCGACTCCCAGATGATTGCCGTCGGCGGGCAGTGAGGCGTAGCGAAGCGTGTAGGTGCCGGCCGGGATCTTCTGTCCGCGGAAGTCATGGGCGTCGGCGGAAAACGCGATGACGCCGGCGAATGCTCCGGCGGGGATGTCCGGGTAAAGCGCGCCATCGCTGGCGTTCTTGTCGCCGGCCATGGACTTGGCGGGCCAGAGCCGTATGGTGTCATCGGCGACCGTGAAGCGCAGCGTGCGGTCGGCGACGGCTTGGGTGATGGTTTCAGGAGCCGTCGGCGTGGCGGGGACAAGTTCGACTTTTTGTGCAAAGGCGCACGACGCGAGCAAAAGTACGATGGCAATGAGGCGCTTCATGACATCAGGGTAACGCCGTGCGCGAGTTGCGGCTGTGAGAATCGTCACAGAGGTGCGCTTAGTGCTTCGCGGTTAGCGCTTAGGGAAGACAAAAATAGAAGCGCGTACGGAGGCGTCCGCCTCCACCAAATCCCTTATCCGCCGTGGTGCATGTGTTCGGGAACTTCCTTGGCGCCGGCCGCGGTGTCGAAGGTTCCGACGAAGGCCGAGCGCCTGCCATGAAGTTCCCAAGTCTCGCCGAGCGCGTCTCCGGCATAGCGGTCGGTCAGGGCGACCGCCGGAACGGCCTGCTGGACGGGCGTCAGTGGCTGGTAGAAGGTGACTTCGTTGCCGCAGACGTGATCCTCGGAATTGACCCCGCGAGTCTCGATCGAAGCCACGTTGCCGGCTTGCATGCGGGCGCGTCCCATGGCGCTCGTCACTTCGACGACGACGGGTTGGCGTTCCACGCGCTCGACGTTGGCCAGCAGCGCTCCGCCCTGGTGATGCACAAAAGCCACCAGCGCTTTCTCTTGCGCGGCGGTGGCGCGGTCGTCAATCACCAGCACGGAGCGCGCGGGATAAGGATCGGCGTAGGGATCACCGAGAGTGGCTTTGGCGCGAACTATGGCCGCCGCGGAAAGTCCGTCGAGCGCGACGCCATCCCACGATCCGCGATCGATCTGCCACGCCATGATGGCCTCTTTGCCGGTGAGGTTCACTTCGCCGTTGGCGAAACACTGACCGGTGTAGACGTCGGCCGTGCGCGTCTCGATATAAGCTCCGCTGACTTGCGCCTGCGCGGAAACGACAAGGAGGGAGAGGCCTGCCAGGGCCAGGGAAATGAGTCTTTGCATACACCACCCCACACTGCTGATTGGATGAATTCTACGCCTGCCCGGACGGTTTTTTCGCAAATGGGAGTGGGACGAAATGCTGGACGGCCCGACTGTTCAGGGCCGCCGCCCGGGAGTTATACTTTCGCCCTCTCGAAGTTTGCGGCCATGCAGACCGCCTGGCCGTGGTGGCATTCCTCGATCTTGCGAACCGATCGCGCGCACAACCGCGCGAGAGCAGGAGCCCTGATGAAGAAGGATGATGGCAAGCAGGACGGCAGCGGGCTGTCTCGACGCGAGTTCATGAAACTCGGCGGACTGGCAGCGACGGTGCCGATGGTGGTTGGACCCACGGTCTTGACCGTGGCCGGCGAAGACGTCGCGCTCTACGGCCCGGGCAAGGCTCCGGTGACCCTGACGGTGAATGGCACTGCGGTGCACCTGGAAGTGGAGCCGCGCGTGACCTTGCTGGACGCGCTCCGCGAAAACCTGGACCTGACGGGCGCCAAACGCGTCTGCGATCGCGGAACCTGCGGCTCGTGCACGGTGCTGCTCGACGGCCGGCCGGTGTACGCGTGTTCGGTGCTCGCCATCGACATGCAAGGCCGGCAGATCACGACCGTGGAAGGCATCAGCACGGAGCAGGAGTTGACGGCCCTGCAGAAGGCCATCGTCGAGAACGACGGCCAGCAGTGCGGATTCTGCACCCCGGGATTCGTCGTCTCGGCCACGGCGATGCTGGCCCAGAACAAGTCTCCGAACGACGAAGACATCCGCCGCCACATGAGCGGCAACCTCTGCCGCTGCGGCACCTATAAAGGGCTGCGCGGCGCGATCCAGCAGATGGCCGGCGGAAGATCCGCCAGCGGGAAGGGGGCATAGCATGGCGAACTACGCATGGCCTCCGGAAAACGAGCGTCATTATCTCGGCAAGCGCATCACCCGCGTCGATGGTCCACCGAAGGTGAGCGGACGCGCCAAGTACACCCAGGACTTCAACCCCAAGGGCCTGCTCTACGGCGCGCTGGTCACCTCTCCCTACGCCCACGCAAAAATCGTAAGTATCGATGTATCGGCGGCCGAAAAGATGCCGGGCGTCAAAGCCATCAAGATCATCCAGGCCGCCGGCAAGGAGGTCCACTGGGCGGGCGACGAGGTCGTGGCCCTGGCCGCCGTGGACGAACGCACGGCGTGGGACGCGGTGCGTGCCGTCAAGGTCGAATACCATCCCTTGCCGCACACCGTGCTCGATGCCGTCGAGCCGCCGGAAAAGGTTGGCGAGGACAATGGTCCGCTTTCGGCCGACGATCTGGGTGACATGTTCGACAACCAGGTGCCCGAAGACGAGATGATCAAGGCTATCAAGGCCCGCGGCGTCACCTTCCACATGACCGACGACATGGCCAAGGAGTGGAAAGGCTACGGCGCTCCAGACAATGTGATCGAGGCCGTGAAGGCCGCGACCGTTCACGAAGGAGTCGTGTCAGCGGGAAAATCTCCCTATAAACGGACGGCCATGCAGAAGCAGGGCGACCCGGAAGCGGCGTTCAAGAATGCGGCGGTGGTCAGCGAAGGCCTCTATGGACTCCCGGTGATCACCCACTGCTGTATGGAGTCGCATGGCGCAGCCAGTCTCTGGACCGACGAGAACAATCTCGAGGTCCACATCTCCACGCAAAACCTTTCCGGCATCGCGCCGCAGATGGCGGAGGGATTGCGCCAGACCAAAGCCGCTGTGCCGGCGTCGAACATCCACGTGCTGCAGCAGTACATCGGCGGAGGTTTCGGCAGCAAGTTCGGCCCCGACTCGTGGGGCAACCTCTCGGCGGAACTTTCCAAGATGGCGGGTGGCGCTCCGGTCAAGCTGATGCTCGATCGCCGCCTCGAACTCCAGGTTGCCGGCGCGCGGCCATCGGCCTATGCGCGCATCCGCGTAGCCTGCGACAAGGCGGGCAATATCACGGGATGGGATTCCAACTCGTGGTCCACCGGTGGCGTCAGCGGCGGCGGCTCTCCACCGCTTCCCTACATCTTCCAGGTACCGAACCAGCAGAAGGTGCACACGGCGGTGGCTTGCAACATCGGATCCGCGCGCGCCTGGCGCGCTCCGAACCATCCGCAGGCGGCGTTACTGACCATGTCTGCGCTCGATGATGCCGCGGCCAAGATGGGCATGGATCCCATCGAGTTCTTCATCAAGAATATCGACATGACCGGACCGCGGGCCAAGCTCTACGAGGAGGAGTTGCGCATCGGCGCCGAACTCGCGAACTGGAAGCAGTTGTGGCATCCGCGCAATCAACTGAACAAAGGTACGGTCAAGCGTGGTCTCGGCATCTCGATCCACACCTGGGGAGGTCGCGGGCACGAAAGCCATTGCGACTTGACCATCCATCCCGATGGCGGAGTCGACCTGAAGATGGGGACCCAGGATCTCGGCACCGGCACGCGGACGGCGATCCTCATCGTGGCGGCCGACACCCTCGGCATTCCGATGGAGGCCATCCAGCTGATGATCGGCGACTCGCACTTCCCGATGTCGGGCGGTTCGGGTGGCTCGACGACGATCGGTGGCGTCAGCAGTTCGACGCGCCGCGCGGCGGTCGATGCACGCGATCAGTTGCTGGCCAAAGTCGCTCCGGCTCTCAACGCGTCACCCGAAGAGCTGGAGATCGTGAAGGGCACGGTGCGCGTCAAGGCATCGCCTTCGCGCTCGCTGAGTTGGCGCGATGCCTGCGCCAAGATCGGGCCGGTGCCGATCACCATACGCGGCGACAACTTCCAACGAGCGGCACAGAATAAGCCTCCGGACCTGACCAACAGCGGTGTCGCCGGATGCCAGATCGCCGACGTTTCGGTGGACACCGAAACCGGCATCGTGAAGATCAACCGCATGGTGGCCGTGCAGGATATCGGGCTGGTGGTCAGCGAGAAGACCGCCGAAAGCCAGGTTTACGGCGCGCTCATCATGGGCATCACCTACTCGCTCTACGAGGAGAAGGTGATGGATCCGGTGACGGGAACGATGTTGAACCCGAACATGGAGTTCTACCGGCTGGCCGGCATCAGCGATATCGGAGAGCTGGTCGTGAAGTTGATGCGCGGCCCCGACCAGGACAAGCGCGGAGTCATCGGCCTGGGTGAGCCCCCGGTGGTCTCACCGGGTGCGGCGATCTCCAACGCCGTGGCCAACGCCATTGGAATCCGCGTGCCGATGCTGCCGCTGGCTCCCGACCGCGTATTGGCTGCGCTCGAACCGCCGACAGGAGGTGCGAAGTGAGACAGTTCGAATTCGCCTCGCCAAAAACGAAACAACAGGCCGTCGGCTTGCTCGGCAATTCCTTTGACGATGCCGCCGTCCTCGCTGGAGGGACCGACCTGCTGGCGCTGATGAAGGACGACGTCGTCCATCCCAAGCGCCTGGTCAACATCAAACAGGTCGCGGAAATGCATGGTGTCACCCCACGCCCGGTGGAGATCCGCGTCGGCGCGCTGACCACGTTGGGAGAACTGGCTGAAACCGTGGCTATCCGTAGCAGTTTTCCCATCCTGCATGAAGCCTTGTGGGAGGCGGCCAGCGAGCAGATCCGCAATATGGCGACGCTCGGCGGCAATCTTTGCCAGCGTCCGCGTTGCTGGTACTTCCGCAATGGCATGGGACTGATGCCGGATTCCCTCCAGAAGGGCGACATCCGCTATCACGCCATCCTCGGCAACCTGGGCCCGGCGATTTTTGTCAGCCCGTCGACCGTCGTCCCGGCGCTGATCGCCTTGAACGCCAAGGTTCGGATCGTGGGCGCGAACAGTGCGCGCGAGATCGCCCTCGAAAAGCTGTACCGGACTCCGCAAAAGGAGACCGAGCGTGAACACGACCTCGCTCCCAACGAGATCGTCACCGAGATCGTGATCCCGCACGTCAGCGGAGACACCCGCATGGGTTACAACGAGGTGCGGCAGAAGGAAGCGTTTGACTGGCCCTACGCGAGTTGCGCCGTGGTGATACAGATGAAGGACGACAAGGTGGCGAGCGCGCGCGTGGTGCTCAACCAGGTGGCGCCGACTCCGTGGATCTCCCTGGAAGCTGCGAATGCGCTGGCCGGCAAGCCGCTGAACGAAGAGGCGGCAGCCGCGGCGGCCGATGCAGCCCTGGCTCCGGCTCGCAGCCTGGGCCAGAACCGTTACAAGATCACCCTGGCGAAGGTGGCCGTGAAACGCGCCATCCTCGCTGCCTTCCAACCCAAGCCCCGCGTAGCTCATCACGGATAAGGAGGAGCGCACATGCTGATGCCAGATCACGAACGTTTCGATGTGAGTTGTCAAAGCCTCTGCACGGGCCTCCGCTGGAAGGGCCAATTCGTTCTCGCCGAGCGTGACGCAACCGTCCCGCCGACCAACGATGGAAACTTCTGGTGCGTGTACACGCAGCGGCCTCTGGGACCCGATGGCGAGATCGCGGAACCATCCACCTGTGCCTCGACCGGACGAAAGTGCCACGGCACGGGGCAATGCGGATGAACCACACCCGTTCCACCGGAAAGGCGCGGCTTCGGCTGCGCCTTTTCCATGAGACAGCCGGAAATCCGGCTCGTCAGGCCGTTTCCAAAAACTAAGACCCTGCCGTTGGGTTAAGATTGTAGGAATAATTCGTAATTCACTAAAAACTTGCAGTGTTCTTACGTCCGGCAGTCGAGGATCCCAAGTTCCCGACCCTGAGTGCGTGGCACGCAGAATTGAGAGCTCGATGAATTTCAGGAGCATGCATCTTGCGCTGATCCTGGCCCTGGCTGCCATCAGCGGCGCCGTTGGATGTGGCGGAGGAACCAGCACGGCAAAGTCTCCGACGCCGGGAGTGAGCGGCGTCCATTCGGCCTATGTCGCCAACTCGGCGGCCGGCACCATCTCGGAATACGCCATTGATACCAGCGGCGTGCTGCACGAGATCACCGGCTCCTCTCCGTTCAAGCTCGCCAGTAATCCGACGAAACTCATCATGACCCCGGATGGCAACTTCCTTTACGCCATCGATCCGTCGAAGAACACCATCTACTCGATGTCGATCAACTCGAGCACCGGTGTTTTGACGCTGGTCAATACGCAGACGTCGGGCGCGACTCCGGCGGCGCTCGCCATCGATCCGAAAAGCAAATTCCTCTATGTCGGCAACGGCGGCGCCAACAACATCTCCGTGTATTCGATCGGCTCTGACGGAAAATTGACCGAGACGGCGTTCTCGCCGGTCGCCGTGAACGGGCCGGTGCAGGGCGTGACGACGTCGGCCAAGGGGACTTACCTGTTCGCTTCGGTGCCGTCCACCGGAGTGATCTACCAGTTCGCGATGGATGCTTCGACGGGAGCGTTGACGGCCAAGGCCGGATCGCCGATGGCGGTGGGCACCAGTCCGACTTATGTCGCCGTCTCGCCCGATGAAAGTTTTGCGATCGTGCTGGGCGCCGACAGCGCGCTGAATCGGCTGAACATCGATCCCACGACCGGGGCGTTGACGGTTGCCAATTTTTCGCCGTTCATCGGGGGCACCCAGCCGCTCGTGGCCTTCGTCGATTCGTCGAATCTTTACGTTTACATCCTCAATCGCACGAGCAACAGCGTGACCACCGTCGCTTTCCAGACCAACGGCGCGCCATACCAGCTCTCGAAGGCAGGCACGGGCACGAACCCGACTTGGATGGCGGTCTCGGGCGCCTATCTCTATGTCACCAACCAGGATGCCAATTCGGTCACGGGATATTCCGTGGCCGCCGGAGTGCTGACCCTCGCTTCGACCGGATCGGTGGCCACCGGCACCACGCCGACTTCGATCGCGGTTCGATGATCGATATTTGACGATAAAGGCGCGGCTTGGGCCGCGCCTTTTCTTATGCTGCGATCTGCATCCGCCGCCGTAAGGCATCGACCACGGCGCGATCCGCCGCCAAGGAGATAGGCTCGACCGGCGAGCGGCCTTTGCGGCGGATGATCCAGATGGAAATGCCGAGCAGCGCGAGCGTGATGAGCATGTTCTGCCAGGAATTCAGCGGCCACTCCCCGCTCCAACTCAGGCTGACCGTCTTGTTGACCGGCCAGAGATACGGGATCGGCCATCCGTAGCCCTCGGGACCGCGGGCCCCGACGATGTCGCCCAACAGGTGAAGATGGAAAGCGGCGAGAACCATCGTCGAGGTCAGCCACTTTCGGCGCGCGAAGGCCAGCGCCGCCAGCATGCAAAAGATGGCGAACCAGAGGTTGTGGAGCAGGTGGTGGTATTCCGAGAACCACATCAGCGGGTGACTCGTATTGCGAGTCGCAACTTCAGCGATAACGCCAAGACCATCCACGTCCGGCACCACCGCAGCCCAGGTGATGAGAGCGCGATCGCGGCGATCAAGGTCAAAACAATTGGCGAATACCCAACCGCTAAGAAAATGAGTGGCGGGACTCAAGTTGTCTCCAGGCCGACCAGTCTAGCTTTGAGTTCGCTGGTTATGAAAACAATCCACGGGTGACCTTTGGATCTCTGGATTGATGAATCCGGCTTTTGCCGAGGTGTTCTAAATCAGCCTCTCCTCTTGGGCAAAACCCACGTTTGTGGCGTGAATTTCCGCTGCGAGATTTCCCGGTGCGGGAAATCGCCTTCCTCCCACGGATCGTAAATCCATGAAAATGCAGCAATTCCTCCGGCCGGCAGAATCAAGGGCGGTTTGGCCCCCTCCGTGCACTTCCGCTTATGGAAGTTTTGGGAGCTCGTGTGGAACCCACCTTGGTCGTCATCGGAATCAGCTATCGCACTGCCGCCTTGGCCGTGCGCGAGCGCTTCTGGATGGACGAAGCCGACCGGGTCAAGGCTTTGACGACCTTGGTGCGCAGCGAGGGTGTGGACGAAGTTGTGGTCTTCACTTCCTGCAATCGCACGGAGTTTTACCTTTGGACTCAGAACGCCGGGGAAGCCGCTAACTCGGTGCTGCGATTCCTTACACGCACCTATGACTTGAAACTTTCCGATTGGTCGAATTTCTACCGCCTGATGGGCGAAGCGGCCATGACCCACATCTTCCGCGTCGCGGCCGCGCTCGATACCCAGGTGTATGGCGAGTCCGAGGTCATTCCGAGCCTGACCAAGGCCTGGTACCTCGCCCAGAAATCGGGGACCACCGGATGTTTTCTCGATGGCATCCTCGGGCACGCGCTCGAGCTCGCACAAGGGCTCGCGCACCGCATCCGCGGACACAATTGCATCGTCTCGGTCGCCCGCGCGGCGGCGGAGCAGGCCCAGGAATTCTTCACCGACTTCGCTCAACGGCAGGTGCTGGTCATCGGAGCCGGACGGCTCGCCACCAGTATCGTCCATGAGATGCGCGCCGCCGGAGTGACCAGGATCCGGGTGACCAACCGCACCTCGCAACGCCTGAGCAAGCTTGCCGGCGTACTGGAAGTAGAGACCATCCCCTACGAGCAGCGCTGGGCGGCGATCGCTGAGAGCGACATCGTCGCCGTGGCCACTTCGGCCGGTAAGACCATCATCCGGTGCTCGGAGGTGGCGGCCCTGATGCATCTGCGCAGCGAACGGCCCCTGGCGATCCTTGACGCCGGTGTGCCGCGCAATGTCGAACCCGCGGTGCGCGCCATGGATTGCGTGTATCTCGCCGACGTCGACGATTTCTCCGAGAATGTCCGTAATCGCAAGCCCCAGGCACGCGAGCTGGCGGAAGCCGAGGATACGGTCCGGCTCGAGGCGGCTCACTTCCATCGCAAGCTGATGACCGAACGCATGGTGCCGACCATCACCGCCCTGCGCGAACGGCTACAGGAGATTTGCGATCAGGAATTGACTACCTTGGCCGACCAGTTCGGCCCGTTCACCGAAGACCAGAATCAGGCGATGCGGGCGTATGCGACCCACATCGCACAACGGATCAGCGCAACCATCGCCCGGCAGATACACCCGAATTCAGGAGTGGCGCAGGATGAGGTGCTCGCTGATTCGCTCAGTCGCATGCTTTTGGATCAGCACCAAACGGTCTCATTAGGAAGTTCATCGCGGAAGTAGCAATGCTTCGGGACGCAGGGTTTTCCTAGCTGTTTCATTCATATCGCCCTGCCAACCGATTAAAATGAGCGCCCAGATCGGCGCCCACCCCAAGGAGAAGCCTCTCAAGGCAGCCTTGGGTTTTTTCTTTTTCTAGACCTGCGCGTTGATGTCTTCTTCTTCGGAGTGCATCAGGCCAAACTTCTTCAGCTTGTAGCGAAGCGCGTCGCGGCTGATGTCCAGCAGCCGGGCGGCATGCGTCTGGTTCCCATTGGCTTGTTGCAAAGCCATTTCCACCAGCGCCCGTTCCACTTCCTCCAGCGAGGTACCGCCGTTGGGGATGCTGAGTTTCGGCAGGCTGCGGCCATTCGGAAGCTGCGTGCCCGGGAAGGACGGATTGCTGCTCCCCATCGACGAAACCTCGAAGGCCGTGAATGGTGAAGCCTGCTGCCCGACGGCGAAGGGCAGGTAATCCGGGCGCAGGCTCATTTCGTCTTCCAGGATCATGGCGCGTTCGATCGCGTTCTTCAGCTCGCGAACGTTGCCGGGCCAGTCATGCTTCAGCAACAGCTTCTTGGTTTCGTCGGTGATTCCGGTGACGTTCTTGCGGAACTTTCTCGCATAACGCTCGATGAAATATTCCACCAGGGGAAGGATGTCTTCCTTGCGCTCGCGCAGTGCCGGAAGGAAGATCGAGATGATCGCCAGCCGGTAGTAGAGGTCCTGGCGAAATGTGCTCTCGCGGACCGCGCGTTCGAGGTCGCGATTGCTGGCGGCGATCACGCGGACATCCACCTGCATGTCGCGCACCCCGCCCACTCTCCGGATCA
>Ga0315268_10001524_pt1 | contig 26655 bp, 24 predicted proteins | sample C1_top_MG_FD_204535 | JGI IMG/M metagenome (GOLD analysis project Ga0315268, IMG submission 204535) | Sediment microbial communities from Yellowstone Lake, YNP, Wyoming, USA - C1_top | ecosystem: Environmental > Aquatic > Freshwater > Lake > Sediment | place: USA: Wyoming | collected 2017-08-01
GTACGAGGAGGCGCTAGGGTGGTTGCGGAAAGGGCTGGCCCTGGCGGAGCACATTCAAGCACCAGATATTAGGGCGAGTGCTTTGCTTGAAATGGGGCGAGTGGAAAGAAGCAAGGGAGACTATGCACTGGCGCAAGAGTATCTCGCGCAAGCTCTCGAGATTTTCCAAGATATTGGCGATCAGGAAGGAGTGGACAACACATTGCAAAGCATCGGCATCCTCATGCAACTCAAGGGTGAGCAGAACGACAGCGGAATTGGCCCAGATCTCTTGCACGAAGGATAAGGCCCAGGCCACCCCAATCGGTAGATTGGGGTGGCCTGGAATTTGCGCTTACCGCTTGGCTGTCAGATCATTGAAAATCGTCTGCCAAAAAAACCCGCACTGAAAGGCCAGGCTGATCTGCATCAGCAGCGACGTGCCCGCCTGCACATCCTTGTACCGCTCAAAGGTGGCCTGGAAAGTGACCAGCGTTGCCACCAGGGCCATGACTACCTGCGGCGTTGAAGGGCAATAGGTCTGGCCAGCTTGGGTGGCTTCAAAGAAGCTCTTGGCCAGAACCCCGGTCAACGCCGAGCCGAACCATAGCCACAAGCGGCCTTCTCGCCGCAGGTAGCGGGCTATTGGGCGTTGCCATCGTTGCAGGGCGTGACGTACACAAGCAAGTCGTTGTTGTCGCTTTCTGTTTCTCATCGGGAAGCTCCTTTCGGATGGACTTCCGTCTGAGAGGCCTCTCGGACATTGCGGATAAATCAGGTCAACCTTTCGCGAGTATGGTACTGCGAACGTTGTTGCATGTCAGTCCCCATACTGGTGGCATTTTGGTAGCATTCGAGTGCACAGAGGCAGATCGGAGGTGTTATGGCACAAGGAAGCAAACAACACAATGATCCAAATGTGATGCAGAAGGTCGAACCCTATGGCGACTTGAGCACCGCAACCGTTCTCATCATCGGTCACGATCCGCGCTTGCAGCGCAGCAAGGCCGAGGCCAAGTATCCTTTCTTCTTCGAGACCCTGATAGGCCCAAAGCCAACATCCGCGTCCGAACGGCGCAAATACGAGTTGGCGCAAGCCGTTTGTGAGTACATTAACTGGCTGGCTGACTGCCGAGTGCCACTGAAAGAACTGTACGTCACTAACCTTTGTAATGAGTTTCTGCCCCATGTCAACAACTCGGGCACGGTGCTCATCCCCGACGACAAGGCTGAGCAAGGTCTGGTGGAAATCGAACAGGCCATTGCCGAGGGGCACTTCTCCGTCATCTTGCCGATGGCAGTGCAGACCTTTTATCATCTCTGCCGGTTGGGGTTTGTAGATGAGCAGACGGATGTCCTCAAGCGATTTGTGGCTGCGGCGCGCCCGCGCGCGTCCAAAGTGCGGCAGGGCGTCTATGTCTCAACAGGTGTGGCCCCGTTCCTGACTGTGTGCGGGCAGAGATTCCATCATCGCGGCATTCCGGTGATTCCCGTTTTGCATGTCAAGCAGTGGCCGCTCAAATCCAGCGCGGCCAGGTATGCAGAGCCAATGGAGCGAGCGAGGCAAGAAGTTCGGGCATTTGTTGGTCAGGCTCAAACCGCGTAATCGCGGGACGGCTTCGATCTGCATCTGAATAACGACCTTCGAGCGCAAGGCTAGCTTGATCAACAAGTAACGGTGGAAGCGGAGGATTCTCGATGTCTACATTCAAATCAGGCACGCAAGAATCACCAACTGGCGCAGATGCCACCAAGCCAATGAGTCTAGAAGAGGCCCGCTCCGTTTTGTGGTTTCGCAGCTACAATCGTCCCATCGGTGAACTGTTGGACGAGGGGCGTATCAATCAGGACAGATTAGAGTGGGCGGCCCAAAATGCTTACGATCCAAGGATCAAGCAAGCTTCGACCGTCATCCTGAATTGGATGAAACAGCCCAGGCCGACACCACAGGAAGAGAAGCCGCCCACACCTCAGCATCAAGCGACCCAAGTGCCAGCTGTTCAAGTTGGAATGACAGTTGAGCAAGCCCGCCATACCTTATGGCCCTTCGGAGGGTTCAAAGGTCAGCCGATGGGGACACTGGTTGACTCCCGGCAACTGACCCTCAAGGATTTGGCTTATGCAGTTGAGAATGCTTGGGACGAGCAAGTACGGCGCGCTGCGATTCTCATGATGGCAGTACGCCTGAACCAAGCTGTGAAGGAGACTGCGCCGTCGGCTGGCCCGCTCAAGGTCTCGTCTGGCGGTAGGAGCTTTGCGGAAAGAAGGCAGCTTCTTTTGTCCCTAATCCAAGGCCTTGTACTTGGGGCAGTGTGTATGCTGTCGCTCGTGTTTATGATTCAGTCCATTGCGGCGTCATTGACATCACGTCCGAGTAAATCGTTGACCGAGATACTGGCTACGCCTGTCAACGTGGTTTATCTGCTTATCTTCATCGCCTTGATCATTGGCATAGTCCAGTTGATTAATCGCTTGATCAACTGGACTCTGAACAAGCTGGATAGGCAGATTGACAATTACCGTAAAGGTCAGGAGGGGGAAGATCAAGTTGTCGAGGTCATGCGCCAGAATCTGGATGGCAATTGGACACTTTTCCGCAATGTGAATTTGCCTGGACGAAACAAGACCGACATTGATGGCATTCTGGTGGGGCCGTCGAGTGTATGGGCACTAGAAGTCAAGATGTTCAGCGGTGAATACAGGAATACCGGCGAACACTGGGAATGTCGTGCTGGCAACAAGTGGAAATTGCTGAGGAAAAGTCCAAGCCGCCAAGCGCAGGACAGCGCAGTCCGTCTTGCCAACTTCTTCAAGGCTGATGGCATCAAGCAATGGGTCACGCCTGCCGTGGTCTGGGCGAACCGTGCAAGCCCGCTTACTGTTGAAAATCCATCTGTTGCAGTCTGGAGGATTGACCGACTGCCTGAAGAACTGGGCAACATTTGGCAGGGCAGGAGAGTCCCTGAGCCGGACAGAGCACGTATCATTGCCAAGTTGACTACATTATGCGAGAAGCCAGTTGAGTCTGGTTGATCATTTTGCGCGGGGTGACCCGGCATGGAGGCCTCGCCGCAAAAGGATGCCGTCATCTCTGGGAGCTGGGCCAACGCCACCGGCAGCACCGTCTTCACCGGCGACCGGAACGTGGTCGGCGTGCAACAGGGAGCGACCCTGCATGAATTTGTGATCCTGCCGGCCGAGTTGCAGGTCATCCGCGCGCCAAGAGCAACGTAGATACGCGCACGCCGGAAGAGTTGCTCTACATTATCGAGGCCAAGAGCCGCGAGGTGCACGAGGCGCTGGCGATTTTCAGGACAAGGCCGGGCGGCGAGCAAAACGTCAATCCCCCCGCCAGCCCGGCAACGTCGTCGCCTCCCAAATGACACCCCCGATCAGCGCCCACGCCACCCGCTTGTGCAAATCGGGCTCTCCGGACTTTTCGGGTCTGCCTTTTGATCTAGTCTCCCTGAAGAGTGTGGTCGATCTGTTGCACCCTACTCATGGCAATCTGCTCGCGCCAGATAGCTATATCTGGCGCTTGACTGGCGGGATTTGGCAATCCCGCCAGAGCAAGATAAGCCAACCACACTTAATGGGGAGACTATCCAGATTCGCCCCAAACTGAAATACACCCTGTCAAGCTGGCACAGCAATGCAGAGTGTGATATACTTTTAATCAAGTTGTTCTCCAGGTAGAGTTCCTCTCAGAGTCTTGAGGATAGACGGCCAAAGCGTATTCCTGACTGGAGTCAGAAGACGAGCATGTACTCAGGCAAGCTCACTACCCTCGATGCAATTCAGCAATTCTGTCACACAAAAGCCATTGCTATTTCCCGGCCCCCGTCGTGACAGCAAGTGACTGGCTGCTTTTGCTGAATTGTCTCCTCGTGATCAAGCGTCCGTATAACAGGAGGAGAGTCATGAACACGACGAATTGGAAACGATACGCGCAAATCATAGCGACGTGTGTCTTGCTGCCTCTTTCGCTTGCCGTCCCCCAAGCGGCCTCAGACCTGACGGCGGCGCCAGCCGGACAAGCTGCACCTGTACAGACGACCGCTAGCATCACGCTTGCGCCCACAGGCGACACCACCGTCCAGGAAGCGCATCCGGCCACTAATTACGGCGACTCAAATAGCCTGCTCCTGGGACGCATTGACGGTGGACGCGCCCGGGCGTTGATCGAATTCGACATAGGCGAAATACCTCTAGGCGCTACGATCAACAGCGCGACCTTGCTCATCTACCAGGGAGGATGGTACGACTATTCTGGCAGTGTTCGCACCGTCTCCGCCGACCGGGTGACCTTAGCCTGGCATGAGGCGGTGGCTACCTGGAACTATGCCCCTACGATTGGCACAACCGTCGGGTCGGTCAACGTAGGGATGAGTACCGGCGGGTACAGTATTGACGTGACGGATGCGGTCCGGGAGTGGTACACCGGCGCGGCTCCCAACTACGGCTTGCTGCTGCGCGGATACGAAGGTTCCGAAAACGTGTACCGGTTGTTTGTCCCGCGCCTCTACGTCCACCAGCCTCAACTGATCGTTGACTACACGCTACAACCTGCCACACTGGACGTCTCGACTCATTTGACAGGCTTTCAGACGGACGGTCAAAAGATCCGCCCATCATCCTCGATTGTTCGGGTTATCAATCGCGGCATCGGGGCGGTGAGCTGGTCCATCAATAAGGGTTCGACAGCATGGCTTGATATTGTGCCAACCAGCGGTTCTACCTCGGCCAGTTATAACACGCTGGTCGAGGTATCTGTTCTTACCAACACCCTATCCCCTGGCACATACACAGCACCGTTTACCATCACGGCCTCAGGCGCACAAAATAGTCCGCAGGTCGTCCAGGTCACCGTCAACTACAGAGCCACTTCCTTTCAGGAAATCTACGTGCCCTTGGTTCTGCGCGACTCCGCCGGGGGCTCCGAGGGCAGTAGCAGCGAGTCGCCAATGGTTGCGCTGCTCGTCGGCATCGCTGACTACCAGTATCTACAACCGCCTCCGTCTGGGGCCACGCGCACCGGTGATTGGGGCTACGATCTAGAATACACTCACCAGGACCCGGACCACGTTCGCAAGCCTATTATGGCATTCGGCAGCGCTAATGCCGACAACACCCGTCTCTTTGTTGACGCAGAAGCTCCCCTGGCCGGTATTCAACAAGCTTTTGCATGGGCAGATGAGCAAGAAGGGAAGACCTCCGGCGGCCCGGCAAAAGTCTTTTTCAGTTACAGCGGCCACGGCGGCCAGGGCGCGGGAGGAACGCCGCTCATTACTGCTTATGATACCAATGAGGTCGGAGGGGATTTCACCAACGCCATCTCCGGCGCTACGTTGGGTAGCTGGCTAGATAGCCTGGACTCGCAGCAAGTTTTCGTCGCCATTGATGCCTGCCGCAGCGGCGGGTTGCTGCCGACCCTGAGCCAGCCTGGGCGTGTCGTTCTGACCTCTGCTGCCAGCGACCAATCTGCCTGGGAAGTGAGCGAGTTCAATGGCACTGTTTTCACTCATTACCTCGTTCAGGCGTTGATGGACCCCAGCGCTGACACCAACGGCAATGGGTGCATCTCGGCTGAAGAGGCCTATGCTTATTCAGCTAACCGTACTGACTCCTACGTTCAGACCTTTACCGTGACTCATCAAATCCCGCAGATGTATGACGGCGTGCCCGGCCAACTTTGCTTGAGCGTGCTGCCCTCTTACGGACCGATGGCGGCTGCGTCGCTTGTGGCCGGTGAGGCGGGCCAGCCCGCAGGCGCTGTCTTTTTCTTTGCCGAGCCGGTCGCTTTACCCAAGCTTGCCACCCCTTTGCGGTGAGGGGCCAGCCAGGATGTCGCAGACCGAATTGCTTTCTGCCGTTCAAGCGCTGGTGGCCGCCGACTCTGTAGACAGCTTACGGGATGTGCTGGCGCGCTCTCCGGTCCTTCACAATTCCGAAACGGACCGCCAGTTGACGCGCGTTATCCAGGCCGGGCTGCAGCGCGACGCCATTGCTGCCGTCTCTTCGCTGTTCGTTGTGCGTGACTTTATGCTTCGACTCCGGCGAGGCCAAACGCTTGAAGCGGCCTCAAGTGCAGTAGGCGGAGCCCCTCTCTATCGGGCAGACCCTATCGGCCAGCTCATCCGCGATCCTCAACCTTCGCTGCGCCAGGTGGATCTCTGTCGCCGGGCGCTGGACCTTGTCCGCGGCGAGACCGAGCCTGCTCTGTGGGCTTACCTCCACTTTCTGCTGGCCGATCGCCTGATGCTCGATCGCACGCCTCCCCGCATTCAGGCGGCGGTAGGCGCTTTTCAAGTTGCCGGCGACGTGTGGGAGGCGTGCGGACAATTCGAGCAAGCCGCCCAGGCCCGCTATGAGCTAGCTCGGTTGTTGATTGATTTTTCCAGCGGCGATGACCGGACTGTTGCTCTCCAGCGTGCTGTTAAAGTCCTGGAATCCACACTGGCTGTCTGGACTCGCGACGCACATCCCCAGGAATGGGGCAATGTCCAGGCGGCGGTGGGACTTGCGATCGAAAACTCGCCCGGCGGCCTGGATGCCGATAGCCTGGAACGCGCCATCGGTCACTATGAGGCCGCGCTCTATGTGCCCATTGATCCGTCTTTCAGCCCGGCCTTTGAGCTAGCGCGACGCCAGTATCACCTGGCGATTCTTTACGCCCAGCGCTATCGAGACGACCGGGTGACCAACGTGGAGCGCGCTATCGAGCTGCTTCAGGCAGCTTTGGAGGTGCGGACGCGCGACCGCCACCCGGAGGAATGGGCCGACACGAAAGACGGCCTGGGCAACGCTCTTCAGCAACGACTGCGCGGCGACCCTGCCCAGAACCTCGAACAAGCGATCCTGGCCTACCAGAATGCGCTGCAAGTTTGGACACGTCAGCGGAACCCGGCTCGTTGGGCGACGATACAACGCAACCTGGCCGAGGCTTATCGTCATCGTGTCCTGGGACAACCTGAAGAAAATCAGGAGACGGCAATTGCCTGCTTCAGCGAAGCTTTGGCTGTCTACACCCGTCGAGAGCATCCCAGCCAATGGGCTTCTGTCCACAATAGCCTGGCCAACCTCTACTGCAATCGCCGGCGGGATGGTCGCGCCAGTAACATAGAAAGCGGCATCTATCACTATAACCAGGCCCTCGAAGTGTACACGCGCGACGCCTATCCCCGCCAATGGGCGCAGACGATGAACAACCTGGCTAACGCCTATTGTGAACGAGTGGACGGCGACCACCTGGAAAACCTGCACGCCGCCATTGCCCTTTATCAACAGTCACTTGAGGTGCGCACTCGACAGTCCTATCCGCTCGAATGGGCTGACACATATAACAATGTTGGCACCGCGTATGCCGGCCTGCAACAGGTGGAGCAAGCCATCGAACACTTTCAGAAGGCGCTTGAGGTTCGCACCGTGGATGCGTTGCCCGACAAGGCGCTGCAGACGGCCCGCAATCTGGGAAAGCTACATTTTGACCGTGGCAAGTGGCGCGAAGCGATCAGCGCCTACTGGCTTGCCCTATCGGCCAGCGACCGACTCTATCACCAGGCTGTCACAGAAGCGGGCAAGCGTGCAGAGATCGGCCGAGTTGGGGAGGTGACGCACCCCATCGCCTATGCTCTGGCCCAAGCGGGCGACTTGAAAGAAGCCGTTCTGGCCCTTGAGCGAGGACGCGCCCGCCTGTTAGCCGAAGCGTTGAGCCGCGACCGGGCTATGCTGGATGGCATCTGCGACCAAGATCGGAAAAAGTATGAGGATGCTGTTCGCAGGATTCGCGCCTTGGAGAGTGAGCTGCGCGCAGCCGAACTGGATGCTCAAGGGGCCACCGATAAGCCGAACACCAGAGCTCGCTCGTTCGTCGAGCTCGCCGAGGAACTGGCGTCTGCACGCCAGGAGTTGGATCGGGTGGTGCAATCCATCCGCCAGATTGCTGGTTTTGAGAACTTTCTGGCTCTGCCAGACTGGGGCGAAGTCGCCAGGGCTGTTCTGCCGGATATGTCGTTGGTTTATCTGGTCGTCACGCCAGCCGGCGGGCTGGCCCTGGCCGTCCACAAGACGGATGCGATCTCTGTGGAGTCAATCCAGTTGGATGATTTGACTGACGAAACGCTATCGCAATGGGTGAGCAAGTGGCTTGAGGTCTATTCTCACTATGTAAAGGCCCGAATAGCCTATGGTCAGGCTGTAAGAGAGATCGAGCGTACATTGCCGCCTGTTTCCGAGCAGGAGAAGAAAGCGAGGTTGCAGCCTCTGAAGGAGGCAGCGGCTATTTCCAAGAAGGCTTGGTTTGCTGTTGTGGAGGAGACCACCTGCCAGATGTGGAATGCTTTGGTGGGGCCACTGGTCGGCGCGCTGCAAAAGTGGGGGTATCAACAAGCGACCCTGATACCTACCGGCCTGCTGGCTTTCCTCCCCCTTCACGCCGCCTGGCGTCTTGACAAAGATGGCGCTCGCCAATATGCCTTGGACGATATCGCCTTTGCATTTGCCCCTTCGGCCCGTGCGCTTGCCTACGCGCAACGGGTGGCGACCACCGTCGTGGGCGTCTCACTCCTGGGCGTGGAAAACCCTGATGGCTCTTTGGCTTACGCGGCGCAGGAGATGGAGGCCGTCACTCGGCACTTTGCGGATTCCTGGGTGGTGTCCGGCGAACGCGCTACTCGCAACACGGTTCTGCAGGCCCTGCCGAAACACGATGTTTACCACTTGGCCTGTCACGGCAACAGCAATTGGGATGACCCGTTAAAGAGCGCATTGTGGATGTTGGAACACGTCCCTCTCTCCCTTCGAGATTTGTTGGCTTTGGAATCCAAGCCTCAGGCCCGGCTGGCTTTTCTTTCCGCCTGCGAGACGGGGTTGCCTGGGATCGAGTTGCCTGATGAGGTAGTGGGACTGGCTGCCGGCTTTCAACAGGCTGGGGCTGCCGGGGTCGTGTCTACCCTCTGGTCAGTGGAGGATAAAAGCACGGCGCTGCTGGCAGGGCGCTTTTACGAGAACTGGAAGGGGAGTCAGGAAAAGCCAGGAATGCTGCCATTGCCGGCGTTGGCGGCCGCGCAGCAGTGGCTGCGCGACGAGGCCGAGGGAGGAAAATGGGCGCATCCCTACTACTGGGCAGCGTTCACCTTGATGGGAACGTAGCCATAATCTCGGTAATCAATAGTCATCATCTCATAGGGAAAGGAGCAAATACAATGAAAAGAAAAGAGCGGGAAACTCTGCCGGAGGATCGCCACGAAAAGGAAGCCGCTAGCGACAGCTTTCGTGGGGGAGATGCGCTGTTCGGGCAAGAGTCTATCCGTCCCTCGTCATACTCTTGCGCACATCACGGAGAGATTCTGGCGCAGGATGTGGTCTGGGATCGAGATGATCACCCTCACTGCCCTCAGTGCAATGCACTGCTCAAGCCTAAAGTGGGGGCATGAGCCATGTTAGGCACGTTTCTGGACAAAGCCAGCGGACTGCTGGATCGCCGCTTTTTGTTGATCTACTGGTTCCCCACTTTGATCGCCGGCATGACGGCTCTGCTTTTGCGCGTGATGGTCTATGGGCTTGCTGCTACCTGGCAGTGGTGGCTGCGGTTAGGGCCAACCCAAGGCCAAGAAAAGGGCGACTATGCCCAGATTTGGGTTCTGTTGGGCGCATTGCTCCTCATCGCGCTGCTGGCCTACCTGCTACAAGCTTTCACACGCCCACTAGTGCGCTTCTATGAGGGGTATTGGCCTCAATGGCTGCGTGGCTGGGCTACACAACGGGTGAAGCGCCTCTGGCAGCAGTGGCGAAGTGAGCGGGCGAAAGCAGCACAAAACGATCTTGCGCAGTACGCGGCGTTGCAAAGCCGGCTTCACCACGAGTACCCTGCCCAGGCGGCGCGGTTGCTCCCTACCCGACTCGGGAACATGCTGCGGTCTGCCGAAGACTATCCGATCACTACCTATGGGATGGATGCCGTCTTTTGGTGGCCCCGGCTGTTCCCGCTGCTGCCGGAAGCGGTGCAAACACGGATTGAAGATGCTCTCACGCCACTCCTGGCTCTGCTCAACTTGGCTACCCTGATCAGCCTGGTATCTGTGGACGGGGTGCTTTACCTTTGGCGGGCCAGAGCGGGCGGTTGGTGGGGACCTATAGCGGTATTGGCCGGTGGCTTGTTCCTGGCATGGCTATCTTACCAGGGGGCCGTAACTCAGGCGTGGGAATATGGGCAACGGATCCGGTCTGCGATTGATCTGTACCGCCTTGATCTGCTCAAAGCACTGCACCAATCGATGCCCAAAACCCCGCGGGAGGAACGGGCATTGTGGGAGCGGCTGGAAGCATGGCTCTACAACCAGGACCGAGGGGCAGTGCAAGGCTTGACCTATGAGCACGCCGACAAAGTGAAAAAACCGGAATAGAGGCCATTTGCGCTGCGGCGCGGGAAGGACTGGACAACGCAACATTCGAGAGCAAGCAGCGATACTTGCCTGCTGGATGTTCGTGATAAACTTGCGGTTGAAATGGGGAGAAGGTGGTGTATGTCAGATGCAAACTAGGCGAGCAACGGGTGTCAGTTGCAGTAACATCGCCCTTGTCAAGTATTGGGGCAATCGCGACCACGTTCTGCGTCTGCCTTCCAATTCTTCCCTCTCGATGAACCTCGCCGCGCTGACGACGACGACGACCGTCGAGTTTCGCTCGGACCTGGCCGCCGACGTGCTGACGATTAACGGCACCGTGGCGCAAGGTTCCGCCCGTGAGCGAGTCATCACACACCTTGACCGCATCCGCGCGCTGGCTGCCCTCAACGCCAGGGCCAGTGTGACCTCGCACAACAACTTTCCCGCCGGAACAGGTCTGGCTTCTTCCGCCTCTGCATTTGCTGCGCTGACAGTCGCCGCGTGCGCTGCAGTCGGGCTGTCGCTTTCCACCGACGAGCTGTCACGGTTGGCGCGGCGGGCCTCCGGGTCGGCGTGCCGGAGCGTGCCGGGCGGGTTCGTCTTGTGGGATGCCTGCGACGAGGATGACTGCTCGTTCGGGCGGACGATTGCCCCGCCCGACTATTGGGATTTGCGCGATGTGATTGCCATCGTCGAATCGGCGCACAAGGCGACCGGCTCGACGGAGGGCCACGTACTGGCCGACACGAGCCCACTGCAGGCGGCGCGTGTGGCCAGTACTCCGGCGCGATTGGAGCGCTGCAAGGCCGCGCTGCTTGCGCGTGACTGGCCGGGGCTGGCTGCCGTGGTGGAACAAGATGCGCTGGCGATGCACGCCGTGATGATGACGAGCCAGCCGCCGCTGCTCTACTGGCGCCCGGCGACGTTGGCCGTGATGCAGGCCGTGCGCGCCTGGCGAGCCGATGGCCTGGCCGTCGCCTTTACGATGGATGCCGGTCCGAACGTCCACTGCATCTGTCCGGCGGACTCGGCTCCCCAGGTTGAAAACCTCGTCCGCGCCATCCCCGGCGTTGTGCGCATCTTGGCCAGTGGGGTGGGAGGCGGCAGCCTCGTTCTGGCAGAGACCCCCGCACATCCGGAGTAAAAGCTTTGGCGGGTTCACCGCCCAAAGGCTCGACTCCATGACTAGATTTAGCCGCACCCAGAAATGTGATGCGCTATCCTCGCGCCAGGATGTCCTTCAAACGCTCCCAGCCGGCCTGCCAGGAAGCGTGGTCGCCATACAGCACGCCGCACAGGATTTCGTTGAGCGGGACGTGCTGGGCCAGGCGTATCATGCGATGGCGGAGGGTCGCACTGACCGGGCCCTCATAATAGGTCAGTAATCGCTCGACCACGTCGTCGCCATAGTCGAACCACACGGCCACCCAATCGCTGGCCGGATCGCCGATGCCCGCGCTTTCAAAGTCAATCACGCCCCTCAGCGTCTCGCCGTCTGGGTCGAACAAGATGTGCTCGGCCCACAGGTCGCCGTGGCAGAGCGTCGGCGTGTAGTCAAACAAAGTATCGTCGCCCAGCAAACCGGATAGAGTGTGCGCAGCCCATGCCCGTTGCCGCTCGTCGAGCAGCGGCAAGACGTGTCGGCGAACCTGGTCACACCAGTTCAGCCACTCGTCATGGCGCTCGCCCAACGTGCGCGTTCTGAGGCCGGCCGCTTGCGCCTGCTCAATGGGGAAGCGGTGCAGCTCGGTGAGGAAGCAGGCCAATTGGCGCAGGGGCCGGTCGGAGCGGCACGTCGCCAGCCGCTGGGGATCGAGTGGCACGCCTTCTATCTTGCGATAGCCGACGAATCGTAGAGTAACAGCGCGGTCTGAGACGTACTCGTAACGTGGGACCGGGAGCGACACGGCGTCAGCCAACTCAGGCAGCAGCCTGATTTCCAGGTCGAGGCAGGCTGCCGAGTCGGGCTGCTTGGGAAAGCGCCAAACCAGGCCGCTATCCGTCTCAAAGACCCAAAAGACGCCGCCCTCCCCCAACAACCGGAAGCCGGAAAGGTCGAGGCGCGGAAACTGCTGTGCGACTGCGCTCTGGTAGAGTTGAATATCCATCTAGATTTTGGGTTTTGACGCACAGGTAAAGCGGGTGTATCATTTCCGACCAGACAAGGAGCCTGCCATGAACGCAATCTGTCCTCGCTGCGGCACGATGAGCCTGGCCGGCGCGCAGGCCAAACGCTTTACCTGCAAGACGTGCCACCTGCGTTTCTGCAACGAGTGCCAACACTGGAAAGTGGATCGCAAACAACCCTATTGCGCGCGGTGTGGGGCCGGGTTCAGCGACCCGCCGCCTGCCATGCCATCCGGGCTTGCCGCCGTGGTGTTTTATGTCCCGATCGTCGCGGCCCTGCTGCTCTCTGTCTGGCTTCCCCTCCAGTTTTGGCAGCTCGCGCTCGTCATCGTCGTGCCGCTGGTAGCTTATACCTCGACGTACCTGGCGATGTTTTACCGCCGCACCGGCCTCGCACAAGCTGCGCGCCGCGAAGCGATTCTGCTGGCCCGCCGCGCATTGATGCTGGCCGCCATCGTCTACGTCGTCATGACGCTCACCAACCCGGGTACGTTGGTCATCGGGTTCGTCATCGCCGCCGGTCTGGTCATAATCGGGCTGGCCGCCCAGCGTGCGAACCTGCTCGTGATCAAGGAGCTGCAAGCCAATCGGCCCGCGTGGAGCGCAATCCTTTCGATGTCGAATTGGGAGGCATTCCTGATGCGGTTCCCCGAGGCCCGGTGATTCGACGACTTGCGTTCAGCCGATAACCTGCATCCCGCGCCAAGGCGCCGAACGCACGGCGCCGCTCGCGCCGACCAAATGCTCCAGCGCCCCGGTGAGCGCCGTCACGTCTCCAGTGGTGTAAAACACCTGGAAAGCTCCCTTCGCTCTATCGCTCGCAAGTAATCCCGGCTGTTCCATCACCCGTCTCACTTGCCGCGCGATGGCCGGCGCCGGGTCAATCACCTGCACACCCGGCCCAACCATGCGCCGGATTGCAGGCGCAAGAAACGGATAGTGCGTGCAGGCCAACACGATCGTATCCACGCCGGCTTGCATCATCGGAGTGAGATACTGCCGCAGCATCGCTTCGGTATCGGGCGTATCCAGCCGCCCGGCTTCCACTTGCTCCACCAGCCCAGGGCACACCTGATTGACCAATTGCACGCCATTGGCAAACCGTTCGACGACGCTGGCGAACAATTCGCCCTGGAACGTGGCCGGGGTCGCCATCACGCCGACCTTGCCGGTGTGTGTGCCTTGCGCCGCTGGCTTGACCGCCGGCTCCATTCCGACGAACGGTATAGCAGGAAACGTGGCGCGCAGGTGAGCCAACGCCGCCGCCGATGCGGTGTTGCACGCTACGACAATGATCCGGCAGCCCAGGCTCAAGAGGAAGCGCGTGATGGCTTCCGAGAATGCACGGATTTCTCCCATCGGGCGGGGACCGTAGGGGATGTGCACCTGGTCGGCAAAGTAGACCGTGCTCTCGTCCGGCAACTGCGCCGTGACCTCGCGCCAGACGGAAAGCCCGCCCACGCCAGAGTCAAACAGGCCGATCACTTGTACTGGCCTCGACCAAAGCGCGGAACAGCGCCAGCATGTCTGCGCGGTTGCGGAACATCTCTTCCGGGTGCCACTGCACACAGATTGCGAAACGATGCCCCGGAGCTTCAGCGCCTTCGACCACGCCGTCGGGCGCCCAGGCAGTGTAAACGAGGCCGTGTCCCGGCTCCTGGCATGACTGGTGATGCCAACTGTTGACCGGAACCTCCGTCGCGCCCAGGATGCTTGCCAGGCGTGTGCCGGCTTCCACGCGAACTATGTGGGCGATGAAATCGCGTAGAGTCTCGTCGCTATACGTGTGCACCACCCTCTTGGAGACTTGGTCGGGAATGTCCTGTATCAGCGTCCCGCCAGCCGCCACGTTCATCACCTGGATGCCCCGGCAAATTGCAAGCACCGGTTTGTCTTCGGCCAACGCCCAGCGGGCTAGCGCCAGCTCGGCGCGGTCGCGCTCATCGCTGACACGGTGCGTGGCGTGGTGCCTGGGCTGACCGAAAATCGCCGGGTCAATGTCGCCGCCGCCGGAAAGCAAGAGACCATCGAGCCGGGCGAATAGCTCGTGCAACTCGTTTTCTTGCAGCAGAGGAGAAATAGTGACGGGCAGCCCTCCCGCCGCTTGAACCGCTCGGATATAGTTTTCGTTCAAGTTGTACGTGTAACGTGCCAGCGGGCCGTAGGGCTCACTCTTCCAGCCTGTGATACCAATGAGGGGTAAAGACAATGTGGCCTCCAGGAATCCTGTTTACTTGATCACGGTTCCGGTTAAGTCGTATTCCATGGCGCCCGTGACGCGCACACGGACGAACTCGCCCACCGGCAAGTTGTCTTCAATGACCATCAGCCCATCAATCTCTGGCGCGTCGCGATACGTGCGCCCGATCGTCAGCTCGTCGCCCTGGCCTTCTACCAGCACGTCGAGCGTCTTGCCGACGAGCGCCTGGTTCTTGCTCAGGCTGATAGGCTGCTGGAGCGCCATCAAGGCTTCGTAGCGCTCACTTTTCACTGGCTCTGGCAATGGATCCGGCAGGTCGGCAGAAGGTGTCCCCGGCTCAAAGCTATAGGTGAACGCGCCGACGCGGTCAAATTGCAGGTCGCGGACGAACTGGCAGAGCGCGTCGAACTCGGCATGGGTCTCGCCGGGGTAGCCGACAATGAACGTGGTACGGATGGCGATGTCGGGCATCGCCGCGCGCAGCTTGCCCAGCGTGCGATACACCCACTCTACGTTGGCTGGACGGCGCATCCGTTTGAGCACGTCGGGATGGCCGTGCTGCAACGGGATATCCAGGTAATGTACGATCTGCGAGCGGCTCGCCATCACCTCAACCAGCCGGTCGCTGACTGCGCCCGGGTAAGCATACATCAGCCGCACCCATTTCAACTCCGGCGCGGCATCGCAGATGGATTCCAGGAGACCCGGCAGCGCGTCTTTTAACCCCAGGTCGTGACCATAGTCAGTCGTATCTTGGGCGATGAGGATGAGCTCTCGCACGCCCCGCGCAGCCAGCTCCCGCGCCTCGGCGATGATCGCCTGGGGAGGGCGGCTGACGGCGGTGCCTTTGATGTGAGGGATAGAGCAGAACGCACAGGGACGGCGGCAACCATCGGCTATCTTGACGTAGGCCGAAGCGCCCTGCACAGCTACGCGCCGCACGCCACGCTCGTCCGAGCCGACGACAGTCGCTTCGTCGGGGAGGTGGTACATCGGCTCAGGCTCGGCACGGCCCGGCACCTGCTCGATAAATTCGACAATGTCCATCCACCGGCGTGTGCCGATGATGCCATCCAGCCCCGGCACCTGCTGCGCGAGCTTTTGTCCCCAGATTTGCGAGAGGCATCCGGCGGCAATGAGGATTTGTCCGCGTTTTTTGGATTGGGCGAGCTCGCGCAGATGCTGGAGAGATTCCTCGCGCGCCGGGCCGATAAAGCCGCAGGTATTGACGATGAGCACGGACGCTTTGCCGGCCTCTTGGACGGCGGTGTAACCCGCCTCGTCCATCAACTGCGCCATACTATGCGAGTCCACCGTGTTTTTTGAACAGCCTAGCGACAATAGAAAATAGGGTTTCATTTGGTCAACCAGTCATCAGTCAATCGGCCAATCAGTCAATGAGCCACTCGGTCAACTGGGTGACCGGATAGCCGGGCGACTGATTGACAGGGTAATTAGGGAGTCGGAGATGGTATGGGGGCCGGGGCAGTTGGCGTGGGTGGAAGAGCTATCTCGCCGGCCGGCGTCCATGCGCGCGCGACAATCTGGCCGCGCGGGCCGAGCACGCCCACCGGTCTGCCATTGTACGAAGCCGTCAACCCCGCACCGTTGCTCGCCTCGACGATGAGCAGTTCCTTGGCTTCCCAGTTGAGCGCCTGGCCTGGCGCAAACATGCCCTCGAACGCCGTCGTCCCATCCGTCGAAACGCGCACCCAGACGTGCTCGGTCGCCGCCAGTGCGACCTGCACATAGCCCGTCGTGCTGGTCGAGCGGAGGCTTGCAGTAATGTTTGGCGCAGTTGCCATGGTCGGCGTAGCCGGCGGGACAGTGGGCGGCAGCGGAGTAGCTCGTGGCGCTCGCGTCGGCGCGGGGCGAGGGGCGGAAGCCGGCTGGCTCAAGCCCGGCCCCAGGAGAACGTATACCGCCAACGCCAGCACACACAGCACCAGGATCGCTGCCAGCGCAATAAGCACCGCCTCCGCCGTCAGCCACGAGGGGCGTTTTGGCAGACGCGCACGTGAAGCAGCAGCCGCTGTCGCCGCAATAGCCGCGAGCCTGGGCGGGGCAGAAGGAGCAGGCGCTGGTCGAGGTTGAGTCGAGGCAGGCGAGGTCGGAATAGCAGGCGGCGGAGTGGGCCGAGGTTGGGCCGCAACAGGTGGAGGGGACGTAGCCGGCTGGGTCGGTTGAGGCGCCGCCGCTCGCGTGGCAGGTTGGGGCCTGGATTGCGGGGGAGCGGGGCGCACGGTCACCGGCCGCGCTGGCGAGGCGGACTTGAGCGCGGCGGCTGTCTGCGCCGCGCGAGTCTCGCGCTCGTAGCTAGACAGTGTCTCTTCAGCGCTCAAGCCAACACAGTTGGCATAGCGCTTTAAAAATCCACGTATCTGCACTGGGCCAGGCAGTGCGTCAAAGCGGCCTTCTTCCATGGCCTGAAGGTAACGCCGGCGAACGCCAGTCGACTTTTCCAGCTCTTCCAGCGACAGGCCTTTGTTTTCCCGTGCGCGGCGCAGTTGATCGCCCAGTTCGCGCTGTGGCATTGCCTCACACACAAAAGCCATCGGCATGGAACGCGCCGATGGCTGCCTCTTGCTCGTAACTGATCTCTATCCTCAATGGAGGACGCAAGAATCGCCCCGACTCTTTATGCAGTGGGCTGAGCAGCTTCGGCCCCGGTGGACTCAGATTCCTCCACGGCTGGCTCGACAATAACCGTCACCTCTGGGGCCAGGTCAGTGGCCAGCCGGATCGGCACGGCGTGCGTGCCCAGGCTGCGCAGCGGCTCGCGTAGCTCAACCTTGCGCTTATCCACCTCGATCCCCTTTTCGCGCTGGATAGCTTCGACAATGTCGTTGGCGGTGATCGAGCCATAGAGCTTGCCGGTCTCGCCGGCGAGCGCGCGGAAGGTCAACGTCGTCCCGGTCAACTGGTTGGCCACGGCTTGCGCCTCGGCAAACAAGCTGGCCTGCCGTTTCTCTTCGGCTTTGCGAATGGTTTCGGCCTGCTTGAGCGCCCCCCCGGTCGCCAAAACCGCCAGGCCGCGCGGGATGAGATAGTTGCGAGCATAGCCATCGGCCACGTTCTTGACGGTGCCGGCCTTGCCCAACTTGGCGTGATCCCGCAGCAACAACACTTTCATAAGTCCAGACTCCTCTCCAAAGTGGGGCAATCATACCTCAGGAGGTAATAAGATGCAAGTTGAGGCAGCCGTCGGCAGCCGGTCATCCGTGATCCGCTATCGGTTGTCAAAGTGGGCTTTCGATGCTAACATCATCCGAGTTTCCTGGGTGAGGTCAACCGATGTCATCTACCGAAGAGCCTTTTGTGTTCCAAGCGCTTTGCGGAGAGGCTCGCATTCCATTCTTTGACAAAGACGGAGGGTCGGATTGATGCTTGCGCCACAACCTGCTTCGCCCGACAAGGCGCGGCTCGTCCGCGAGTCGTATGCTACCGACAAGCCGCTCTCGGTGCGGATCGAGACGCACCGCCGCTACAGCGTGCCCCCGATTGACCTGCCCACGTGGGCGCTCGACCGCCATGCCTGGCGTGGCGACGAAACGGTGCTCGACATCGGCACGGGCACCGGGCAGTACCTTGCGCCGCTGCGGGACCGGTTGCCGCGCGGGCGAATCATCGCAGGCGACCTGGCAGCGGGGATGTTGCGGGACCTGCGCGTAAAGGGCGTACCCGGCGGCGCGCAGCTCCTGAACGCCGACGCCGAAGCGTTGCCGCTGGCCGGCGCTTCATGTGACGCGGTTCTTGCCAGCTACGTGTTGTTCTTTGTCCCGGACATTCCACGCGCCATCGCCGAAACGCACCGCGTGCTCCGACCGGGCGGCGCGCTGCTGGCCGTGACGATGGCCCACGTGTACATGGAAGAGCTGCGTGTGGTGGTCAACCGCGCGTTGGCCAGGTTGGGCGCACCCAATGAGACACGCTGGGGAGTCATGTCTGAGCGTTTCACGCTGGAAAGCGGCCTGGCGTGCCTCGAGCCTCACTTTTCCGTCACCGTGCATCGCTATCAATCGGCGCTTGTTTTCCCGAAAGCAGAGCCTGTGCTGGCCTATGTCACCTCGTCGCGTGATGCCCTCCACGACGACCTGCCGCCGAACCGGACGTGGGACGAGTTCATCGCCGCGCTGCACGATGTAGTGGAGAGCGAAATCGCCGCGCACGGCGAGTTCCATGTATCGAAAGCGGCGGGGGCATTGATCGCAGTCAAGTAAGACGACCTCAGACCGGACATGCCAGACATAACGATCAACCAACTGCGAATCCACTTTGAGCAAGCCGGGGCGGGTGATGCCATTGTGCTCCTGCATGGGCTAGGCTCTTGTGGGCAGGATTGGCTGTTGCAGTTTCCGGTTTTGTCCGAGCAATTCCGCGTCATCGCGCCCGACCTGCCCGGACATGGGCAGAGCGAGAAACCGCGAGGCCGCGTTCGCGTCCCTGACCTGGCAAATGATGTGGTCAGTCTGCTGAACACGTTGGAGGTCTCGCGTGCGCACCTCGTGGGGCTTTCGTTGGGAGGCTGCGTGGCGCAGCAGATGGCGCTGGACTGCCCGGCGCGCGTCCGCAGCCTGACACTCGTCAACGCGTTTGCGCGGTTCGACCTGGGCGAGCCTGGCAACGCGCTCCCGCTCTTGGTCCGCATGGGAGTCTTGGGACTGTTGGGGTTGCCAGCGCAAGCACGCCTTGTGGCGGCGCGACTGTTTCCCAAGCCAGAGCAAGCGCCGCTGCGCAAGCTCGCCGCCGAGCGCATCGCCGCCAATGATCCTGCTACGTACCGCCGAATGTTGGTCGCGATCCAGCTCTTTGACGTGACTCGCCGCCTGGGCGAAATCACCTGCCCGGCGCTCGTCATCGCAGGTGACCGCGACTCAACCGTGCCGATGCGCGCCAAGCGATTGCTTGCTTCGCGCATCCCCGGCGCGCGGTTCGAGTTGATCGCCGATTCCGGTCATGCCACGCCGGTGGATCAGAAGGAGGCGTTCAATCAGATCGTGATAGACTTTGTCGAGTCCGTGCGATGATGCCGTAGTACGTAGTGGAATACGCAGCACACAAGGGCCCAACTGACTGAGCAACAGATAAATGACTGATAACCGAGCAACAGTGTAACCATGAAAATCGCCGTCTCTGCCTGGTCATTCCATGAACCGCTTTATGCAGGCAAGCTCCGACAGGCCGATGTGCCTGCCGAGGTCGCCGCGTTGGGTTTTCGGCATGTCGAGCTGCTCGAGATGTTCCTCTGGCGCAAACCACCCGGAATCTTGCAGCGTGTGCTGCGACGCGCCGTACCCCAAGCATCGCCCACTATGGACTATTCACGTGACACACTGAACGAGCTTCGAGGTGCACGATTGCGTGCGGGGACGCAGTTGGTGTGCTGGGCCGTGGACACCGATCTGACTATCACAGATACAGATACCCGGCGCGCGCAACTGGCGCACATCGGAACGGCCATCGAGGCAGCGCGGTTCCTGGGCGCGCCGCTGCTGCGCATCACCACGAGTGGGAAGGAAGGCGACTCGGCAGCGGTGGGTCGCGCCGTGGACGCGATGCGCGTCGTCCTGCCTGCTGCAATCGCGGGTGGCGTCAAGCTGGCAATTGAGAATCACTTTGGTCTGAGCGCCGACCCGAGCGCGCTGGTCGAGATCGTCGAGGCGCTACATTCGCCGCATGTCGGCGTGTGCCTCGACCTGGGCAATTTCCGCGAAGGCGAAGCACCCCAGGGCATCCAGTCGCTTGCCCCGCACGCGATTCACGTTCATTGCAAGTCGCACTCGTTCGACGCCGACGGCGAGGAAACCAAGATCAACTACGGCGCGGCGATGCAGACGCTTCATTCGGTGGGATACGATGGCGTGTTGTCCATCGAGTTCGAAGGCGATGGCTCGCCTGCCGATGGTGTCCGCAGAACCAAATCATTGATTGTAAAGTATTGGTGATTGGAATCTGTCACCCTGAGCGAAGCGTCTGCGGTCACTGAACTTGACACATCTATAGCGCGGGTGTACATTCTGCCAGTTGTCAATTGGGAAAACGGGAGGGACGATACATGCGCCGTCGTTTTGAACTGGCTTTCAATCTTTCCCGTCCGACCCTGAGCGTGGGCGACGGGCTGATCCTGCTGGCGCTCGCGACGCTGCTGTACATCGGCGTGCGGCTGGCGCTGCGCGCGCCGGCTGCCGTCGCCGGCCCGACTCTTTCGCTTTCTCCAACGGCGCTGCCGTGGTATGCGCTGCTTTCCCTAGGCAGGATGACGGCAGCTTACTTACTTTCGCTGCTCTTTACGCTGGCCTATGGCTACGCCTCCGCCCGCAACCGCCTGGCCGAAAGACTCCTGACTCCTCTGCTCGATGTGCTGCAAAGTGTACCCATTCTCTCTTTTCTGCCGGTGGTGCTCCTCAGCTTGATCGCCTTCCTGCCGCAAGGTCTGGCGGCCGAATTGGCCTCCATCGTTTTGATCGTCACCAGCCAAGCGTGGAACATGGCGTTCAGCTTCTATCAGTCACTCATCACCATCCCGGCCGAGATGCGCGAGGCTTCGGCCATCTTTCGCCTGAGCCCGTGGCTGCGCTTCAAGACGATGGAACTGCCCTTTGCCGCGCCGGGACTGATCTGGAACTCGATGATGTCATGGGCTGGCGGCTGGTTCTTTTTGATGGCCGCCGAGACCTTTGCTGTTGGCCGCCGCGATTTTCGGTTGCCGGGCCTGGGCAGTTACCTGCAAACCGCCGCCAACGCTGGTGACCTGCGCTCAGTTCTGCTGGGCATCGGTACGCTGGTGCTCATCATCGTCCTAATGGACCAATTGGTCTGGCGCACTATCCTGGCTTGGGCCGACCAGATCAAGCTCGATATGGACGAAAGCGACGAAGCGCCCAAGTCGTGGTTCTACGATGCGCTCAGCCGCTCGTGGTTGTTGGAGCAGTTCGGGAAATTCGTCTGGCATCCCCTAAACGAGCGCATCGACGCAGTGATGGGGCGATTCTTTCAAGATGCTGCGCCGTCGAATCGACCCGACGATGGACGGCCTTCGGTAGCGCTTGTCATCGTGGGCGTCCTCGCCTTGGCAGGCTTGACCTACGGCGGCGCGCGAGCGGCGATGTCCCTCGTCACGCTGCCCGGCGAGCAGTGGGCGCGCATCGGCCTGGGCGCGGTTGCCACGTTGCTGCGGGTGGCTGTCTCGCTGATGGTCGCCGCAGTGTGGACGATTCCGGTGGGCGTGCTGATCGGCACCAATCGCAAGACAGCAACAGTGCTTCAACCGATCGTGCAGATCATCGCGTCCATCCCGGCCACGGCGCTCTTTCCTGTCATCCTGCTGATGCTCATCAACGTAGCCGGTGGATTGAACCTGGCCGCCGTGCTGCTGATGCTGATGGGGACGCAGTGGTATGTGCTGTTCAACGTCATCGCGGGCGCATCGGCCATCCCGCAGGACCTGGCTTTTACCACCCAACTGTTGCAGTTGAGAGGCTGGGAGCGCTGGCGTACGCTGATCTTGCCCGCGCTATTCCCGTATCTTATCACGGGCATGATTACCGCCGGGGGCGGCGCGTGGAACGCCAGCATCGTAGCCGAGTATGTCAACTTTGGCGGACAGACCCACTCTACGGTCGGCGTGGGTGCGCTGATCGCCGAAGCCACCGCCAGCGGCAATTACGTGTTGCTGCTAGGCGCAACTCTCACGCTCATCATCACTGTCGTGACCATCAATCGTCTGTTCTGGCGACGGCTGTACAAGATCGCGGGAGAGAAATACCGGATGGAATGACGAACGGACGGAACACGCAACATGGAACACGAGATAGGGGGAGCCATGGGGACTCGAGGGGATAACAGTAATGGTGCACTCTTGGAAGTACGGCATGTGTCTCGTTACTATGGCAAAGGCGCCAAGCGCTTTATGGCCGTGCAAGACGTCAACCTCAAAATTTATCCCGACGAGTTTGTCTGCTTGCTGGGGCCGTCGGGCTGCGGCAAATCCACCATGCTGCGCATGATCACGGGCTTGAACCCGGTCAGTGAGGGCCAGGTGCTTTACAGAGGGCAGGCGCTGGTCGGTGTCAACCCACATGCCACGATCGTCTTTCAGACATTCGCGCTGTATCCCTGGCTCACTGTGTTGGAGAACGTCGAGGTCGCACTCAAGGCGCGCGGCGTGCCGGAGCCGCAGCGGCACGAAAAGGCATTGCAGTTGCTGGACAAAGTAGGCCTGGACGGCTTTGAGAGTGCTTACCCGCGCGAGCTTTCCGGCGGCATGCGGCAAAAGTGCGGTTTTGCGCGCGCGATGGCCGTGGAGCCAGAGCTCTTGTGCCTGGACGAGCCGTTCAGCGCGCTGGACGTGCTCAGCGCCGAGGCATTGCGCGGCGAGTTGATGGAGCTTTGGCTGAACAAGGCCATTCCCACTCAGGCGGTGCTGATGGTGACACACAATATCGAAGAGGCCGTCTTTATGGCCGACCGCATCGTGGTGATGGAAAAAGACCCGGGCCGCGTGCTGACCGAGCTCAGGGTCACGCTGCGCCACCCTCGTCACCACAAGGATACCGCCTTCCAAGCATTGGTGGACAAGGTATATGCTGCAGTTGCAGGCAAGACCGAACCCGAAACGGAAGGTGTCAAACCAGCTCTATCTGGCCAGATGATCAAGCTGCCTGCGGCACGCATCAACCAGATGGCAGGGTTGCTGGAAAAGATCGGCGAAGAAGGCGGGCGGCACGATCTGTATCGCCTGGCCGGGGAGATGAAGCTAGAGTTGGACGACATGTTACCCGTGGTGGAGACGGCGGAACTTTTGGGGTTTGCCACCGTGGATCAAGGCGATATTGTGTTGACGCCGCTGGGGCAAACCTATTCCGACGCCAGCATCCTGGCCCGCAAAGAAATCATGGCGGGCCGCGTGCTGCGCTTGCCCATTATCGGTTGGATCTACGAGACGCTGCGAGCCGACGACGACCACCGCGTGGCGGAAGAATACTTTGCCGAAAAACTCCAGGTGGACTTTGGCGAATACGCGGGCAAGGAACTGGACACTGCCATCAACTGGGGGCGCTATGCGGAACTGTTCGAGTTTGACGACGACACCGACGCGCTTTACTTGCAAAGTGCCTGACGAGATCTGTCATTTGGCATTTGCTGGTGCGCAAGGTATAATCATTTCAGCACGGTGAATGTTGCGGCAGTTGACCCACAGAATATCATCGGCGATGACCAAGACCTGCCCTCGCCGCCTATCCGCGAGTATCGAACTATGAACACCCCGGCCGACCCCACCGCCGAGCGAGAAAAACGGCTCGTCGCTCTCTCGTCGGTGCTGGCCGCCATCTTTCTCACCTCCATGAAGATCGTCATCGGCCTGCTGACGAACAGTCTGGGCATTCTTTCGGAAGCGGCACACAGCGGACTGGACTTGATTGCAGCCGGCGTCACGTTCTTTGCCGTGCGCGTCTCAGACCGGCCACCCGACCGCGAACATCCATACGGCCACGGCAAAGTCGAAAACCTCTCTGCATTGGTCGAGACGTTGCTGCTGTTGGCGACCTGCGCGTGGATTGTCTACGAGGCCATCAACCGGCTGGTCGAGCCAGTGCACGTGGACGCTTCAATCTGGAGCTTCCTGGTGATGGGCCTGTCCATCGTCATTGACCTCTCACGGTCGCGTGCGCTGATGAAGGTGGCCAAGAAACACAACAGCCAGGCGCTCGAAGCAGACGCGCTGCACTTTTCGACGGACGTATGGTCGTCCTCCGTCGTTATTGCCGGACTGGGAGCCGTTGCGCTGGGTCAGTGGCTGCATAACCATTCGCCCATGCGAGCGGATTGGCTATTCCGCGCCGACGCCGTTGCCGCGTTAGGCGTGTCTGTCATCGTCGTGTATGTCAGCCTGCAACTGGGTCGCCGGACGGTGGGTGTCTTGCTCGACAGCGCGCCGTACGGGATGGCAGCGCAGATCGAACAAGAGGTCGCCCGGCTGCCGGGCGTCTCGGCTGTGCAGCGTGTCCGGCTGCGCCAGAGCGGGCCAGGGACCTTTGTGGACATGACGCTGGCGGTGCCACGCAGCGCCAGCCTGGAAGAGGCGCACGCCACTGCCGAAAAAGCGGAAGCAGCTATCCAGCAGCTCTTTCCGCGCACCGACGTGATGGTGCACATAGACCCGGTCATCGAGGACAAGCGCAGCCTGGTAGAGCAAGTGCGCAGCGTGGCAGCGCGGCAGGGCTTGGGCGTGCACGGCCTCCGCGTCCATGACGTGCGTGGCAAGCTCAGTTTGCAGATGCACGTCGAAGTGCCCGACCATCTGACGTTGACCCAGGCGCATGACCGCGTGACAGCCTTTGAGGCGGCGCTGCGTAGCGAAACGCCCGAGCTGAGCGACATCGCAACGCACATCGAGCCAGTGGGAGATAAAGAGGCGCATCGCTCGACCACGCGAGTAGGGTCGGGGCAGGTGCGCCGGGTTGTGCGGCAACTGGTTGGCCAGGTGCCTGGCGTGCGCGATTGCCATAACATCAGCATCTACCGGGATGGCAACGACCTTTCGGTAGCGTTCCACTGCACGATGGAACCGAACTTGGCGATCAGTGACGCGCACAAGCTGACGGTGCAGCTTGAAAGCCTCTTGCGCGCAAGCCTGCCCGAATTGGGCCGCGTGGTCATTCACGTCGAGCCGCCTGGGAGCATGAATCGGTGAGCAGTGTCGGCAGTCGTAGGAGAGAATGCCCTTGAACAAGGTGAACGTGATGGAGGCGCTGGCAGATATCGAGCAGCCTTTTACACTCGTCGAGGTAGCGCGCGTGGACGCGCTGGTGATGCACGCCTACATCTGCCATGGCTCAGTGCAGTGGCACAAACACATTGATCACGATGAGTTGTTTCTCGTTCATCAGGGTTGGATGGTGGTGGAAAGCGAATGGGGCAACGTCACACTCAAGCCAGATGAATTGGTCGTCGTGCCCAAGGGCGTGAGACATCGTTCCGGCTCGCAAATGCGCGCCGTGGTGCTATTACTCCAACCGGGAGCCGCCGCCGACCGCAAGAATGGCCACCGGCGCATCTTTGCCATCCCCGGGGAAAAAGAGTTGGGCAAGTTCAAGCTGACGGATGCAGCCACGCGCACAGATCCTTTTCGACCAGCGCCGGTTGCCGATGTTGAAGACCTGACCGCTCAAGTGGTGACTGGCAATGGCGGCTCGCCCGTGTACGTCAACGCGCTCTCCGATAGCCTATGGCTCGTCCTGCACGGCCAAGCCCAAATGGAAGCCAGGGGCGAATCGGTAGAAGCGGAAGCCGGCGACCTGGTCGTCATCGGCCGCGGCGTGCCACACCGCTGGACCAGTTCCGCCGCCACGACACTGTTTCTGATATCGCGTTGGGTCGAGGAAGCCTAGCCATTTAGCCGAGTGGTCGAGTAGCCGAGTGTTGTGGCCACTTGACTGCCGACTGAACTTGCAAGTGCGTGCAAATCGGCTATAATTCCTACATGACTCAAGCTTCCCGAGCTCTGTATCCTTGGTCGAGTTTTGAGTGCGGTTTGAGTCAGCGGCGCAATACGGAATGAACTCTTTCCAGTTCCCAAGACTCCGCGCGAAAGGAGGTGGTCGCTACCCGCAATCTTGATCTCACGACCATGATTCCTGCTTTCACTGTAATTCAATCCCCATACTCTCAGGAGGAGTAAGATGCGCAAGTCACTTTTCGTTCTGATTGCTTTGCTGCTCGTCGCCTCGATGGCCCTGGCGGCCTGCGGCGGCGCTGCCGCCCCGGGCGGCGGCAAGCTCAAAGTCGGTCTCGTCACCGATGTCGGTGGCGTGAACGACAAGTCGTTCAACCAATCAGCCTGGGCTGGCACTCAAAAAGGCGCCCAAGAGTTTGGCATGGACGCCAAGTTCATCGAGTCCAAGCAGCCCACCGACTATGAAAAGAACATTGACCAGTTCGCCACCGAAAAGTACGACGTGATCA